>Ga0160427_10002888_pt1 | contig 10229 bp, 12 predicted proteins | sample SolpanmetagenomL_FD_108194 | JGI IMG/M metagenome (GOLD analysis project Ga0160427, IMG submission 108194) | Solar panel surface microbial communities from Lawrence Berkeley National Laboratory, California, USA - L | ecosystem: Engineered > Built environment > Solar panel > Unclassified ...
GAACCAGAACCAGATCCCTCGCCCAGGCTCGGCAAAGCGGTCGGCCCAGCAGAGTTTTATCAGATTATTGCTCGACCTCTCGCTCCTCGCCTTTCCCCTCCTTCATCTTATCAATCTCATCAGTCGTTGCGCTGCTTTCCCTCTCTCCTCACCTTCGACTTCACGTCAAGTCGTTTGGACGTCCCTGCTCCTCTGCTTCAGTCGGGACAGCCCCGTCAGTCATCATGGCGAATTCTCTCTTGAATCTCCTCTACCCTTGTTGTGCGTTTCTGTTCTTCTGCCTCACTCGAACGGCTACGGTCGTCCACGACTACAACATAACCTGGGTCACGGCCAACCCTGATGGTCTGTTCAACAGGCCTACCATCGGTGTCAATGGACAGTGGCCAATCCCTACCATCAATATCACCAAGGGCGATCGCTTGATCGTCAATGTCCACAACCAACTCGGAAATGACTCGGTCAGCCTTCACTGGCATGGCATATACCTCGCAAATCAGACTTACATGGACGGCGTCGTCGGTGGTACGCAATGTGGCATTCCCTCGGGTTCAACTGGAACGTATAATTTCACCGTCGACCAACCGGGCACTTACTGGTATCACTCGCATGTTCGCGGTCAGTATCCGGACGGATTACGTGCGCCTCTCATCGTTCATGACCCGGAATCCCCTTTCACCGGCCAGTACGATGAAGAGGTTGTTCTGTCCGTGTCTGATTGGTACCACGAGCAGATGCCAAACCTCATCAAGACTTTCATCAGTGTTGCAAACCCTACTGGCGCAGAGCCTGTTCCTAAGTCTGCGCTCATGAATGATTCGCAAAACGTCACTTTCGCAATGGAGGCGGGCAAGACGTACTTCTTCCGCATTGTGAACATTGGTGCCTTTGCTGGGCAGTACTTGTGGATGGAGGGTCACAACATGACCATTGTTGAAGTCGACGGCATCTACACCGAGCCTACAGAAGCAAGTATGATCTATGTGACCGTTGCCCAACGTTACGGAGTTCTCATCACAGCCCGCAACGACACTTCTTCGAATTTTGCCATTATTGGTAGCATGGACAAGGTATGGACGAAGGTTATGAGTGATGGTCTTCAAACTAACCGGGCCAGGCTTATTTTGATACCGTTCCGGCCACGCTGAATCCTAATGTTACCGGCTGGCTGGTTTACGACAAGGCCGCCAAGCTACCAACCCCAGTCATCCTTGACGAGTTTGCTCCGTTCGATGATTTCAGTCTGGTACCATACGACAGGGAGAAGATCTACGACAACGTATCCCAAACTCTCGTCTTGAACATGGTCATGGACAATCTCGGCGATGGTGCCAACTAGTGTGTAAACCTTGGCATGCCACCAGTGGCACTTCACTAACTGCTTTTAGTGCTTTCATTAACGATGAGACTTATGTTGGCCCCAAGGTTCCCACTCTGTACTCGGTACTCACGACGGGCGCAAACGCTACCGATGCATCTGTCTACGGCGTGAACACAAATCCTTTTGTTCTCAAATATAACGAAGTTATCGAGATTGTACTTAACAATCTTGATCCCGGCAAACACCCTTGGTGCGTGAGAGTTTCGCGGTCTGTGTCCTACTGCTAACCAGAGAACTAGGCATTTGCACGGCCATGATTTTCAAGTCGTTGCACGCTCCAAGGATGGTGCTGGTCTTTACTCCTACAACGACACATTGGTTGAAACACCAATGAGGCGAGACACTCTATTAGTAGAAGGCGGCGGTTACTTTGTGATCAGATTCCGATCCGACAACCCCGGCGTCTGGCTCTTCCACTGCCACATCGAGTGGCATGTTGACAGCGGCCTCATTGCGACAATGGTCGAGGCTCCGCTGGAGATGCAACAGCTCATCACCATTCCTGAAGACCAGTACGAGCTCTGTAGAGCCCAGGGTATACCAGTTGCTGGCAACGCTGCCGGAAACACCAAAAACTTTGACGACCTTACCGGCAACAATGTCAGCCCCGCTCCTCTACCTGCCGGGTTAGTTTTTGCTCCATCGATGACATCGTTCTCCGGCTAACAGAAGTAGTTTCACTGCACGCGGAATTGTAGCACTGGTGTTCAGTTGTATCAGCGCCTTCCTCGGCCTAGCAGCCATCACGTGGTATGGCATGGCACCATTGGGGAGTGCAGAGTTGCAATCCGCCAAAAAGGTTGTATTGGAGGCAGGTATCGAGCCGCCCAAGTAGAGACAACGAGGGAGTGCGGTATGACCAGTTGACAGAGTGCCTTGAAAAAGAAGAGTCGAGTCCACAGCTGTCGATATCGAAGAAAGTAACCTAATGAATGCATGCATGATTTATGCCTTTTGTGCTCGAGGAAGGAAGGAAGGAAGTGACGGCATGACTGACGCACAGGGCTGGCCGGTGGCGAAGTTTTCGCGCGACGCCTCGTCAGGTCCAATAATAATAATGTCACCCTTCTTGACTTTGCGAATCACTCACCTCTCTCCTAAACTCTCGCTCGCCCTTGTCCTCTGCCATCATCATCATCATCATCACCACCACCACCACCACCACCACCACAACAATAACAACAACAACAGCAACGACGATCACGAGTACCGCTACTCTCCGTTCTACTGCTGCTTGTGTGCTTCACAGCCTAGTCGCTTCACAACACAGCTCTTCAACCTCAGCGCTCCCAACGTGCTTAGGCCCTGTCATCGCGTCGTCGGAGGTGTTCTGATCACAACAATACTCAAAACCCGCTCTTGCGGTCACCGCTTCTTGGAATAGCTCTCTACCATCGATCCTTTCCGACTATGGTAAATTCCACATCGCCAATGGCGCTTCCTGCGCTCCCCTCCTACACCCTTACACCACAGAAGCCTCTTTTCCCGCCGATCGAGGACAAATACATGTCTCTGATTCTACCGATCATCGCCTACTGGGCGTTGTCCATGGTCTTCCACTACATCGACACAATGGACTTTTTCCCTCAGCACCGGTTGCATACACCTGCAGAGGTGCTCAAGCGGAATCACGTCTCGAGATGGGAGGTAGTACGGGACGTTGTCATCCAGCAGGTCATTCAAACGATAGTGGGGGTAGCGATCGCGGCCGCGGAACCGGAAACATATATGGGGAAAGACGCCTACAACGTCGCAGTGTGGGCACAACGTATCAGGATCGCGCAGGGTGCTCTTCCAAGGATCCTTTCGGTTGTTGGTCTCGACTCACGGTCTCTTGCGGCGCGAATAGCTGTACGAAGTCCCGCATTAGCTGGTCTTTTCATGGGTGGACAATATCCGTGGGCTGTCGCTATTGTTGGGCACGAATCGGTACCAGCGTTTACTCTATGGGAGACTCTCCTAGCAAAGGCTGTCTACTGGGTTGGAGTTCCCTTCTTCCAGTTCGCTTTGGCCGTTCTCATTGTTGATACCTGGCAATACTTTCTGCATCGTGCGATGCACATGAACAAATGGCTATACAGTATGTGTTTCTCTGTCAAGAGTTCATCTTGAGACTACGCTGACACATCACAGCAACGTTCCACTCGCGCCATCACCGTTTGTATGTGCCATATGCATACGGCGCTCTCTACAACCACCCCTTTGAAGGCTTCCTCCTTGACACCCTCGGCACCGGCCTGGCGTATTTGGTTGCAGGACTCTCCCCTCGTCAAGGAATGTGCTTCTTCACCGGCTCGACCATCAAGACGGTCGACGACCACTGCGGTTACGCCCTCCCGTGGGACCCATTGCAGCATCTGACCTCAAATAATGCCGGATACCACGACGTGCACCATCAAAGTTGGGGTATCAAGACGAATTTCTCACAACCTTTCTTCACTTTCTGGGATCGTCTTCTTGGTACCGTCTGGACCGGGGGCGACGTCTCGGCGCGTTATGAGAGAGCCCGCTTGGCTGCCCAGCGCAAGGTCGACGCAGATGCAAGGACTGGAGAGGAGCAGTCCATCACCGGCTCGCGCGCAAAAGACAGCAAAGACATCTCCAATATAAACGACACACTGTACGGCACTGACCTTCCCGCAACCGTCTCCTTGTTAAAGTCCGCGATGCCAAATATACCAGCCGGCAAAGCCACTGCTCAAGCGCTCAGTTCGCGAGAGCAAGTTCTCACCGACCCCGCCGCGGGGCCGGAGGTACTGGCCGAGGAGACGGCCGAGGAGGAGAAGGAGCCGAAGAAACCCCAACAGCAGCCATTGCGGCGCAGCCCACGTAAGAAGAGTTCCGTGTCGTCGAGCCCCGTCGCGCAGGCGGGCAGTCTCAAGGGGCTGAGGGACCGTGTGAGCACGGGCAGCGGGTTTCACGGGCGTACAGGGGGTGTGTTGGGGTACGAGAGTTGGCGGTAAACCGCTGATGTACCCTGCTCTCTTCTTTGCACCCCTCGTCCTCCTTCTCTCCGCTCCCGTCTGACACTTTCATACGTTTTGTGGCTTTGCTACTCTAATTCCATCATTTTTCGGAGTTTTTTTTGGCCGGGGAGAGAACCTCTGTTTTTTGTTTCTTGCCTCGGAAGGCATGGGGCGTTTTTTTGACTTGACAATGGGAGGTGTGTTTTGATACTCGATTTCTAGCCTGAAGATTGCCTTTTCTTGGGTCCTTGCACTCGTTTCGATTCATGTGGCATTAGTAGTTGTTACTCCTTCCTCGACGCAATGGTAATACGTTTCTCGTTGACACAATGGCGCAAAGACTGAGAATGAACGGATCGCTCGGATCCGTTTTTTACCGTGCAATACCCATGTATGTTCTATTCTATTTCATCTCTAGCTTATGTTTCAAACAGCAAATCCGACGCTATTTCGACCAGCAAATGGAGCAAGGGGGAATGTCATAAAATCGTCATCCATCATGGTTGGAAGGTTCCTTCTCTCCGTATCGCTCTTTCTCAGTGTATCATGGCACCTAGATATCCCAGATCTTCGTATGCCCTCTCTTCCGTCTCGAAATCGAACGTGTAAGAAGCGACGGCAAGTGGCGGGCGATCGTTTGTGGGTGCCTTGACCGGTGCACACGGCTGAATCTCTTCGCCTCCTCCGACATGTTTGGCATTCAACTCCGTCCCTTGCTCAAACGACAGGGCAGAATAGAATGCGTAGGTCGGTAGATCCTTCTTGTGCCTCGGGCTCGGGGGGTAATATGACGAAGCTGGACTCGCATGGCTCTGTCCTGCAGAGCTGAAGAGCGGGCCTTCCACGCTAGACACTGTCTTGTTGGTGGAGTATGTGTTGGTCGACGCCCAAGAATCATTCGATATGTGTTTGGCTGGCTGCCTGACGGAGCTTGATACAGGCATTATACCGGTTGGCGTGTTGCGAGGCGTGGAAGGGGCGTGGACTGGATCGCACGGATTTGAGGTCTCATCTCTATGCTTATGCTGTGGAGCAGAGCTGCCTCTAGAAGGATCGAAGGGCGGTTCTTTAAGTCTCGAAGTGGCTTCGTTCTCAGATGCAAATGCCTGCAGAGGTGGGTTGCCGCTGAGCTCAACGCACTCGCCGAACCTGTCGTCGCCGCCAATAGCGGTAGTTGGTCTCTCCTCAGGTTCCGTGTCTTTGCTGCGGTGATGCATCGCACAGATTGATTGTCTTTTGGAACCATGTCGGCAGGCTACGCTTGCTGCGCTTTGTAGCTTTGCCCAGGAGCTCCTGAGCCATCTATCCCGCTCCGGACGCAGGTCACCAAAGAGCCATTTGCAATACTCATCAAAGCCCAATGACGTTAACTTCGCTCGGCGGTCATCTGGATTGACTGTGTATATATCTTCGTATTCATCGGACGGAGATACCGTGGGCACGTCGAATATGTTGACCGACTGCCCGGGGAGTAGAGGGCACGCCGTCGTCGAGGGCTGACTTGGATTGTGGAACTCGACGTCGCCGTCTCCTTTGTACTAGATCTCTATTAGCCACATGTTGGAGAATATAAATTCCACGAATCTCACATGATACCAATACCGGCCCCTCATCTTCAGCGCACCATCTCTTGGCGTCACACCATGGCCGAACTCTCCATCGCAGATGATGTTCTTGAACATATGACACCCGTGCCATGATCCGCGACCACGCTTGTAATCCCTGGTCATAGGGTATCCTATGGAAAAGTTGTCCCAAGATCCGTACAGGTATATGGACGAGGAATCAGGCGCATCTTCTCTGGGCAAAGATTAGCAAGACCGTGGATCCTGGCCTCAGGAAATGCTCACAGGATGAAGGCAACCATAGCCGTCGAAGCCATTCGGGCGAACACAGCGGGTTTGCTCAGATTCAAACGCAAGTAACAGAAGGCATTCAAGAATCAGAGAAGAGGTATTGAAGGCGAAACGCTTAAACATGGCCTCTCCTCTCGTGATGCATAAAAGATCTCACCCCCCAGCCGCGTTGAATGAAACCCGAGACACAGACAAAGTGAAACGGGCGACGGGCGGAGAATAGGGAGGGGATATGGCAGACGTATCGGGATGTTTACTGTGCGTATTTGTCTGGGTGATGGAGAGAGTTGACCCAAGACTCGGGGGTTTTGTTTAAGAGTGTGGCAGGGGCACTGACGTTGAAGAGGGAGCACTGACTGACGGGTTGTCGCTTTCGAAGCCCGAGGGAAGGAGCGCATGATGTCTCTCGTATAGTATACTACACTACACCGATCAACATCGCCCATGACAACCGGCGCTTCCTTGCCCTTGAGCCAGAAGAAGATTAGTTAGCGCCGTTGCGAAGCCCCACCATGATCATGCACCTAGGCACGCACGCACGCAGCCACGCGCGCACACTCTCGCTTGCTCCCGCACTTGCCGCAGCGGCGGGATCGAGGTTGGTGACCGGCGATAACTCTGTTGCTTATCAGATCAACCACCGTTTCGCCTCCATCTATTCACTCGACTGAGCATGTGTTTGTTGATCCTGGCTTCACGGAATAACCGCTAGATCTGGGGCTGGGGATTAATGTGACACACATTTGCAAAGGGTTTGGGCTACGACCAACAGTACAGCCGAGCCGATCCGAAGTAGAAAACCGCATTCAAAGACTGTATGTGTACCGTGTCTAAGAAGAGCCCACCGTGCCCAAACGCCGTTTTTTGTTTCGTTCTAGAGAAAACATCTGGCACCCCTCTCAAAGTTCCTTTTTGAGGAAGTGCTCTGGTGCATGGCTCGTCTCATAGTCAACGTGAACGTACGCTCTGTCGACGTCAGGTAAACTCTCGAGCTTCATCTGTAGTTCCTCTGCAACGTCATGAGTCTCTCTAAGCGTTTGCTCGGCGTTCATTACAATGTCAACTTCGACGATCAGCCGGGGTCCGCTGTGCCATGCTCGCACGGTGTCCAGTGCGATGATAGATGGAGAGTGGGTCATGGCTAAAACACTACAATTAGTACAAAAATCATCTGAAGCAGATCCCACAAGAAGACGTACAAACATAAGTAAGCAGCTGAAGTGTGCTGGTGTCCGCACTGACTCCAATTAATAACTGAAATTCGGAATACGCCGTGCGGAGCCAGAGGAACGCGATAAGGACGGAAAGGATAATAGCACCCATGGGATCGATCCACCAGCGCAGCTTGGACCCTCCGATCGATGTCAATAGACCGAGTCCGTTAATCATCAGGTCGTTGCGATGATCTTCCCACAGAATCTTGATTTGGGAGTATTGGTTTCGCAGAGAGTAGCAGTAGATGAAGAGCGTCAATTTGGTGATGAACGCAATCCCAACCGCAATGACGGAGGGCAGATGGAAGTCAGAAGTCAGAGTTTCGGAGCCAGCGGCCAGATCCCTAGCCGAGAGTACGATAAGGATGAAGGACACGGCGCACATCAGAAAACAAAAAACAATGTTTCCTGCAGTCTCAATACGCGCCTTGCCGCTAGGGTACTTACGTGGGTCTACGCGATTGACGGCGCGATTGCAGAGGATCAATGTAATGTTGGAAAGCGGGTCGAAGAGCGCATCGGCCATTGTTGTGAACAAAGAAAGTGATCCTGAAGCGATAGCGGCGTACAGTTGTAAGCCTGCAAGGACGAGGTTCGCTGCAAAACTACCGTTCACGGCAATCTTGTACTGCATCGCGTTGCCCTCATTCTCCTCCTTCTTCAACCTTCTGTGCTCATCAACCGGCTTCAGCAACCTCTCAATGTTTTCATTTTGCTCTTCATAGAAGGACTTGACTTTGCGCGCCTTGAAGGTCTCCTTGTCCAAGCTCTTGAAAGTACTGTTCCTCCGCGACGAGATGCTTGTTCTAATGTCATCGATTTCATTTGGCGATTTGTAGCCTGCGGACAGATGGTAGGGATCGGTGTTGATATCATATGATAATCTCCTTTGACTCTCAACATCCTCGGGCGTGGCAGGGCCAGCGCGATGTAGTACCTGCTCGTGTACAGTCTTTGAGCTGGACTCGACGGCCGTGCTAGAACCATCCTTGGCTTTTCGACGACTCTGCTCTGCCAAGCTGTATCCTACGGGCGAAGGCAAATCTCGAGAACGGTCGATATGGAGTAGAGGCAGAGGATGTAAGGATATGGCGTTGGAAAGGTCCACGTTGTGCGCCATGACGTCCAAGAAGAAGCGCAACGCTTAAGAATAGTCAAGATTGATGCTGGCGGTGTCGATCGCCTTGGAACGAACAATGATCTCGATGTTGCAATGCTGTCGAGGCGAGGAAAGCGGCTTGTTCAAGGTGGTGCTTGGACATCAGGCAGAAAGCGTTGGGGGGCGGAAGACCGACCCCTCATTCAATCTGACGAAGCAGTCAGGACAACCACGTCTTTGCACTGAGACAGAGGGAAATCGATGCTGGGGACGGAGTAAGTAAAAACATCATGGGTGTTTGGAAACAACAGACTTCCTCACACGCATCTCAGGGGACAGTGTTTACTTATTCAACAAGTACATAACTAAGTTATCTTAAAAAGCGTCACTCCTCGATCCATCCCGGTCCTCAGCGTCACAAGGGCGCGGCTTTCGGCAGGATTCGGGGTGAGTGAGTCGCGATTTGACCAAATCACCTCCACCCTCTGTGTGTGAGTGTGTGTGTGTGTGTGTGTGTGTGTGTGTATGTATGAAGTAAACTTGTGCTACATAACCCTTCCTTCGTGTCTATTCTCCCATGCCTTGCGTTTGCATGGTGTGTTTATCCTGATCATGGCTCGTGATATCGTTGTATCTATGGTCTCGTATCCTGAAAGTTGCCTCGCAACTCCTCAATAAGTGAAGGACTCCTCCACCAGGTCAATGCAACCTAGCTCCACCTTCCCACGCACCACTTCCCTCACATCGTCCGCAAAGACTCCAGGTCCGCAGACGGTGACGGCCATGGCGCCGATCCTATTCGCAAACTCGTAATCGACAATCTTTTGGACCTTGCAGCGCCCCGAATCAATAATGATGCTACCACTCAGCGATACGGCCGCCGTTTCCGTCGGCGATCGCTTCGAGATGAAGACCATGAGTTTGAAGACATCTTGCCTGCTTTCCATGGCAAGGAGCTGCTCAAGGCATGGCCGGATCCAGGCAAGACATTCCATGTCGGGCACGGTCCAAGCGAGTACGATCCTACGTGTGGCGACTGTGCCAGCCTCAAATCCTTGCAGCAAATGGCGCGCGTATCCGAGTTGGTGCGTGATGCCGACTCCAGCTGCAAATAGTACAACTGTGCCATAACTGTCGAGAGAGTCCTGTCCACCGTACGGGCCCTCGATCATACCAAAGCCGGTGATTGTTCGCGTCTCAGCTGCCGCAGCTGCGTTGTAGAGCTTGCGGGTCATTCCAGATTTAGCCTTCATGATCAGGGTCACCGAAGTATGGGTGATACGAGTTGTCACAATCGGCACGGCACTCTCAAGTTGAGAATCCGTGATCTCTACTACGTCAGTGGCCTTGTCGTGAGATGTGCCGGATGATGATTGCGGCGTCTTGGTCTCGTGAACAACATGGTCTTCCGTCCAGGCAACTGAAAAGGGATGCGAAGACCACAATCCGATCGCCGGAATGTAGGCGTGGACGTGGGCACCAGGACGGAACTTCCAAGGCCGTGCAAGGCTGAATGTCACACGGCATGCTTCACCTGGGAGCGCTTCTACCGTGCACTGAGTCATCTTGTCCCGCGAGAAATTGCTAATGATGAGCCTCGTCGCTCGAAAGATCCACTCTGTAATCCAGAAGAACGCGACCAGCTGAATGTACGGCAGCTGTGGTAACTTGCTTGCGTCCAGGTGAACGTAGACCCCAATCAAGGTGAAGAGC
>Ga0160427_10002889_pt1 | contig 10228 bp, 8 predicted proteins | sample SolpanmetagenomL_FD_108194 | JGI IMG/M metagenome (GOLD analysis project Ga0160427, IMG submission 108194) | Solar panel surface microbial communities from Lawrence Berkeley National Laboratory, California, USA - L | ecosystem: Engineered > Built environment > Solar panel > Unclassified ...
AATTCAACTTTGCTTCGACTTACATCAGAATGTATCAACAGTGGACGAAAGTGTCGACTGCACAAATTTCAAGGCATGGGCTGTGAGCGAGATATCCAGTCTGTCCTTCACATATAGAGGGATAACTTGGCAGAGTTGTATCCTTTATAACAGATGGAAGATGATCTACGCAGAAGGAGTACATCAAGAGAGGGATGTTAAGAAAATTATACCAGAATCAGACGGGCTTGAGATGACCGCTTTAGATGTGCCTACAGAGGTTGTTCTTCAGAAAAGAGACGCTAGCACCAAAGACACATTGTCTGACCGTCAAGTAGAACTCGACGAGTCGATGCCTCACAATGACAAGTCGCGTATACCATCAATTCTCAGTCAACCTCAGGGCCAAGATCACGTGCCGGAGCACTGGATTGAGGAATTTGTCCTGCAGCACAAGTCACCTTATGTGCGTGCCTTGTACGATTTTGATTGGACAAAGACACCTTTCGGTCCAATGAATACATGGTCGCAATCGCTGTGTTGCATGTTTAGCATGGTTATGTCAAGTGGAGTGGCCTCACAAATATTCATGGGACCTGGTCTTCATCTAATATACAACGAGCTTACTGTTCCCACGATTGGAAAAAAACATCCTCGTATCTTTGGCTCTGCTTTCCAGGACGCGTTTCCAGAGACATGGCCTACTCTCAAGCCTTACTTTGCCATGTGTATGACAGAACGTACCAATGTTGTGTTTGAGGATGTGTTCATGTTTGTAGATCGATATGGGTCACCGGAAGAAACTTACTTTACATCGGTTTATACACCTCTATTTGACGGCCGCGGTGCGCCAGCTGGAGTACACGTAGCAATCAATGAGTCTACCAAAAAGATCATTTCTCTTCGAAGAACGGCCACTTGCATAGATATTAACAAAAGCATCTCATCAACGACCAGGCTTGATGACTTATGGCCAGCAGCAATAGAGGTTTTTGAAACAAATAATCAAGATCTCCCCATAGTTTTGCTCTACTCGGCAGTGTTGGAAACAGAAGATGTGTCTTACAACTGGAACGACAAGTCCCACGAAAGAGTTGCTGACTTTCGAGCAACAAGGTTCCAATTAAAAGGTTCTTTAGGCCTCAATGAGAATCTGATTACCAAGTTCGCCACATTGGACTTGCAAGAGCAAAATAACCAACTAATTTTGATAGTTCAAAAAGCAGTTGACGAAAACGCTCCGGTGGTCACAACACGCGGAGAGGAGAATTTTCCAGCAGAGCTTTTTGATAGTCATACAGCCAGAGGTTTTGGAAAATCCTGTGACAAAGTCACTATTCGCTTGATCAGCTCAACCACACAACCGAAAATTGTTTTAGGTCTTATGATCATAGGCCTTAATCCGTGTAGGGCATACGATGACACTTATCGAGAGTTTATAGAGCTTCTGAACAGTCAACTCAACACTTTTGTAGGAGCCATGATGTCTAAAACTGAGATTTTGCGTATTCAGGACGAGGCCAGACAAGCCCATACGAAACGTGTCCAGCTAGCAAATGACTTGCAACTCCGCACGAATCAAGTATATAGGAGCGAAGAAAGATTCAGACGATTTTCTGATAATTCTCTAGTTTCAATCGCAACGTTTGGAATTGATCGCAGTCTACTATATTACAACAAAGCCTGGTTGGAAATGATAGAACTTAGTAGCGATGATGGTGACAAAGACAAGTGGTATACTTGCATATTCTCAGAGGACCGCAGTATTTTCGATGATGCTTGGCAGAAGATGATGGTGGAGAAAAAGGCCTTTACTATAACAGTGCGTCTAAATGCTTCATGGTCTCCTCTGTCTGATCAGGATTTGATATCCTCAACGGGTGTAAGGTCAATACCATTCACTGTATCTTCCATTTGTTACCCAGAGCTGAACGACGATGGTTCCATTGAATGTATCGTAACCAGTGCGATTAACATCAGCCAATATAAGTGGACAGAGCACTTGCAAATGCAGAAGGCAGAGGAGGCAGTTAGGATCCAGCAACAGCAAGAGAACTTTATTGATATGACGTCTCACGAAATGCGAAATCCCCTAAATGCAATCTTACAGAGTGCTGACACCATACTGAGCGCTATGCCTAACATGGTGTCTACTCTGAAATCAGAATCAAACAGCGTCCCACCTATCAATAGACAAGACGATATGAAAATACTGGAAGAGATACAGGACGCAGCACAAACCATTATGTATTGTACTCAGCATCAGAAGGCGATCGTCGATGACATCCTTACCCTTTCGAAAATGGATGCAGATCTGATCATAGTTACTCCAATCCGAGTACAGCCGGTTGAAGTAATTCAAGACTCTTCCAGGATATTTAAGAGCGAACTTCAGGCAAATGATATCAACTTATTACTGAAAGTAGAGCAAGCCTATCACGACTTGAAAATAGATTGGGTACTTCTGGATCCAAAGAGATTACTCCAAGTCCTGGTCAACCTTGTCACTAATGCCATCAAATTTACCAGTTCGTCAAAGAAACGTGAATTAACGATCGGCATAACCGCTTCTCTGCGTGCACCTCACCAAGAAAACAATGAAATACAACTTCCTATTGATAGTTCAACGTCTGCTCCAGATGACAATTTTGTGTTTCTTCTTTTCAACGTTCAAGACACTGGCTGTGGCATGAGTCAAGAGGAAACCCAACGTTTATTTATGCGTTTTTCGCAAGCATCACCCAAAACGCATGCGAAATATGGCGGCTCTGGTCTTGGATTGTTCATCTCCCGACGGCTCGTTCAACTTCAAGGAGGTGAAATTGGAGTTGTCTCTGAACCCAGAGTGGGCAGTACCTTTACATTCTTCATTAAAGCAGAACGAAGCCTCATACCATCAACTGAGGATATTGACAAACCAACAACGCAACCTGGGACAGTACCTAAATCAACAAACAAAGCAGCTCAACTCATTTCACCAAAAGATCTCGACAATATTTCAGTGCTGCTAGTAGAAGATAACCTCATCAATCAAAAAGTCCTCTCTAAGCAGCTTAAAAGACTGGGCGCTAACGTTACCATTGCCAATCATGGAAAAGAAGCATTGGACGTTATTCAGAACAGCAATTTTTGTGTAAAACAACATACAAATCAAACAGACGTGGTTAACATATCAGTTGTGCTCATGGACATTGAAATGCCCGTCATGGGCGGATTGGAGTGTACAGAGCGGATACGACAACTACAATCAGAGGCCAAGATTGACGGACATGTTCCCATCATCGCCGTGACAGCCAATGCACGAGAAAAACAAACTGAATACATGACAGCGGTAGGAATGGTAAGGATTTTTCTTTCCTAAAAGATCCCCCCTCTTCTTTAATTCTTTGAAAGGCTTTATTGATCTTCCGTCATTTTTCGATCTGAATTGAACTAATGTTTAATACTTATCCATTAGGATGCTATTTTGTCGAAACCTTTCAAAGTAAATGAACTTGTACCTCTGGTATGGAATTTATTAGAGCGCTTGAACGCACACCCGTAGGGGACTAGCGGCTAGAACGGCCTTTAAATTTGACAACTCTTCCACATGAATTCTCATTGAGGACTTGAAGATTCTTACTTTAGAGAATTTACAACCGTATCTGATTTCATAATTTTTGTTTTTACTGTAAGCCTGTTGGTATCTCTTGAGCGTTTCATCGTCTATTTTGTTCATGACGGCTTTTATCTGATCACGCGTGTCACGGTGTACATTTGGTATTTATCATTGTCAGACATTCTTGTTACTAGTAGTGCTTGTGATATCCACTGGCCTGTCCTTGAATTTTTCTAGAATCATTTTGGTAACAGTGATATGTAAGATTGCATTTTCTAGCCACCTCAAGTGTTCATTATTTGGTGTGCAAAACTTTTGGAAGTCACCAGCCGATGTTCTTGGTGTGAAAATATTTGTTAATAGATCTTGATCTCTCATTATCTCATCGTCCTTGATAGTGACTTTGTATTCTGGGAAATTGTATGGTGTTTCGGGAAGATTGAATTTCAATGGATTTTGCAGTGTCATTTCGAAGAGGGATGTGTTGAGATCAAAAAGGTGGATGTTTGTGAGTGAAAGGAGAAGTAATGGAGAAAGAGAGTTGCGGGGTGGGAGTTAGTCAGTCAAATACATTATGGTATTTATACTTAAATTGAATCTTAAGTTTTTCATATAGCAATATACTTTTTGAAAAATAGTAGTGTTATCTTGAGCTTTCAAATTACTTGCTACTGAGTACTTGGAATACATGACGTTTCGAGAATTGAAGATGTATCATGAGACAAGATTGATATGACCTTAAACAAAGCCACGCAGCTGGTTTCTCATAAGCAAGCAAACAAACAAACAAAAAAATTACAGTAATTGACCCGACAGCATGGAGGTCTTGCTTGGCTCGTTTGCCGCGAATCACGTGCACAGCACGAATGATATAAAGTTTGATACCTTTGCCTCGACATCACGAAAGAATGCACACTTCACCTGAACATCAACAGATTTCATCCCCTTCGTTACAATATAACTTTATATATATATATGATATAAGGACCATACTTATATATACACGACATGCAAGTTGATATTCGGAAGACACCAAATGCCGGGACCTGTGATCATGTCTAGGAAGACAAAAGCACGTTACGGCCCATGGGCAAACAATGTCTAACATTGGATCTGACTACCAGGTATTATAGTCACTGCTTGATTTTTATCATCTTCGTCTTATTTCTAACACTCAACAGAATTTCTATCAATCTTTGAGTTCGCTGAAAATCCCGTGCAATTCTTTCGTCGGATCTGCTGGGTCTAAATAATAAAGGCTCTGATTGAATCTCCTTCGTTCCCCTATCACTACCGCTAGAGTTTTGTATCAAATAAAACGTCACTGAAGCATTAGCTTCATACAAGATTAATGCATCAAACACTCTGCAACTCCTCTGTGAAGAGAGTTTGGTAAGGATAGGTCCTCTTAGTCTATGCACGCGAAATGGACAATTTCAACTTTCTTTCAGTTGGTAATCTTATCTGATAAGTCGAAATCTTAGATGCCCACTATCAACACGTTAAACACTGGACAAGGGACCGCTTACGATCACGAGAATATTTCGACAAATGATTCCTTCAGCTAAAGCTGTGCGTTTCAAGTCTCTAGTGCAGTAAATACTCCCGTCAATGCCACGCGCGATTACATCTACGAGATACAGTCAGAGAAGAGGTTCAGGAAGCGTATAAGTCAACGTAGAAGAATTGTACCTGGCTCAAGGACTCTGGCCACAAAACGTGAGGAAATGGACTTGCAAGACCACAAGAGGATTTCTTCGAGGCGTTGTTAAATTGGTGCAGCAATGACTGTGAAAGCTCGAGTCCATGGCGCATAGGCGCAAGCGACCAAGGTCCTGAAAGCTTTTGTCTAAAAGGAAAAGATAGTCACAATCACTCTGGAGGTAGAGAGCAAAGAATGAAAGTTTTGCTAGTAAGCGCTCGATTGCAATTGGACTTAGGTATTCTTCCATCCTCTTTGAGTCTTATCGCAGGCCACACCGGTCTACCTTCATCTTTCAGCATGCCCCCCCCCCTTTTTTTTTCTGTTCTTTCTTTCCCACAAATGTTAAACAACTCATTCCTCAAATATGCAAGCCATTCATTTGAGGCCATCATTACATTGCTGAAACCATAGAATTATAGTTCACATACACTTCATCATTGTTCACAAGCGACATAACATACTGGCTCGAATGAGCCACGCCAGAGACGAGAAAGAAAGACGATTTCCAATTTGGTTGTATTTTGGACAGATGGTAATCATACAAAGAAGAGCTACATCTCGCGGACATCCGATGTATCATTGGGAACGGCGTTTATGAATACACGCCAGTACTTGATTCAAGACTTTCATCAGATCCAAAGTTACGACAAGAGTGGATTGAAGTTTTACAGCTATGGCACGAGTGTAAGTATTTAGAGGAAGTAGACATCAGTTTCAATCGTGTGGAGAGGTGCAAGAGAGGGCAGAACGTGGTAATGATGAACACCTGAAGAAGGAGCATGATAAAGAGAGTATTGCAGGAGGCTGATACCGGTTTCTTATCATTTCCACATTTATGCAATTAACATTCACTTTCCGCGAGCTTCCAACATCTCTCTATCATTTCTTGCAATTTTGGACGATCTAATGACACATGTATGTGTTGTAGCGCGGATCGCGAACAACGACAACAAGACCGCTCCATCAACGACAGCACGAAAAGTGTCAAAGAACAATTCAGCGAAAACCGGATGGCCAAACAAAGTCTTGATCCAGCTTGGATGACAGCTGTGGACAAGAGACCAACTTTTAATTCAGAAGCACGTTGCGTTCGGCCAGTTGCATAATGAGAATTTTCTGGAACACACCAAAATCTCCACTAAACTGGTTGATGTCGATTTTACCATGAGAGCAGAGTTTCGGCACATATCCCATTTGCCTAACTTGGTCGTCTTACTGGTAATTGGTGATTTCGTGTGCTACGCAGATAGAAGTGGATGCTTCTGACTTCGTCGAGGTAACTGTACCTGAGACGGACGCAGGAAGAATAAACGAAGTAAAAACTTTCAGAAGAGATGCGATAGTACCTGACAGAACTGAATGTGACATTTGTGGAAAGAAGTCCTAGTAGCGGTGATATACATCGTGAGTGTACCCAATCTCCTTTGAGCTGGACGAGTGAGACTAAAGTATCGTGATAGTGATTATGAGGTGAGAGTTCATTTAGAGTATGAATGGTTTGTAGAAGACCCTCCAGTCCACACTACCAGCACGACGACTGCGTCACAAACAGAATGATGATAATGATAATGATAACGATAGCTTGAGCGCCTTTAAAGTTGTCTAGTCATAAAGTTAGTAGTCTTATGTCTCTACAGCTCTCAATCGTTTTCTCTACCATTACACTACTGAGTAACGAGTTTTGTGATGGTGTAACTAAACTAAACTAACCAGGCCCATATTGATCATAGTGGAATGTTTGTCAAAACTTTGAACATAATTTATCCTATAAGTCATGAGTCTCAGGATCTGAAGCGTTATCTTAAGGGTATCAAGCTAGATAATCAAGATGTTGAGTAAGTTCCATGATCAAGTGGCGTGCTATTCACACATAAACAATAAGAATATCTTTTTACTACGGTCAGTCTCATAAAGCAACACCTCAGGAATGATACATTTATGAAATACAATCCAATACTTGAAAACTCCGAAATACTCTATAAACATTAGGTGAGGTTGTTTTAGGTCCCAATCACATGAGAAAATTACCTAGAGATAAGGCTTCTTCTTATGTATTGAAATAAAAGCTATCGGATCTGGATCTGTTTTCAATGATAGCGGAACCTGCTCTGGGTATATTAGAGTAGTTCAATTTTGATATATCATCGGAGATTCTCTGTAGTTGTCAGAGTTGTCTAGGTCTACGTATGTAATCCATACTTTCATTAAAAATGCATTCCACACCATCCTCTGGAGAATAAAGAAAAGCTAGGATGCTTATTTGTTTTTGACACTCTAAGTAAAGTGATTTGCTTTAATGAGATAGCTCAAAGGTTCGACGGATTTAAAGTCGTTTTTATACGTATATACTGATCCGATACGTTTGTTGACCAATCATCTGCTTGGAGATGATCTACTCCTGTACTAATATTATATATTACATCAGGTATACGCGTAGCTGGTGGATGGTGGATCCAATGCGACGTATGTACAGTCGGGGAAGAACCTAGACATTTAGTAGGAATCTCAGGAGCATTAATTTCAATTTAGATAATCTCACTAAAAAAAGACTTTTGACAAGGTACACGTTCCACAATTTTTGTGTATTAATAATGTACAATTATGCTATTCACAATGCTAAAATACAAATATAATCTGTGCAGAAAAAAGGGCAAGGGGAGGAAGCAAACAACTTTTTCTATTTTCTTTCTCCTCAAATCAGAAAGGGAGAGTTTAAGCTTCGTTAACGAATAGACCAGCCATTCCCTGTCCACTTCCAATGCACATACTTGTAACAAGGATCTTCTTGTTTGTTCTTCTAAGCTCTGACAATCCTGTAACGATCTGTCTGGCACCAGTAGCACCAAGTGGATGACCCAATGCAATAGCACCACCTCGTGGGTTCATCTTGGCATGGTCCAACTCCAACTTGTTCAAACAGTAAACAGCCATGCTGGCAAAGGCCTCGTTAAGCTCAAATACATCAACTTCTTCCTTCTTGATGCCAGTTTGGGCAAGGAGTTTTGGGATAGCGACGGATGGACCAATTCCCATGATTCTTGGTGCGAGACCAACGACGGTGGAGTGGACGTATTTGGCAATGATAGGTTGACCTAGTTTTTGGGCGGTGGATCGCTTCATGAGTAGGATAGCGGCGGCACCGTCGGTGACTTGTGAGGAGTTTCCTCCAGTGCTCTTGTCTCCGAATTGTGGGAAGGCTGGTCGGACTTTAGATAGTGATTCGAAGGTGGTACCATGTCGGGGACCTTCATCTGTCGATGTTGTGATGGTGACCAATTCACCGTTCTTTGGGTTCTTTACCTGAATAACAAGAATAAAAGATGTTAGCAAAGATTCATATTTTCAAAATACATCGCTCGTTACCTTTGTTGTTATTGGCATGATTTCATCGGCGAACCACCCAGCCTTTTGTGCAATCTCAGCACGTTGGAAGGAGACGGCGGCGTATCGATCCTGGAGTTCTCGGGAGATGCCAAAATCATTTCCAACATTTTCCGAGGTTTGACCCATAGGCATTTGACAGTCAGATGCCTCTTGGTTCTCTAGGACTTCTGGTGCAAGGACCATAGGATCCTTACGTTGACCGGCAGTGGTCATAGACTCGGCGCCAACAGCAAGACCAATGTCGATGCATCCGTTGGAGATTTGGTTGGCAATGTCTTGCACAGCCAAAAGTCCGGATGAGCAGAATCTGTTTACAACATGTGCAGCTATAATACATCATTAATTAGAAAATCTTAATTCCCCATCATAATAGAGCAAAAGACTTTACATACCAGTTGTGTTTGGAAATCCACTTGCAAGGGCAGCAGCTCGGACTTTGTATGCCATATCGGCCTCGGTAACATTTCCGCAAGCGATATCCTCAACTAAAGCTGGATCGATCTTTGATTTTGCAATGACACCCTTGAATAGTTCAAGTAGTAAATAATCGAGAGGAGTGTCCTTGAAAGCGCCCTTGAATCCCTTTGCGAGAGGTGTTCGGACAGCTAGTGTGATGACAACATCATCGGCGTGCTTGGATAGACTGTATTGGTAATCCAGAATGTTAGCCAGGATGCCCCACAAAGAAAAAGAGGCCGATATTGCGCAAGAGAGAAGATAGTATTATACTCACGCTCCGGCAAGGCCTGATGAATTAGTTGGATTGATGTGGTTCAAGATATTGCCTAGTCTTTCTGCCATTTTTGCGGTTTGTATTGAGATTGTGTTGGGAGAAATGGTAGAGTAGTATAATTGTAAAGGTGGATGGTTGTTAGAGAAGAGGAAGGGGGGCCGGTAGAAGAACAAGTTTTAGTATATATACTCGACTGGATGGATCTTCACGAGCGAAAAGAAGACCAGAGATTGTCCTGTGGGGAGTTCCGAGCTTTGTAGTTTGGTCAACTCTGCAGCTGTGGTTGCGCCGTATGTGCCCAAGTAGTAAGTGAGTATATTTCTCTGGGGTAATGAATAATACCATGGATTAGAAATGTGCCGTGATGTGCCTCGGCAAAATGAAAGGGACAAGTGAAGAAGTGCTTGACCCATGATCATGCGATTTGAGCCGGGAGCAGCCAAGGGTCATATATGCATATGAGTACCTAAGAAAACTTACTTGTGGATAATACGCATTGATAATCATATATATTCATAGGCAAGGACACTTATTCAAGAAGAGGAAGGCACTTAGAGGTGAGTAAGCTAACCCTATAGATATTGGCGAGGTAAAAGAAAGCCTCTAAGTTACTCAAACTTTTTGTCGCAAGAAATGTGACGTAAAGCGGTTTTTTAAAATGTGCGAACCGATAAGACCTTGCAATTGGATATAACATAGCTGTAGAACTATCGGGATTTGTTGTTGCTGCAAGGGCTATCGATGCCTACTATAACGTGGAACATTCAATATTAAGTGCATATATATGTACCACCTACGATATCGCAATGACTAGGTCTACGCGATCATA
>Ga0160427_10002890_pt1 | contig 10228 bp, 6 predicted proteins | sample SolpanmetagenomL_FD_108194 | JGI IMG/M metagenome (GOLD analysis project Ga0160427, IMG submission 108194) | Solar panel surface microbial communities from Lawrence Berkeley National Laboratory, California, USA - L | ecosystem: Engineered > Built environment > Solar panel > Unclassified ...
AAAAATTTGTGGTGAAATACATGTTTTTTTTTTTTTAAAAAATGAGGGGGAAGCGGGGTACCCAAAAAGTCTTTTTGGCGCGGCCTTCCCCGGGGGGGGGGGGGGGGGGGGGGGGGCGGGGGGGGGGGGGGGGGGGGGGGGGGGGACGGACGGGCTGGTAAGAGGCTTCGCTATACCATAGAGTGTTGGCAGGCTCACTTGTTGAACAAGCTGTTGGGATGAAAGTTGATTGATTGTTCTATGTACTGAAGTGGAGAGCCTTAAGCCATCCACAAGTCGCGTACGCCAACCAAGCCTTGCTCCTTCCCAAATCAAGTGCCTGTCACTTGCCGCCTTCATGAAAAGAAAACAGCTGTTATTAGCTGCGGGGTTATCGTTGTATACAGTTCGTGAATCGTTGAGGCGGCTGCCAGGAAAGAAGCCAAGTGATGTAAGTGATGCTGGGTGTGTACTTGAAGATCGCCAAATGCTGTGACTGTACTGGTGGGATGTGCTGTGCGGAGGGAGAACGAGTGCTGTTGTTGTTCGTAAGTGTTGCCACATGGCTGTTGACGCGAGAAAGATGTGATGTGAGAACGTGACGCATTGTTAGTCAATCAAACCTCATCTAGTCGGCGCCGTGGTCGCTCGAGGACTTGCGGGAAGGCCTTGAGGTGCTTCGGCTTGTGGTACTGGCCAAAGGGGCATCAGCGACAACGTCACATGGCGTCAATGGTGCCTGTTGACGAAGCGTAGGCTCATGGCTCATCGACGAAGTAAATATTGACCCACGTCAGGCCAATAATCACCAGCGTTGTTAGTGGGAATAATCCCGCCAACAGCAGTGTCGTTGAGTAAGTGGTTAGAACGAGTTGTAGTAGCAACCTTCACCAAGACTGTTGAGTTGCATTGTTGCGTGTGCGGTTTGAACGGTTGTTCTAACGCGCCGACAGGTTGTTTGAGCGATTGTTGTTGGCTACTGCGACAATTCGGTTGTTGGTATGGTTTTGTGAGTGTCCACAAACTGCTGCAGCATGGCGTCGGCCTCCGGGAACGTGGCATTGGCATACTTGGGAGACATTCCGCTTGCCTGGATTGCGTCCAGAAGAGCTTGCTCCACATCCACCAAACCTTCATTGTTGTTGTTGTTGTCCGCGTACTCCAGGCCAGCAAGGTGCACTTGGTATTCTGTAATAACCTGCAGCAGAGTGGGACACACCTCTACCTCGTTCAGTTTATAGACCTCAGCATTTGAGTGCAGATTGGTGAATAGACCCCATGGCTGGCTTTGTACAGCGTCTGCACTGACCGTCGACCCACGCTCTCTAGTGACATTGTACCTGCGCTGCAGTGTGTTGGAGTAGTACGTTCGCTCCTTCACGCTGCCGATCACGCAAACCAGTGCAGGGTTAGACATCAAGGTACGCAGCAGCGTGACTGCCTCTGGGGTGTTATAGGTCACATAGAACGAGATGTATGGCTTCTGTTGTATCTCGTAGAACTCACTAGACTTGGCGTTATGGCCAGTCTTGTGTAGCGCCCCTTGACCGTCTGTCGTGAACAGTCCGTAGTCATGAATTCGCAGCAGCTTCTGTACAAGCGGTACCGAATCGTCATGCAGTGGGCCAAGATGGTACGGAGTCGCCGGTAACAATCCTTTAATGAACAGTTTGTTGAGGTAAAGCAGTTGACCATAGTCGCGTGTGTACCAGATCGTGTTGAATGTTTGTCGCATGAACCCCTGGGTTCGAGGGTCGTCGATTGTGTTGCTGTTGTTGGACATGACTGCCAGTTCGGAAAGCATCTATGTCTACCTATATGGTTGTACCATTAGCAAAGGAAGAGATAGATGTATGATAAAGCAAGCAAACAAGAAAAGAAAAGAAAAGGGATCAGGAGAAGAAAAGAAAGGAAATTTCGCATACACCCGCTAAGGTACGCAACACTCATTAGCAAAACCCCTAGCAAAACGCCTGCCCGTGTCCGCTCTATATCTATCTATCTATCAGCTGCATGTCTTCTGAAGTCTATGCGCACAATGCAGCATTCAATCTCCAACCTGCCAGGTGCCATCTTCGTCACCAAATTCACGTATACGTGCGCCCAATTGTTCTGTTGCGCAATGTCCAGCTTCCTTTTGCTGATTCAATTTTACCTGCTTAAATCAGGTGCTGGGTTGCTGATAGACCACTGCCCAGTTCACGGAGAAACGCCACCGCCGTTAACAACACTCTGTTTAACCTCATTCTCCTTCGTCATCTCACTCTCCTTTGTCGCAGCCTTCGCCGCACCCTCAGTCAACCCCTTCCTAATAGCCAGCACACTATCCACGATAACCGCATCAATCCCCTGATCCACCTGCAGTTTAACATTCCCACTGTCATTGTTCAACGTCCCATAACTCACACACACCAAGCCACTTTCCTTAACCACTCTTACCAACCTCGGACAAAGCACCAACGGCTCAGCCGCACTCACCACGCCCAGCAAGCTCCACCTCGTTGCAAACCTAATCGCTTCCTGTAAACTACTCGCTCTAACATCGCCAACCTTACTCGTCCCCGCATCCGTGAGGAAAAGGACCGGAAAACTGGGCTGTTTCAACGACAACAACAAACAGATATCAGGGTGAAAACTGCTAAATATGACATTCCGTGCTCCGCCTAGATCATACACCATTTTGAGCACTGTATCGACGAATTGATTCAACTCAACAGCCATGGCGTCCATTTCCTCCAGCTCGGTTTCGAAAAGCATGGGGTATTTCATTTCGATGTTGAAGCCGATATCCATGGGCAACTTGCGAAGCATTTCTTCGAGTGTAGTGAAGGGGGCTTGGATGAAGGCGCCGCGCGTGTTGGGCTTGAAGCCTTTAGCTTTGAAGTCGCGTGTGTGTTTCATGCGTTCGGATGTGTTGGAGGTTTGTGTGTCGGTGCCCAGGGAGTTGGCGCGGCTGCGGAGCATTTGAGGTGTTGTGGAGACGTTGAAGGGGTCTTTGCGGTGAGGTATCCCTGGCGTGCCTACGCGGGAAGAGGCCGATTCGTTGACGTGGAGGAATTGGTCGAGGGTAAGGGTGTGTACCGGCGCGTCAAGGCCGGTTTCGCTGACAAGGAAGTCGTGGTAGATGACGGGGACGTGGTCTTTGGTAAGCTGGACATCGAACTCGACGTACGATGCACCAAGATTGGCAGCGGTGATGAAAGATTGCATGGTATTCTCTCCCAACTGCAGAGACTTCTTGGCAGTCATATTCTTGCCCATGCCACGGTGTCCGATGACCATCGGTCCTGACACACGTTTCCAGTACATTTTACTCTCTGAGATTGACATGTTCGGATGAGTGAAGGGAGTGACAACGGAAAAGTTGAAGTTGACTGTGCCGATGAAGTCGAGAGTTTTAGCTGACACAACAGGAACACTCAGATCGCCCTGCAGACTCATCTTCTTGTGTGCCAGCGTTGGTTTGACAGACGTTAGCAACGCAACACCACGTGCAACAGGCCGATCGCTGTGGGGTGAATATGTCGGGACAATGTCAAACAGAATCTTTACCTTGCTGACATCCTTCGTTGTGAAAACAATAGGCTCGGTGCTAATGGTTTCTTGAACCGGCAAGTCAATAATAGTGGGTTCTCCTGTAGCTCCTTGAGCTGAAACGACAATGGAAAGTGCAGTATCAAGCTGGGTAGCATGAGCTTCAGCATATGGAATATTGTCCAAGTCGACAGGCTTGAATATCTTCCTAGCGTCCATGGAGCCTAGACTGATGAGCACCATACTCTCATTGGTGAGGTATCGATGGCCGAACGACCTGACAGGCCTGTCATTCTTGTGTGGACTTCCCTCTTTGCCAATGCCGCTATTGCAGCTGTCTTCAGCTGTCTTTGTCCTCTCTATTGAATTACCGAGTGAGGTAGAAAGCAAACTAGGATCGTGCGGCTTCAAGGCCTGAGGGGTAGCGTGCTTGCTAAGTAATTCGGCAATGTCCATGTTGCCACGCAGCGCTGCATGCTCCATACTCGACCAACCAGAGTTATCGACACTATCAACCTCAGCGCCGGCCGTGATCAAAAGGTCAACCATCGATAGATGACCATCGACGCTGGCGAGCATAAGCGGTGTCCAGCCGTAGGTGCTTTCCTTGATCTCCAGATCCACGTTTGTTGCACATCGTACAAGAGCTGCTGCACAGTCTTCTCGACCGAAACGTGCAGCAATATGTAAAGCTGTCTCGCCTTGCTCGTCTTGATAGTTTGCGTTGGCTCCAGCCTCTACCAGTGAGCGAACAATGTTCGAAAAATTCGCTTTTGTTGCTGATGCGAGCAACCGACTTGCTTTGTGCCATGCTGTAGAAGGTGTGAAGTTCGAGGCTTGGAGCAACGTCTCGACAGTCATCCTCCAGCCACCGATGACGGCTAAAGCAAGCGGAGTATTTTCTTCAGCATCTTGAAGCTGCGTAGCATCGACACCGTCTGTCAAATCCAGCAATTTCCACTCTTGTAACTTCTCCATGAGGAGAGCACACACATCTATGAAGCCGTACTTTGCAGCATAGTGCAATGGCATTCGTCCAAAGGCGTCCTGTGTCTTGATCGCCGCTCTGTGGGGACCTTGAAGTTCTCCTACTAAAAACCTCATGAAGGCTGCGGCGTCGTCACCTCCATTAAGCATACGGCTGGCGTCAATTTCTTGCATAGCATACGCGGGTAGCTCAAGTATGGGTGCTTCCGCCGGCGCAATCGTGTTAACTGCTTCAATCTCGGGCGACGTGCCATCAATTGGAACATTCGCCTTATTGGATCTGCTCTTCCCTATTCCTATGATGAACCGGTGGAAGATGTTCCGCTTGTTGATATCGTCAGGCTCATCTAGAGACTTGAGGCGGCCGAGTAAGACTGTGATGCACTTCCTGGCGCGTTTTGCGATGGCTAGCTGAAAGTAATTGAGGAGCAGACGTTGCAATGGCTCACCATCCTCTTTGCCATATTGTTCAGTTTTCTTCAGTAAATCAACGAGTCTCTCTGTATTGTCACCTTGAATAGCTAAACCAATTGACTCAAGAAGCTCATCTGGCAGATTCAGCTTCATTAGTGCCAAAGGTCTAGTGCCTCCTGAGAACGACGACCTTGCTGAATCATTATCTTCTTTTGGCTTTGCATCTCCCAATTTCGATAGACAAGTGTTAACAGCATTCATATCTTGCTGCAATCTGATGTTCGTTGCGAACGGCCTAGGGTCGACCCGCGACACCAAGTACCTCTGCTGTGCACATGCTGATGGAACCTGCTTGTCCAACTTCTTTGTGATCTTGATAAATCCTCGCCGATTGACCTCCCCGAACCATTGTAACTTGCGAAGCTGACTTCTCAACTCGAGGAGAGCGGCGACCAAATCATCGAGGTCGTGCTGATCAAGTTGGTCTGGGTTTGGACTGGTACCATAGCGATCGGACAGAAGACGGAGTCGTCGTGAAGCTTCTGCGTACTTTCGGTTGTAGAAGCCGTCGACTGTTTCGAGATTGCGATCCAAACTGAAGAAGAAGCCTGGACTTTGTCAGCAGATTCGTGGGGATTTGTGCTTGTAACATGATAAGCACCAGCTAGATCAGCTTCTTCTCCTTCTTTTGCATCGTCAGAGGCAGACTTGACCAATTTCTTGAGCCCCTTGTAGTTGATGTACTCCGCCGACCACTCTGGCACCTGGTTGCGAGGGAGATTCCTTCCAAACTTCATGATGTATTTGTTTCACCCAGAATTTGCTGGTTGTTTACTTCAAAGCCGATAGTCTCGATGACATCGACGATAGATAGCCGCGTAAGTCGACTCAAAGCTTAAAAAGGAAAGAAGGCAAGGAAAAGGCATGTCCAGCACACCATGATGGAAGGGAAACACAGCCGAAGTAGACGCCCCCAGGTATCACAACGAGTGAAAGGTGAGGGAGCCACGAAACACCAATAGCTCAAACACGAGGTTGTGTCATGACTCGTACCGCATTGCTCATTTCTCATGTGTGTTTCAGAATGGCATCAACAATATCTATGGGATTTGATATTACTTCTTCAGGATAGCATCTTGGTTCCTCCATGTCTGGTGTTCGATTACTTCTACAATCAACTCTTATGTCTGCATTCCTTACTCGTCAATACTCGTAGACGTCGTCCATGGCTTGGTCGTTATCATATTTACCCTTTCTTTTTGACCATCCCATTCACATTTTACAAGCACTCTCTTTACTACTCACAACCTCACTCGCTCCCAGTCTCACCCTCCTCGTCTTTCCCACCCCACCTTTCCTCCTTTCAAGCTTGAAAACCTCGACCATCCATTCATACCACACACCTCTTCCATCTGTTCTTCTCCACATACTCAGCACTAGTAAACTCTCGTCAGGAAAGTACAGCGGCGTCTTGAGCGGCAAGAACAGTGGAAACCACGAAATCATGTCTCTCGATTTGGCATCCATAGTTAAAGGATTCGTGCTCAATTCGATCTTGTTAATCTGTCGTTGCTTGACAAGTTCAGTAGAGGAGGATTCGAGCGGACCAAGGAGGAGTTCTGGGTCGTATAGAACTGTCTCGAAGTAGCCTGCCAATCCATGACAAACACCACGGTGCGCGCAGACGTATTCAAGACGAGCGAATCGTTCGTTGTGTTCGTTTGCGTTACTGATGGGGTTCCTCGCTGCTGGTTGTGGTAGATGACTTGCTGGGATGGGGTGTTTGAACTCCCAGGCTTCGCGGATGATGGGCTGAAGCGGAATGTCAGGCATACCGCCGCCACATCCAGAGCGTGCGTAACCCTTGTCTTGTGGACGTCTAGCAGAGAGAAAGTCCAGAGCATGTAGCATAGTGACGTAAGGTATGCTAAAGCCTTCTGTGTCGCCAGCGGCAGTGCGGGCGAGGATGTCTGCATGGATTTTTGGTGAGGCGATGGGTGTCAAGTGAGCGGCGTAAGAACTTGGGATGGATATACCGCAAGAAGGATTTAGAAGATGCTGTACACCATCAAGGCATTCGGGAGACAATTCGTTGTCCGCAAGTGAGCCGAGAAGTTCGGAGATGAGTATGTCCACTTTCACTTGTTTTCCAACATAATCTGGACCCTGCCAGGAGCGCATATCAGACTGGACTAGATGGACCCGATTGCTCCATTTAGTTGCATTATGCCGTCGTAGGAGGACGTACGCATTGGGGTTCTTCTCAACTGCCCACATCTCAATTGCAATGCCTGTTTTCCTGCTTGCCTCTAGCGTCCGAGTGACCAGCGGTCCTCTCCCCGCACCAGTCACTGCGCAGACAATGCGATCATCAGGACCTGAGCCCTGCTTCTTGGCGGCAACCCAATCACGCAAAGCAGCCGCAACAGCACGTTCGTACCACTCGTATTTTATAGGGTCTTTTTCAAATACTTCATAGGTAATGCTTTCGAGGTTGTCTGCAAGAGGCTGTAGAGGGTTCTGTAGGTAGTCTTGATAGCCAGCACCAAAAAGCTCAATAACTGGTCGCGACGGCTGGTCACCTTCGATACATCGTAGAGCATCTAAGTAGGCGGCGGGTCGGGCGTGCGGCTTTTGAGGTGGTTGGGTCGCTTGCGATAAAGAAGGAAAGCTTTTGTCGTCGTGAACACTGAGTCCATTGGCTGATTGCGTTTCATTACTTCCTAACAGAGAACCAGTATCGCTCAATAGAATCCATGGACATGGTCGTAAGCGCATGTAGTGCCAAATGAGCTGGGTTTGTGCTTGGGAGAACCGTATCGGCTCGACGTCCGACTGGAAGAAGTGTTTCGGTATGTTGAGTATCCTGAGAGGTTCTGAGAACCACCTAGACTGAATAGCAACAGAAGGAGCATTCCTAGAGAGCGTCAAGGCTGTGACATATGTGTTAGTATTGCCCTTGCGAAGACTAAACAGATGAATGGCATGCGCATGGTACAGCGTTGAGAGCAACTTGATGACGATGAGCGTATGATTTATTGTCATTCTTACCTACGGATAGACGAGCATTGTATTTACACATCGAACGGATCGAGTTCCATACGTCCCAAGTCGCAAATTCGTCAATCTCTTTTGTAATGTCCTCGTCTTCCTCACCGAGGTCATCAACATATTCATCACGAGCAAAGGCGGTAAGATTACCGACATCTGGATCCAGGTTTATTCCATCTGATGTGGCAATGGGCAGCCTGATATGGATCTGAAGATATGCTCCTAGTCCAAGTGCTTCTTGGATTGCGTGGGCATATTTAGTTAGACCATCTTCTGAGTTTGACAGGATGGAAGGGCCTTGTATCATAATATTAGTAGCACCACAGAATGAGGCATACGCGACTTCTAATGCCAGCACTTGGCGAGAGATATCAGCAATGAGTGGATCAGGAGATGCTAGGTCAATCCAGGTGCTCGTGGTGAAAATTATTTGGCTTGTTGTTTCATCAGGACCTAGTAATGTGTCCTGAGGTGTGAGAGACGATAGCAGTGGCCACGCCGGTACCTGTTCTTGTCCAGAAAGACTATGCAGTGGCGTCTCTGTCTCTTCCAATGCTTGCACGTAGTTGTTCAGGACATTGAGCACTTGAGAATGGAATCTCGAGTTGGTGATTGGTGCTGTAATCATATCCCACTGTAGGTGTCAATTGGTGCGCACAACAACATATCATGTGAGGTACTAACGCCATGTTCTTTTGCGTTATTGAAAGCATCAGCATTTACTTGGTGGGAATTTTTCGTCTCATGGTGGCCGACATAGAATCTGATGGGCTCAAAAAGTGGCCCTGTACTGGTCATCTTGGTAGAGGAGCCTAAGCTATCTCCACGTCGAAACACACAAAGACCACAAGACCACACTTGTGTCACGGAACGTAAGATGCGCTTGGGGTGAATGATGAAAGAGAGATATCAAAAACAAAATAGTCATGTTGGAACATGGAGCACGTGTCAGCGTGGCGTTTGGAGTTTTTTGAAACAATCGTCAGATCAACAACCAAACCTTGACCACTCTTTCCTCATCCATTCTGCCGCTACTTCTTCCCATACGGTTGACGCATCCTAGCTATTAACTTCGCCCCTTTCCCTCCCTCAGATGGCTGAAGCACACCGCATCAAGCGCCAAAAGACATCCGATATGGATCCTGCCGCAAACCCCTACCTCGCCCATTGGAACGAAGAGCAAGATGGAGGTGGCGCATCCTTAGGCAATGGCTACTCGAATGGGTATGGCTCTTCCAGGTCGAATGGCAGCGGTTCAATTCTATCAACGTTCCCACGACACAAGACGACTGCCGACGATGCGCGCAAGGCAGAAGATGGTCCCAACAACCCATTCAATGAGAAGCCGTTCTCTCAGAGGTACTTGAGCATTCTCAAGACACGCCGCAATCTCCCTGTCAGTGCTCAGCGAGATGAGTTCCTGCAGATGTATCAGAGCTCTCAAATCCTGGTGTTTGTCGGTGAAACTGGTTCAGGAAAGACTACCCAAATTCCGCAGTACGTTCTGTACGATGATCTGCCTCATCTTAATGGCAAGATGGTCGCCTGTACACAACCACGTCGTGTCGCTGCCATGTCAGTCGCTCAGCGTGTTGCACAAGAGATGGACGTTGCTTTGGGCGAGGAAGTGGGTTACAGCATTCGTTTCGAGGATAAGACCTCGCCAAGCACCATGCTGAAATACATGACGGACGGTATGCTTCTGAGAGAGGCGATGAACGATCATGACTTGAGAAGATACAGTACAATCATTCTTGATGAGGCACACGAAAGGACGTTAGCGACGGATATCTTGATGGCCTTACTCAAGGGCGTCACGGAAAGACGACCAGATTTGAAATTGATTGTTATGTCTGCTACGTTGGATGCGCAAAAGTTCCAGAAATATTTCAATAATGCGCCCTTCCTCCCAGTACCAGGAAGAACACATCCTGTAGAGATCTTCTATACCCCCGAGCCAGAAAGAGACTATGTTGAGGCCGCTATTCGAACTGTCCTACAGATTCACGCAACAGAGCCGGAGGGAGATATCCTTTTGTTCTTGACTGGAGAGGAAGAAATTGAAGATGCTTGTCGAAAGATTCGCTTGGAGGCGGACGAGATGATCCGAGAAGCAGATGCAGGACCAGTAACAGTCTACCCACTATATGGTAGTCTGAACCCTTCGCAACAACAGAAGATCTTCGACCCAGCACCGCCACCACGAACAGCAGGTGGACGACCTGGCCGAAAGGTGGTAGTTTCCACGAATATTGCCGAAACG
>Ga0160427_10002891_pt1 | contig 10227 bp, 5 predicted proteins | sample SolpanmetagenomL_FD_108194 | JGI IMG/M metagenome (GOLD analysis project Ga0160427, IMG submission 108194) | Solar panel surface microbial communities from Lawrence Berkeley National Laboratory, California, USA - L | ecosystem: Engineered > Built environment > Solar panel > Unclassified ...
GATTACGTGGCCTTCTTCGACCATCAATGGCGTGCAACCTATCTGAACTCCCGTCTGCTGAGCGTTAAAGGCTACTCGGAACTGTCGGGAAGAGTCCTGTGGGAAGCACTTCCGGATCTGACCGGCACAGTGGTCGAGAGAAGCCTCCGACAAGCGCAGGAAAGCGTATCACCCATAATCTTCGAAGCCTACGTTCCGCGCCTGGGGGGCTGGATGGATGTTCATGTCTACCCAACCCCGCAAGGTGTCTCGCTGTTCGTGCGCGATATATCGGAGCAGCACCGGCTTCGCGAGCGGCTATTGCATCACGCGCGGCATGATTCATTGACTGGCCTGCCCAACCGGAGCTTCCTGCAGGACACGTTGCGCAGCTGCTTAGGGGAACACGCACCAGCTAGGACGGGAGCCGTACTGCTGCGGCTCCGGCTGGATAATTTCCGTGCCGCTACTGACACGTTCGGCCCAGCGCTGGGTGAGGCCCTGATGCGTTGCATTGCCGAACGCCTAGCCTGCTTTGTGGCGGAGGGCTGTTTTGTGGCATGCCTCGATGGACCGGAGTTCGCAGTCGTGCCTTCTCTCGGTTCGCAGGCCCAGCCGCCGGACGTGCTCGCCGCCCAACTGCTCGACGTGCTCGAGCGCCCTTACACGCTCAGCGGCAGCACAATCCGCCTCCGGTTGAGCATCGGCATCGCCTGCGCCCCAGACGACGCGCAAAGTGCTGACCAGCTTCTGCAAGCGGCAGAGATCGCTATGTCGCGGGCCCGGCGCGATGGTGGGCAGGTCTGCCAACGCTTCAGCATCGGGATGCTGACGGGGCTCGAGGACCAGCATAAGCTCTTGCTCGACTTGCGCGAAGCGATGGCGAGTGGCCAGCTCAGCCTGGCCTACCAGCCCCTTATCGATCTTCCGCAGAATAGGATTGGCGGCTTTGAAGCGCTTATGCGCTGGAGCCACCCGGAACGTGGGATGGTGTCTCCCGCTGCATTCATCCCGGTGGCCGAGCAGAGTGGCCTCATGGTGGAACTCGGTGCCTTCGCCCTGCGCCAGGCATGCGAGGATGCGAAGTGCTGGCACCAGCCCGTGCGTGTGGCGGTCAATCTTTCGCCCAGGGCGGCGCTACGCCGCCGCGGCACGGGCATGTCGATGACGACGCCGTTATTATGAGCCGGAAAGTGCTGGACCGGGTTCACCGCCCTCAGCCCGGCCGGGACACTGCCGAAAACTCCTGCACACCCATCCGGGCCGCAGGCCAAGTAGGTTGAGTCAGCGGCGTTCTGGACGCAGTCTCCTTCGCAATCCGTGCCGCGCAACCTGATCCCCAGCGTGCCATTGGAGGTCGGATGACCGACACAGTCAGACGGTTGAAGCTGCCGAAGGGCGTTTCCGCGGTGAGGGGGACGGTGTTGGCGCTCTGTGCCGCTGCTGAACCGCCCCAAAAGGAAAGCCCGACCAGGATGAGGAACCTGAGGCTGGCCGCGCTTCCGGGAGTCAGCGGACGCAAAGCTGGACCTTGGGGCTGTTGTTGATCCAGCATGCCCCGTCCTTGGTGCTGCGCTGGTAGGTGCCGGGCAGGCTCACGTTGCGACCTGTGCCGAAGTCGGCGTAGCCCTCCGCACGGCCGGGCGAGACCATGTTCAGCATGATCGTCGGCTTGCCTTTCGCCGAGACCTCGAAGCTGCCGTCCTTGTCCGTCGCATGGAAGTCGCAGGCGTAATGGCCGTCGTCCGTGGAGAAGCACTGGGCCGGGCGAGCCCGCGCCGCGACGTGTGCCAGGCCCGCCACCAGGGCCACGAGCGCGATGAGTGTGGGTCGATGGGTCACGGCTTGTCTCCGAAACCGGGCCGTTCCTTAACGGTCCCGGACTGCGGGATTTGGGAGTGGTTTCAGCGCCGGCCGGTTCTAGGTCACCGCGTAGATGGCCCTGCCCTCCGTCGCGCCGAAAGCGACGTAGTGCAGGAGCGGATCCATCCCGGCCGCGGCCACGTCCGGATTGTGCTGTAGATAGGCGTTGCCGTTGAACGCCGCCGACGGGTTGCGGCCCTCCAGCCAACCCGACTGCTCGTAGTGCAGCAGCGGGTTGATGTGCGCCGCGGCCACGTCCGGATTGTGCGACAGGTAGTAGGCGGTGTCGAACAGCGCATCCGGGTTTAGCCCCTGCTGCCAGCCGGTCGCGTCGTAGCTCCAAGCTGCCTGCTGCTGCCCTGCCATCCCGCCCGGGATCAGTGTGGCGCCCAGCTGCGCATCGTAGAAGGTCGCGTTCACCAAAGGGTCCGCCGCGGCCGTAGCGCCAGACAGGAAAGCCTGCCGCCCTTCGAACTGACCGTTGTTCAGATAATGCAGCAGTGGATCGACATCTGCGGCCTTCACGTCCGGATTGACGGCCAGGTATTTGGCGTCGTTGAACAGCAGGGATGGCTGGCGGCCTTCCTTGTAGCCGTTGACCTCGAAGTGCTGCAGCGGGTTGATCCCAGCTGCCCTCACGTCGGGGTTCTGGGTCAGGTAGTAATTAGTGTCGAAGAGGGTGTTGGGATTGCGGCCCTCCTGCCAACCGTAGGCGAGGTAGTGGGTATTGGCGTCCACCCCTGCAGCTCGTACATCTGGGTTTTGGGCATAGTAGTAGGCTGCATCTACCAGCGGGTCCTTAGTCACGTCTGACACCCCGAAGGCGGCGCGGCCCTCGGTCTTGCCGGACTGGACGTAGTGCAGCAGCGGATCGATACCGGCGGCCTTCACGTCCGGGTTGGCGGCCAGGTAGTCCGCATCATCGAACACCGCCGAAGGATTGCGACCTTCCTTCCAGCCGCTGCTTTCAAAGTGCTGCAGCGGGTTGACGCCGGCTGCCGCTACGTCCGGGTTCTGCTTGAGATAGTACTGGGTCTGGAAGTAGGCGTCCGGGTCCCGGCTCTCGTGCCACCCCATCGTCATGTAGTGCTGGTAGGGGGCGACCCCCGCCGCAGCCACGTCCGGGTTGTGCGCTAGGTAGAAGACTGCGTCGAACAGAGGGTCTGGGCCGACCGCTACGCCCGTCTGGGCCCCCGCCACCGCCGTCGTGTTCGTGTCCGCAAGGGACAGCGCGAGGCCGTTCTGGACTCCGAAGTTGTTTTGGACCACCGCGCCGTTCGTCAACAGGCTGACAACATTCAGGCTGCTGGTGCTCTGCCCGTCCGTTACCGTGTAGCGGAACACGAGCGACGTGCCGTCCGATGCCGCGGGATCGAAGGTGGCAACGCCGCCGTCGTCGAGGGCAAGCGTCGGCAGCGAGCCGTCAGCCGCAACGGACACCGTCACCGCCGTGTTCGTCGTGAGCGTCAGCGTCACCACGTGCCCGTCCATCACCCAGCCCGGCGTCCCGTCTGTCGCCGCGGTGATCGCCGTCACTTGCGGCGGGGTGACCAGGGCCAGGGCTGCGGCGGCATCCACCAGGCCGGCGCCGCCCTGCAGCGGCGTAGGGGTGGGCGTGGCGCTCGCCTTCAGCGCCGCCTTCACCTGCGCCGGCGTCAGGTTCGCGTTCGCCTGCAGCATCAGGGCTACCACCCCGGCCAGGCTCGGCGCTGCGGCGCTGGTGCCGGAAAACGTGTCGGACGTGCCGTTGACGTTGGATGGCGCCCCGTCCACTCCGCTCACGTCCGGCTTGCCGCCATTTAGCGTCACCGGGTTGCCATCGGCATCGAGGGCCGTGGCGCCGGGCGCCGAGAACGTCTCGTTCGGCGCGGCGGCGCCGTTCGTCAGCGCGTCCTTAACCGCCACGGCGCCGACGGTGATCTCGGCCGGGTCCAGCGCGTGGCCACTGATCGCGCCGCTGCCAAGGTTGGCGTCGGCGTTGCCCTTAAAGAGGTCGGAATAGCCGTCGCCGTGAATGATGTACTTGAATTGGGTCGACGCCCCGGCCGTGCCCGTGATCGCGACCCACAGGTCCTTGCTAGCTACCTCCGGAATGATGATGGTGCGTACCGTCCCCGCCTTGTTCAGCTCGTCGGAAAGGACGGGAACTTGTTGTAAGAGCCCGTCGTTTCCGACGAGCTGGAACACATTCATATCTAGGTTGCCGGACGCATCGTTCCAGCCGAGCGTGACCGTGATGCTGCTGGCACTGTCCGTCGCAGTGTTCAGCTTTTGGAAGTACTGCGGCGCGTTCGGGTCCAGGCTGAAGTTGAACGCCATTGCGTCGCCTAGCAGCTTCGAGTGCGACTCGGTCAGGCTGTAGCTGCTGCGCTCGTAGTAGTTCGCGCCCGTGTTCCCGGCCGAGGTGAGTAACGTGATCCCGGCCTTCGCCGCCGCCTCGACCGCGGTGTCGACCGTGCTGTCTGTGCCCCACATCAACGAGCCGTAGTCGTCGATGTCATCGACGATGACGTTGACCTTCTCGCCTACTAGCGCGTCGATCGCGCCCGCCAGCTTGGTCTTCGTGCTTGCCGACGCGAACACGATCTTCGCATCGGGGGCGATCGCATGGATGATCTGGGCCATCGAACGGCCTTCGTCGTCGCTGTCTCCGGCGTAATGGTTCAGCACCGTCGTGTCGGCGCCCAGTAGCCCGTTCTGGATGTCCTGCGCGAGGCCGCCCAGCGCGTTCAAGCTGTTGGAGATGAGGCCGATCGTGATCCCCTTGCCCGTGAACCCCGTCCCGGTCGCGTGCAGAGCCGTGGCACCCTTGGTGTCCAGCGGGGTCGCCAGGCTGACGTAGCTGCCGTGGTCCCCATCCGTCCGCACCGCGAAGGAGCCGGTGGTCAGCCCGGCTGGCACCGTGAGCGTTGCCGATTGTGTCCCGTCCACCGTTCGCAGTATGAGCTGTCCGTTTGTCGCGTCGTATTTCGCGATCACGCCGCCGTTCGCCGCCTTTAAGGCGTCCAGGTCGGTGACGTCGATAACGTCGTTGAGCTTATAGGTGGAAAGGGTGGCGCCGTTCAGCTCTGCCAGCGTGCCGGTGTATAGGCTAGACCCCGCCTTCAGGGTCATCTGCCTACTGCCGTCCTGCTTCAGGACGAGCGACCCGTCGCCCGCCACGGTCACATGCGACATGCCGGTGGCGCCGCTGGTCTGGTGCAGGCCGTTGCTGACCGTGAGCTTGGCTTTGGTCGTGATCGTCAGCGTCGCCGTGCCCTCCACCACCAGCTTGTCGACCGTGGCGTTATGGTCGGCACTCAACGCCGTGCCGGCGTCCAGCCGGACCACGGGTATCGTCTCAGCGCTGTCCAGCATGAGCGAAGTGCCCGTGCCCCCTGCCCACACTTCGCCGAGCTTCGACATGTCGCCTTTGAGCGCCAGCGTACCACCACCCGAGACCACCAAGGTACCGCCGCTGACCGAACCTGAAAGTACGGAGGAAGATCCGCTATCCAGCAAGACCTTGGCCGTGCCCGACACTGTCACCGAATGGGCCAGTTGCACCGATCCGGCGAGGTGCAACACCGTGTCCTTGCCGAGCACCAGAGCATTGCCGTCCGCCCCAAGCGCCGTGTCGCCATCGATCATGACCGTCGTCTTGGCCTCCGAGAGGGACACCGTCCCCACGAAGCTGTTGCCCGCGGCCAGATGAAGCACGCCCCCGCCCGACACGGCGAGGTTGCCATGCCCGGTCAGCGTTTCCGCCATCGCGTAGTCCGTACCACCGACGGTGGATTGGGCGTTCGGATAGGTCTGCACCGGAAGTGTGCCATTGACCAGGAAGGCAGATTTGAGGTCGATCCCGGCGACGGGGCGGACGGCCGCGATCAGGAGCGCCTTGTCGTCCGACGCCTTACCCGTGGTGTTAGGAATCCAGGGATCCCCCTTGGCGAAACGGAAGTGCGTGACGTTGCCCTGGGCATCCTCACCGAACCACATCGTTCCTTGGCCGAGGCCGCCTGCCTCGGCGCCGTCCGGTGCGTTGTCCGGCAGCTTGAAGTCGCGGCTGTCCTTTACGGGCGGCACGTAGCCGTCGAGGTCCCTGAAATGATGGATGTTGCTGCTGTCCACGACGGGCAGGGCCCAAACCTTGACGATGTCATCGGGCTGATGGCCGCTGCCATCGTCCCAGTCGGCATCTGGGACGGCCACCGCCGCCCCGGTTACGATCATCGTGTGCCCGGTGTCCGTCGGGATCTTCGCCAGGTCGCTTGAGCCCGGGTCCGGTTGGGCGAGCAGCGCGTATACCCCGGTCGCGTAGGCCACCACGTCGCCTGCCTGCAAAGAGCCGAAGTCCTTGATCTGCGCGAAGCCGTTCGCCCCCGCCGCCGTTGATTTCGAGAGGGTGGTGGCCAGTACGTCCGCCCGGGACCAGGGCTGGTCCTTCTCGTCGAGGGTGTAGGGCGTGCCGTCCTGAAGCTTGAAGCCCTGGTTGAAGATGTGCTCTTGCCGGGCTGCGCCCAGCACGGCGGCGTGGAGGGGTGCCAAGGAGTTCAACGCGTAGTCGACCCAGCCGGAACAATCCGTGTATGCGTAGGGCTTGGGCGCGGACAGGTCGATCGACGGCGTGGTGCTGCCTGGCAGGCCGGTGCGGATGTAGGCCGTCTCGCCCTGGTATTTGATCAGCTTAGCGACGGCGTCGGCGTAGGAGCCAAGGTTGGACGAATCTATGCTAGCGTCGGGCATGGCGAAGGCTCCAGTCAAGGTAGATCGTTCTATCGGCGGATGATTAAGCAAGTCTCGTCGTGATCTGGTGGAATTTGTCCGTAGATCCTTCAGCTTGGATTGCCGACCGTACTGGCAGACCGGCGGCTGTTATTCTTCGTGCGCGGAGATTGTGACCCATACGCGAGGCCATTGCTGAGGTTGGACTGCGTGGGTGTTGCTCCTTCCCTGCCATTCTGGGGAATGAGGCTTACGATCACCTTACAGATCGCGTGCAGCGCTCACCGAGTAGCAGAGCATCAGCGCGCATCTTCGAAGGTGGGATGCCGGGCGTCTCCCCTTCGGGGCCGCTACGTCGGACTTCGCCCCGAGCCCCTGCAGCGCTCATTCCCAATGAGCTGGATGGTGCCAACCTGACGCAAGGCACGGCGCGGATTGCGCCTGGTGAAAATGTAGAGGGTGGATACCTTTTAGTATTTTTACGGTCGCGTGCTGCGCAGGAGTGGATTTTTAAACAAGTGAAAGGAGAAGGACGATTGGGACGCCCTGGAGTGGGACGAGGAGGACGGCACGCCCGACCAAGTGGACGCGCAGGCGGTGAATAAGTGGCTGTTCAACGCTGACACGGTGGACAAGGTGCTGGCCCACCTGATGACCCATGGCCTGCACGTCGAGGGCGGCGACCGACTGGGCAAGACCATCGTATTTGCCAAACACCACGCCCATGGGAAATTTATTCAGGAGGGTCTTGGTGCACGGACCTAATGTCGGCAGATCAGCCCTGCTGCGTTCCGATCAGCGACGACGAACGGTGACGGGCTTGGCTTCGCGGGTCATACGGTTCAGCACCTGGACGGCCATGGCGACCTCGCCGGCCTGAGCATCGTGGTGGCGAGCGCGCAGCTTGGGGCCAATCAAGCCTTTACACCGGCCCATCGTCGCTTCAACGGCGTTTCTTCTGCGGTAGCCGGTCAGACGCTGCCACCCCATGCGACCACGCTGGGCCATGAGCTGGATGTGCCGATCGCGCGGGCTCTGCCGATCCGGATCGGCCGTGCTCAGCACCGCGGAACTCCGGGGCGGGACACCACCTTCGGTGGCTGTTCAGGCTGGCGCGCAGCAGCGGCTCGGTAGACGGGGTCACCATCATAAGCACCGTCCGCGAGGAGGCTGGCGATGGTGCTCTCTGGCTGGCACAGCAGGTCCGGCACTTGCGACGCGTCGTTGGCGTGACCGTCGGTCAACACGTGAGCGGCAATCTCGCCGGTGGGGGCGTCCACGCCAATGTGCAGCTTGAGCCATCGTTGGCGAGCACGGCCGTGCTCGGCCGCACACCATTCACCTTGGCCGAACAGCTCCAGTCCCGTGCTGTCCAACACCAGGTGCACCGGGCCGCTGCCGGCCGGAGCACGCGGCTGCCGTCTGGCAATGACCAACCGCGGCGGGGCAGGGTTGTGTGGTTCGGCACATGCAGCCCAGCCCAAGCAGCGCCAACACACTCCGGGTGAATCCCTCGGGCTTGCCGTAGAGCGAGATGGAACACCAGGCACAGGCTCAGCACCAGTTCAATGGCCAAGTCGGAGTAGCGGGGCTGGCCGCCTGGCGTGCTGCGACCGGGCGCGGCCCAACCCATGAAGGCTGCTTGGTCCAGCAAGAGCGTCAGGTCGCCACGCCGGCGCAGCCCGGCTTCGTAGGCCGGCCAATTCGTGACGCGGCAACGCGCCCGTGGGATGCGGTGACGATGGGCAGCGTTCGCTTTGACAGGCATCGCAACGGCCTATCCCAATCCCCCGCCTCTATGCACCAATGCCCTAAGACGGCATAGACGCGAACGACATTGATCTCCGAACGACAGCCCGACTTTTCCAGCCGGACTGGCATGGCTCAGCTTGGATCGGCGGACATAATTGCGCATCACCGTCAGGCTGCGGTGACGGCTGTGGCCCGTGATCTCCTCGTCGGGCACGCCGTTCCGATAGGCCGATGTCACGAAGCCGGCGCGCAAGCCGTGCGGCGAAATCGGCTCCAGCCGCGTGGCCTTAATCCCCGCCAGCTCGGCCCGCTTCACGACGATCAGCCGCATGCCCTCACCGCTCAGCGCGCCAGTCCGGATGCTGTCATGCCGGGTCACGCCGCGGAACACTGGTCCATCCTCGATGCCGGCGGCTTGCAGCCAGGCCTGCAGCGCGCGAACGGGGCACGTTGCCTGGACGCGGCCGCGTTGGGATGCCGATCCAGTCCCCCTCCGCCTCCGGGTCGGTCTTGGAGCGCGGGATCAGCAGCTCCAGGCTGCGCGGTCTCCAGTGTAGATGCTCGACCTCGACGGCGCACAGCTCCGACCGGCGGAGCGCTTCGGCGAAGGTCAGCAGCAGGGCACGATCGCGCAGGCCGACGAGATCATCGCCGCAGGTGTCGACGAGCCGCTGCACCTCATCCGTGGTCAAGGCCTGCGCCCGACGCGCTGGACTGCCATGGGTGCGGCCGATGCCACGCAGCACATCCCGGATCGACGGATGTCGAGTATTTAACGGCATACCGGCGATCCGGGTGGCGCGGGTGATCGCGGCGACCTTCCGGCGCAACGTCGCCTTGGCGTAGCCTTCGCCGAGTTCGGCCAGGTATTCGCCAACCAACTCCGGCGTGACCGGCATGGCGGACACTTGGCTTGCCTTGCACCACGACGCGAAATGCCGCCAATCAGCGGTATAGGCCCGCACCGTGGCAGGTGCGTCAGCAGCGACAAGATAGGCGTCAGCGACGCCTTGGGTTCGACGCTGGCGTGCAGGAGCAGTGTCGGAGGCCTTAGCAAGAGCTGCTCGCTTGCTCATCCAGTAAGCCTGGCGGGCCGCCCTTCACCTGTCAACTTGCGATAATAGTCATTCTCGCAAACTAATTGTGCGAAGTTTGAGGTTTGTTATGTAGACGCACCAACCAGCTTGATGTGACGGTCTGCGTGTCGCGCCGGCGCTGCACCAGGATGTTTAGCACGATCCCGTTCTGGATAGATCAGTGCCGTCGATCATCATGGGCTTGCCGACCTTCAGCAGCTCGGACGTCACTACCTGCACCTGCGCGGACCGCACCAAACCAATGGTGGCCACGATATCCGGGTTGCCGGAGAGCCTCCCGAAGGCCGGGACTGAACTGGGTTGGAGGTCTGGTCGTCCTCCACCACCAGCTCCAGCTTGTGCCCCAGCATGCCGCCCTTGGGCATTGATCGCATGCAGGGCGAGCAGAGCGCCATTGCGCTGGTTTCAGCCGGACTGGGCGCCCACTCCGGTCAAGGGCAAAAGCATGCCAAGCTTGATGCTGGCCACGGCGAAGGCGGGCCGGACCAACTCCGCCAGGGCGGCAACCTCAGCAGCGTGGCCCGTCGCATGGTGGCGATGGTCTTATTCGTCTTATTTGCTCCCTTGGTTCAGGTGGCCCAGCTACGCACCGACGATCGGCTTGCGGTTCGGCGTGCCTGGGGGCGGCAAGGGCGCGATGTCTCCGACGATGAACAGGTAGGAGGCCGCGCCGATCAGCGCGATCACCCCCGCTGTCACCAGTGGAATGACGAACGAGCCCTTGGTGAGGCTCACCATCACACCGGTGAAGGTGGTCAGCGTGATCCCAGCGATGTTGGAGGCGAAGTTCTGGATGCCGCTGATTGAGGCCACGTGCGCCGGCGTCGGC
>Ga0160427_10002892_pt1 | contig 10222 bp, 8 predicted proteins | sample SolpanmetagenomL_FD_108194 | JGI IMG/M metagenome (GOLD analysis project Ga0160427, IMG submission 108194) | Solar panel surface microbial communities from Lawrence Berkeley National Laboratory, California, USA - L | ecosystem: Engineered > Built environment > Solar panel > Unclassified ...
GAGCAAAAAACTAATCCACTCATTTTGAGACACAAGAACAACTACTTTAAGCCTTCTACTTCTTTCCTTTCTCTGTGGCTTGCGCCTTGAGTCTTGCTTTGTAGAGGTCAACTTGTCCCTAAAGTAAAAAACATCATTAATTAGTCTCAATCATTTGATGAAATACATCTCAAATACAGATCTAGCTAGCGCCCTGTTTCAAAATTGCGTTCGAAAGAGTTCTATATAGAAGTAGAAGAAAATGACAACTTACTCTTAAGATCCATGGCACGTCAAATTTAGGCAAGAAGATTTCAACCAACTGCATAAAGATTATCAAGTTATTAAACGTTTCCGCAAGTAAGATAGAGATGAAATGAATGCTAAACATACCTGGATCTGGTTGCTCTTAACAAATTCTTCATTTGTCAAGATATCTTCTAGCTCTTCGACTGTCTTGGCTTGATAACTCTTGCTCTTAAAGCCAGGTTGTCGTCCACCAAAGAATTCAAGCATACGTTGGTAGTCCCACATAGGTGAGATGTCGTTATACTGTTGTTCTGGTCCATGGATCTCCCGTTCGATAGTGTATCCATCGTTGTTGATCAAGAAAATGGTTGGGGTGAAGCCGTTTCGAATATAAGTACCAATTTCTTGGACAGTCATTTGTAAACTAAGATTAGATCAGTATATGTTCTGGAGAAAAACATCAAGCATGCAGTGCTCCAAAACGTGGAAATTGATGGAGTTTTTGTGAACACACCTTCCGTCCCCAACAACTAAAATCACCCGACCGTCCGTTTTGGCTTCTCTGTGGGCGATAAGTCCACCAAGCAACCCACCGACTGTGTAACCGATCGAACTCCACAGAATTTGTGTTTCTGATTGACAGTTCTTTGCCAGAGGTGCATCCGGCATTCCAAACTGCGCAGTACCTGCCTCTACAAAGATGAGGTCGTTTGGTTTTGTCCATCTGCCAATTCGTTGCCAGATATATGATTGTCTGATAGGTCCAGAAGTGCTGTCGTCCAAGGTAGGTGTCTAGCACGGTTGTCAGTCCCATAAGTCTACACGATCTTTCTTGTTTGGCACAAACCTTGTACGGTTCTAACTCAAGTCCCTTTTTGTACGTTGAAGCGTTCTTCTCAAACTCGGCCACCATCTTTTCAAGAACTGGTATGAAGTGTACGCCGTCATACTTCTCGCCTTGTACCGAGCAATAGTGTGGGTGCAACACAATGAGATTTTCCTCCTTGATTTCTCTTGTAAAACTACCAGTATTTGAACTGGAAAGATGTGGTCCAACATTGATTACGAGATCTGACTTCTTCTCTACTTTGTCTTTGATGCCTGGCAATGACATAGAGCCGTTGTACAGTCCGTTGAATGTTGCAGACGTCTCGTCAATAATGCCTTTGGACAAGATTGTAGAGAAACTCTATTCATAATTAGAGGACAAAAAAATGCGATCTGAATCGAGTAACTTACTGGATACTGTGATAAATCACTAAGTTTTCTGACCATATCCCTAGCATTGTGTCTGTTTGCAAGAACGTCACCCAAGATACAGGGATTCTTTGCGTTCTTTATCGCCTCCAATGCCTTCTTCACAACCAAATCCTCAACTTCTGACTTCTCATTGACGATCTTGGTATCTAGAGGTGTATCCAATCTGGTGGCATCCAAGGGTGTATCGACGACATCAGTTGGAATGAAAATGTATACTGGCAATTTTGTCTTTACACATTCAATGATGACTCTATCAATTTCCGATGCCATAGTGGCTTCATCAGTCAAGAATGTTGTTGCTGCAGCAATTGGCTCAGCCATTCTTTGGTAGACCTCGTGATCTGGGTTTGCTTTGAGGGTATGATGTATCATAATCTTGTTTTTTTGTAGTGCTCTGGCTGTGTTTCCGACAATATGTATCATGCCAGCATGCTATATGCCTAATAGTCAGCAACACGAAGCACCGGTAAGACAGTAGTAGTTGTGGTGAGGGGTTATACCTCAGCGTAAGCTCCAGCGACACCGTTCATAGCACTCAATTCCCCAACACCATAGGTTGTGATTAACGCGGCTGGTAGACCACGAACCCTAGCATATCCATCGGCGGCATATGCGCCATTGAGTTCATTGCAGCACCCTACCCATTTGAGGTCCGGTACATTATAAATGTAATCGAGGAGTGTTACTTTGGTTGTATGTTAGTACATGTCCGTAGTATACCCCACTATCAATAGATAGATGGGATGCGGGGTGAACAAGATTGGCTTACAATTGAAGTCTCCGGGACATCCAAGAATATGTGATACACCTAGCGATTTGATTCTTTGAAAGAGATACTCTCCCAATGGGATAGTTTTATTAGATGTCATCGTCGTTGTATAACTGCTCTTGATATCGGCTTGACGTGTGTAGTGTTCAAGAATTACTTCTCCCCCCCAAAGAAGTTTTGTCAATTGCAAGAAAACGACAATTAGAATAACGTTGAAACTATTGCAACGCTTTGAGCCGAACTAGGGTAGCTCTGGGGTTATATATGAAAATTGGAGAAGCAAGGATCAAGCAGATGACCTCAGGTGTAGAAGCACGAATACAGGTAAGCTCATATCAATCAGTGGGTGAGTTCCTGCAGAAATGTAAACAAGTTGTCGACCGGATCCATGTTTCTCCACCAAGAATTTAATTTTGGCCTAGGCTGAAAATACCTAGGTATGTTATTATGGTGTTTTCTCCTCAAGGCACCACTTTGCGTGTTTAAGCCGTGTGTATCCGTCACCCATTTTTACGTAACCTGACAGCTTTTTAACCAGCGGGAGCTTTTTATGTCTTGTAATGTGAGACTCTTGCGGTTCTTCGTCAAAATAGATGATTATATTTATCACAAGTATTTGTTTATAATCATTAAGTAAGTAAACATTTAATAAGAAGCTAAGCATTTTGTAAAATGATTATTGTCAGAAATGTCGACAAATGATATTTAAACACAGCACAATATATGTGATATACACTAAATATATACATATGAAAGAGACGCAACGCAATTGCAATCCATCGATCAACCAAAAAACTTCTTTTGCATGTATACATGTATTCGTAAATTTATTTTATAAGAAGAAATTAGGGATACAGCACTATGTAAAAAATACACACATCACAGATCTAATCGAGCAGGGATCCTTGTCTTTGTAAGCCTTCGATAAACTATGGTCAAATGTTCACAGTCTTATTAAAATTAAAATGTCATCAACCACGAAACAATAATGTTTATTGGATCCCAAATATGAAGCCTATATCTCATCGTTGGGATATCGGAATGCTACATCAGTTGAGCTTTTGTTTTGTTAAAAATCATGACTTAAAAGTGTATGACACCAGATATCTAAGTACTAGGTAGCTATATCTGTACTTAAAATTTACACTCTCCTATCATCCGCTTAATTTTCAATTTGGGCATCTTCGAGGATTGCCTTGATAGGCTGAAGATTGTTAGCAACTTAATATACACGATGAGAGAGGCGCTACCAGGTCAAGGTGCTCACCCTGGTCGTTGAGCTGTAGAATCTATTCGTCGCTCAACTTGGAATCCGCCTGTGATCTGGTATTTTCCTAGCGCTAAAATCTCTGGGATGTGACAACGAGCAGCGGTGTACGTATACAATTCAATTTAGTGTCTGTCGGAATCTTCAATCGGCCATGCCACTCGACCCAGGCAGGCCTCAAAATAGGTCTCGTAGCTAGCTGGCGAACAGTTATGTCACCAAGAACAAGAGATTGATCCCAAAAAGGTAACAAATTTTCAAAAAGCGCATCTGAGCAAGTGAGTGCACCCAGTTAACAACACAACGACAAAATTCAATGCGATAAGTATTAAGACTTTGGTGAAGCAGCAACCGTGACAAGGACAATACATGTGTAACATACAGCGCAAGTAGATATTCAATTGTTTATATCACGAGATCTGGCACCTTCGACCATACTACCAAGTTTACAGGAGTCACTTCTGTTGCTGAAGAGAGACACACAAGATCGACATAACCCGCCATGCTTAAACGAAAACGATTTTGCAAGCGTGCGGCTGAAGCCCACAAAACAACAGGCTAGGTCAAAATAGGAATTCGAGGGACCGAAACAAGCCAAATTAACCTTAAGCAGATAGATCTTGCATGAACAGTACACAATCTTCAGCCCTCGCCTGTACAGGTCCCTTGGAAGCATGGGACCCTGTTGGGGCAATCGATTTTCACTTTATCGTGCTGGAGGAGGAGGAGGAGGATGCCTCACTCCACTTGTTCCATATGTATAGATTAGGAGGATTAGACTTTTTTTGGCTGTCAGAAACCAAATCCGACAACTATAGGATCTATATGTTATGAATCTATAGTGCTATTGATTCACAACATTGCATGAAAACTATGAGCTGAATATTAAAAACGCTTACCCGGTGGAAATGCGGTATGCATGAGCGCCACCTATTGCAAATGGTCAGTCGACCAAGCATTAGATTTTTCCTCTAATAAATAATGACTACCCTGCCCTCATAGGGTTCAAAAAGTCAACCCTCTCCAAGACTTCATTCAGGATTGTGAAGTTGATCATTTTTTCGAGATATTTGGCCTCTCTTTATACTGTGTTAGATCTTTTCTCGCCGTAACCAAAAAATGGGACAAAAAGACGAAATTCTCTCCTCTGAACGAGAGCTTGAACAGGTTACTGCGGCATCTGAATTTCCTGGTAAGTGAAGATTCTCCACAAGACTAGAAACTCAGAGCTTCTAATGAAGTGTCTCTTCTCAAATTGTTTTGATCAATTGTTCTAATAAAGTTTAAACAGAAAAATCAAATGCTTCTCAGTCAAACCCTGATGCAGACTCAACAGCACAGGGAGAACGAGATTGGCAACCAGGAAGCAAGCGACGATTTCCACTCATAAGCGCCATATGTCTACTCCTAATCATCGCCATAAGCACTGGGATTGCAGTAGCTTTATGGAAGTCAAACGACAAAGATATTTCCACATGGTGCAGTCGCAATTATACGTTCAAGTGGAGAGGGAAATCATACCACAGAAAAGTCCAAGTCCCAGTGAACGTGTGGATTTCCATGGCCGTCTTTGTAGCTGGTAAACTCATGGCCTTTGCGTTTGCTGAAGCTGCCACTATCGCTTGGTGGACGGGTGCTATGAAAGGGCGAACACTTAAGGAACTTCACCACGACTGGGACGCTGGGCGTAGTGTTGTCGCTGTGGCTAAAAATCCTCTTTTGTTCAATTGGATTTGCCTTGGTAGTATAGCATTTACTGCGTTCGCTGGTCTAGGTACTGTGCTGCAAAAGGCCACAAGTACATATTCGAAGGTGGACACATATCCTCAGAGCATGTCGGCATCTCTTGCTGTGGACCATCCTCTAGGATGGTCTGGAGCATACAGTGGATTAAGAAGTTCAGTCTATTTGAGCTACGCCACTCCAGTTATGGCTGATGTTGTTCAAAATTTTCAACAGAGAAATCCTATCCACCTGGATCTATCGGGTTGTGAGAATAACTCGAATGTAACTTGCGCAGCTACTCTGGAGGGGCTTGGTTTTGAATATGATTGCGAGGCATCTCAAAAGTATCAAGAAATGTTCGATGGTATCGGCAGCACTTTCAATGATATCTTCAATGTTACAGTGGGTTTTAACATGAGTTCTGCGTGGCATTTGGATATCAGTGTTCTTTTCAAGGACAAAACTGCGTGCAACGGAGATGTCAGTATCAGAAAGTGTGTGCTTCGCCCTGCAGTAGTTCAGTATCCAGTCGTTGTAAAACAAGGAATAGCAACGCTGGCGAAACCAACAACGCAACTAAGTTGGAGTCAAGGTGGAGACTTGGTCGAAAACCAAGTTGCTATCGATAGTGTTGTGAAGAAGCTTCCTTGGAGACCCTTGCCTGGGGGTTCAGAATGGGAAAATCAGTTGAACCCCATCGCTGTTGCTTCCCATACTCCATCGACGCTTGGAGGATTATGGTTGACTTTCAACAGTATGTTCACTTCAAGTGTTGAATTGAATTTTATAGGAATCGGTTGGCAATCCGCATTTACTGGCTCCATCTTCCCAATGGGGTATCAAAATTGGAACTCGACGGCTGGAGAGGAGTGCAGTAGCACATTCTCAGATCCTATCCCGGCGATGATTAACAATATTCGAGAAATCATGTTCAGATCATCTGTCGCGCTTGGTCGAAATCAGATAGCGGACGATCCTGACTACGTCTCTTCTCACGAGTTCTCTCTATCATTAAATGCGAGCTCTTATGCAACCAATGATGGAAGCCCAAGTAGTGCGTACGCTGCTTTAAACGCAACAGGCGCTGCCTATCGTGCTGCCAATCCACCTGTTACCACTGTTTCGGATGACAATGCAAAATACGACTTTGTACATGTAGTCTACAGGACAAACTTTCTCTTCTTGTGGCTGGGAGTGGGCTTAATGTTGGCCGCCGTTGCCTCAACTCTGCCTTTGTTTTGGGGATATTGGAAGCTTGGCCGCAAAGTGACATTGTCGCCGCTTGAGATGGCAAAGGCTTTGCATACGTCACACAAGTCGGCGAAGGAGAAACTCGCGTTTGATGGATCAAATGCAGAAGCTGAAGAGCTTATTCGTGCAGTCGGGGATATGAAGGTCAAGTACGGAGAGGTTGCGCCGCAAAGGCTTGGACTTGGATTTGTCGATCAGGTCCATGCGCCTGTGAAAGGACAAACGTATCGTTAGATTGGCAGGAGATCATTATCAATTGTAGTCTAGACATCTTTTTTGCGTGCATGTTGTCATACAAATGGAGTTTTGCAATGTATATATAGGTATTTGTGGAGATTAAGAAAACGAACCAATTCTGGACGCTGATCAAATTTAGTAATATTGAATTAACATGATTTTCTTCATGTTTGTCCAGGGAATTGTATAAGCCAATATACCTACACAGAAAACCTTGTGATTATCTGAAAATAGAGATTATGCAATTGAACAAGCGTTCTGTCCTATAGTTCGATGTCTTAAATTTGATCAATTGTAATTATTTGATATATAAATTATCGTAGCATTGGCATTTACTCGCTATATTGACAGAAGTTGTATTTTTTTAAAGTCCTTCTTCATTATTGGTTTCTTGTCTATCAATTTAGTCTTTGCTTAAAGGGTCACCAAGATTGATTGATTGATTGATTGACCCCAGATCTGATGGTTCGAAAGGAGCGACAAACACTCAAACAGGCAAACAGCAAAGATTAGAGTCAAACACAGAACAAACACAGGCGACAGGCAAGGGCGAAAACCCTATGTGCTGAGTCATGCTTCACACCCAAAATCTCCAACACCAAATTCCCGAAAGGATACGAATCGCGAATGTGTGCTACACAGAGAAAAGTGATTTGGACCATAGTGAGTTTGTATTGAATGCAGGCTCCGTATTAGCACACTCAGCACAGCACAGCACCACCCAAACGCTAATCCACCACCCCCAAACTATCGACGTCTCTGAACCACTCCTTCAATTTCACGATCTCCCAAATTGAACGACATTCTTTCATATTCGATATAATCTCCCTTTTTTTTTACGCCTGTCGAACCGTAAAATTACACATCTGTATATCCGTCAAGATGGCATCACGAAGCAAGATCTACCCAAGCAGCCCTAGCCATGCCAACCCTTCTCCAATCGAGGAATCAGTTTCATCTGCGCTCTCAGAACTAGAGGCCAATGTGTACGAAATCTTGAGGTCGAAAAACTATATGATACGATAGGGAGCTGATCGATTGCTACAGTTCAGATTTGAAGAGTGCTTTGAGACCGCTACAATTTGCTTCAGCTAAGGAGGTTGGTTCTTCCACATTGAAAAAATTGTGTTTTTTTTGGGAGGGTTGAGCAGGAGGGGAATATATACAATATGAAATATACAGCTGGCATGCTGCAGGATTTTTCTAGTTGTGTGAATGATTCAATTATGCTAACGACAATTGTAAATACAGCTCGAGGTCGGTCACGGAAAGAAGGCTATCGTCATCTTTGTCCCAGTTCCTCTACTTCAATCATTCCACAAGATCCAACAAAGGTATATATACACACGCATACAACAACGTTCAAGCAGTTGCTTTGGGAGGAGAATGGAGAGGAAATAATGTTATACTAATTGCGTAATCCATGTAATAGACTCACCCGTGAGCTCGAGAAGAAATTCTCAGACAGACATGTCGTTTTCATCGCTCAACGAAGAATCCTCCCTCTCCCATCACGACGAAGCCGTGTCACACAAAAGCGACCACGTTCACGAACACTTACCGTTGTTCACGAGAAGATCCTCGAGGACCTAGTCTACCCAACTGAGATTGTCGGACGACGAACCCGAACAAAGGAGGACGGCTCAAAGGTCATCAAGGTCCTACTAGATCCAAAGGATGTTGGTGGATTGGACTGGAAGGTTGAGGGTTTCGCTGAGGTCTACAAGAAGTTGACTGGACGAAGTGTCGTATTTGAGTTCCCTGTACAAGCCGAGTACTAGATGTTCCATTTCTTCTTCTTCTTCTCTCCAAATATACCTTCTTCTGCATCTTTTCACCTCCGCATCAAGCAACCTACTCACTCACAAAACACACACCAATTCTTACAATCTTAATCTCTATTCGAAACGGGTTTTAAAAAGGTCTTGGGATCTGCATATCTGACATGTTACCATGAAATACCACATCATATATTGCGGAAAAGACGAAACACTGGGAGTTCTTTGTACTATTTTTTTCCCTACTTCTTTTCTTTCACATCCTTTTCTTTCATACTGTTGTGTCCTTTTTCTTATCTGTTTCATGTTTCCATCGGGTTTGGTCTGTTTACCCCGGTTTGGTTTTTTTTGACATAAAAGCTTATATACCTAAATGAAAGAATAAGAGCTTTTTCATCAATGTCCTTGATTGCATATAAGAATAAATACCAAGTAAGTTGCTAAGATCATGTGATGTCGGAACGTAGATTGCTTGTAACAGATTTGGCAGCATGTCTTAAGATCTGAGTGCAGTTTCGTTGTGTTTGCTTTAAGATGAGATGCATGGGATACCCAGTACTTGTCTTCTCCAGAAATGTACGGTAATGTATATTAGGTATAGACTGAACACGAGAATGAGTTTTGATTTGACTTGCGGGCTTGTAGTGGAATTGAATCAAATTCCTCGCTTTTGTTTGGCATTGGAGAATTTGTATTAATTTTAGTATAGAAGCTCTTTCAAAATAATCAAGTGCTTTGATGATCGACTTTGCTAAAGTATGATGATGCATGGGAGTGGGGTTTGGCTTGGATTTGCAGAGTACATACAAATAAGCTTAGCTAAACCAGCCCGGTCAGAAGAGTAAAGTAATTTATTGTGAAAAGCTAAGGATTCATATTAACTTAAGCCACCAGCCGAACGGTGATAGGGCTACAAGCTTGGACCTAAATTGGAAAGCCCTATAATTGTACACCTAGATTGATTGACTGACTGACTGACTGACTGACTGCAAGTGAATGAACGAACGAACTGAATAGATTAAGTTATAGACCGAATGAGTCAGCGTATCCCACAATTGCTAAATATGATTCTGCTCTTGTTGAGAAATGCGCCCGAAGACTGGAAATACCTATGATTGACAAATTGCTCACATCTATCATTATTATTATTGTTATCATCACCGTCACCATCGCTATTGTGAGCAGCACAGGATACTTACAGGAGGATATGAGGTCTACGATATGCTAGCACACATTACTCTAGACGGTGGGATGCTTGCTTGCTTGTCTTCTCGCAGGGGCCAGGCTTATTCTTTTCCTCTCCCTTCAACCCCCTGAAACACCAACACACAATGCTACCGGGAAACTCTATCAAGGAAACGAATTTCGCGGAAACGGGTTGGCTGGTGAAGATCGAAGCGTAGAGCTGGACTGTCCATCCAATCACGCCCCGGAATGCTCCCTTGGGCGAAAATGTATGATACACTTCTTCTAGCTCTCTTCTGCTTTCTTTGTTTTTTCCTTGAACTCTTTCCTTTCTTTTTTGCACTTCACGGCTGCATTCCCATCCATCCCCCATTCTTATCCTTTTACCGGTATTTTGCTGTATGTATGTGTGTGTGTGTGCGCTGGGCGTAGTAGTCAGATACGCACAGAATAGCACACATCATTACTGCGCATTGGAATTAAAGAAGGAGAAATAAGCAAGCAAGAAGGTGAAGATGAACA
>Ga0160427_10002893_pt1 | contig 10219 bp, 8 predicted proteins | sample SolpanmetagenomL_FD_108194 | JGI IMG/M metagenome (GOLD analysis project Ga0160427, IMG submission 108194) | Solar panel surface microbial communities from Lawrence Berkeley National Laboratory, California, USA - L | ecosystem: Engineered > Built environment > Solar panel > Unclassified ...
ATTGTGTTTTTATCCACTTAGAAAGTTTTCGTATTACATTATCAAGTGTAACAGACCGTGGTCTTTTAATAGGGATATAGCTTATTATATCAAGTTACGTTGAGATATTGGTGTATCTCGCAATTATATAGTTTAAAAAGGCTACTGGTCCGACAGACCTGCTGGCCACCTGTTTGCACTATGTTTGTTCGATTACTGGAATTGTTTTTAAGCTTTTTTTGTTGACCATCAATATTCACAAATCTAGACACATTCCTTAAAGTCTGCAGTAGATGCGGAACGTGATTCTGAATAAAAAAGCACTCATCATTCAATGCTCGGTGCAAAAAGGTTCGGATTCCAAGTGCTTTAATTCGAATATCTTTTAATTTAGGGATTTTCGAATTTCTGTGTTTCAATCAGCAAGGAGCTTTAGCAACATTTTAAGTTAATAAATTCGTGAATTCGGTTCGGCAACATGTCGTGGCGCAAAAAGGCCCAGGAACACTAAAATTCGCAAAGCGCATGTCTTTCATCCTCATCCTGAACCTCAAGCACGCAGCCAATTCATCACCTGGTCTCCTTACCTCTAATACTCAAGCAGATACACACGAACTCCTCATCGCCGGGACTGCAGTAAAAGGTAAAGTAGTTCTCCAATCTATCAACCCGCCCGTAGTCTCGTGTGGAAAGACAATCCGAGTTGTGTAGACCATGCATGGCCTCTACAAATTTTTTATAGTTTTGTAAAAGCTTTCATCCAAGGTCCAGCAAATTTTAGGCTCACAAATTCGACTAAAGAAAAGTAAATCTAACAAACATTTTTCGTCAAAACAAAACAGTTTAGAACCAGAATATTGTAGAAGCAGATTGAACAACTTTTTTTTTGTTCTTTTCCAACGTTCGACAATCGGCAGTCGTGGTGCCATTTCCAGCTAACCTCCGATTGCGAAACGCATCATGAGCTCGAACATCACCAAGATAGCATCAAAGGCTGTTCAAACACCTGCACTCCGTTACATCGCAAAAGGCTCAAAGGTTGTAAACGCCAGAAGAAGGAGTAGAGCTTCTAAAGACGAAAAGAAGACAAGTAGTCAAGAAACGTCTCTAGTTCGTAAGGTTATAACAGGCCCACATTCTGCAACAATCCATGGGAAACGACTTGTATTTCGCAGGATCGGCGACATGCTACATCCAGCACAAGCTTCCAGAGAGGAAATGTACCGGACTCATCTAGAGAGAACGAAAGATGATTGGAGAGACAAAGTAAGTTAAACAGAACTAACTTTCTTTTCCGTCCCTGTTTTGTAACGGCTTCATCTTTTATGCCCGTTCCATTAGCAGAGATATTCAAGATGAATCCTTCTACAATTGGGTCAAAAGACACTCTGCGCAGTGCACTATGGGGCCTGTCATAAGATCGGAATGGAATTCGTTTGACAAGTGCGATTGTAATACAAATATACGATTATAGCGGGCCCAGTAGTTTTCGAGACGTTATTGTAACCATTCTTTCATAGAATTGATACTTCGCTTTAAGCAGCTGTTGCTGACATGGACATACGTAGACATCACATAAACTATCTATCCTTAGAGTTCAAAGTGCATCGCCGACTGTAAATTTAGTTGAATTCCAGACTTCTGATGGAAATCCACTCGTGGTATGTAGTAGAGGCTTTACTTGGACTCACACTTATTGTATTCTGTTGAATCTATCACGACGAAAAGCTCCCCAATATCCAATTAAGAATCCTTCTACTAATGATTATTCGTAGTTTACGTCTGGCCAATGGTTAGATGTACATGTACCAGGAATCGAAAAACCTGGCGGATTCACATTAACTTCCCATCCTTTGTCCACGAAGATAGAGCTCGCTATCCAACGATCAGAAAAAAATCCTGCTGCTATGTTTTTTTGGCCTGAAAACACTAGGGACTTGAGAAGAAAGAAAGTAGAGGTTAGAGTAGGCGGCTCGTTTACGTACCCACCTAGCGGATGGTCATTTGCCGATGTCGAGAAGAAAGTGGACCATATAGTGTTTGTGGCAGGAGGTGTGGGCATCAAGTGAGTTCAGCTCCGGTCTACCCCTTCAAACATAATCCCTCGATGACTTGATCCAAGTGCAACTTTCTCAAGTATACTAAATCTGTCAACGATATCGCTTTCGCAATCATGCAAAACGAATGAAATAATTAGAAAGACCATTGCTGATTACTAACTTTTTCTTTACTCGTACAGCCCCTTTATGTCCATGCTTAGCTATCTGAAAACCTCACCCGAAAAGATAAAGAAGATCACTGTACTCTACAGCTCGAAAGAGGACCCAAAGTCTGGCATCCTATTTCTAGATAGGCTCATTACAGGGACTGAAGAGAAATACAAAATCCCCATATCGAACCTCAGACTATTTTTGACAGGAGAGCAAATAAACGAAGAAGCCAAGCAGGCTATATCACCTCGGGCGAATGTAAAATCTGGGCGAATGGCTGGTCAAGATATTCTGGATGAGATAAAAAGTGAGAAAACTCTAGTCTATATATGCGGACCGAAGGGTATGACGGATGAGTTTGTGGATGTGGTAAAGAACTCTGGTGCTCTTCCTGAGGAGAATGTGTTCTGTGAGAAATGGTGGTAGTCTATATAGTTGCCTATTATAATTGAACGGTACTCTGACTGAGAAGGATATTGAACAAGGCCATGTTGAGTTAGACTGGAACACTTTTGGGATCGAGAACGTTCATATCATAAATAATGGAACATATTGATTAATCAGATTAGAGATATTGAGCTAATTTGTAAGAGATGTGTGATAATTACGTGCTAAAGAACAATATAACCTTGATGTATGGGCAAATGTAAGTACTTCATCAATCGTCTCATTGCTATTGTTAACTAAATTTGACTTGATGATTCTGAAATTGACTCAAGGATTCATTAAAGTTGACCTTGAAACTACCTAACGGTACCTATTAAACACTTAAGTAGGTACATATATAAGTAGTGGTATGTAAAAAAATATACCCGCGTGCTTGGATTATTAAGAGAATAACTAACACTTATACTGGCAAGGTCTCTACGACGAAGAAACTTTAATAGGCAAAACTGTTTCGTGCGCTCAATGCATTAGTGGCTGGATCTAAGCCCTTAAATCTATAATAAACCGAATGAAGTAAATTTACAAACCCACAAGTTGGTCTTCAAATAATATTGTCATATTGGTTTCAATGTTGCTTCTTCAAAGAAGTTTTTCTATACATGTATACTTAGGTATATGATGAATGGATCCGTGGAGTTTAATCATACTTGAATTTATGTGAATGTGTGATTTCTGGTTCTTGAATCTGTAAAGACTTAAGGAACGAGATGTATCCTGTGCGACGCATATGCATAACAGGGTTACACAACTTTATTCAAGCCTAAACAATAGCAACCATGTCTAAATGAAGTTCAATGTCAAGCATCGAAATATGTAGATCCAAATTTTCAGACTTTGTTTGCAAATAAAGACTTTTGTTTTTGTAAAAGCAAGTCTGACAGCAGAGAAGGTCAGTTTTATTGGCAGTTCAAAGATTTATCAAAGTTTTAGGATTTGAAATATGACAGTATTTAGAGTCAAAGTTCTAGGATTGAGCTAGCTAATGTTAATGATGCATGAACAAGGCTACAATCTCCAGGGCCGTTACTTGCATAAGAATACTATGTTAACAAGTATACTCCAGTAGTTCCAAGCTCTCTCTAAGCAGAAACATCAGATAAGTTTATAAATTGATTCCACGATATGTATATTTTCTTCCATTAAATGGGGCGTTATTAGCAAGTACATACTAAGTAGTGCATACTCAAGTAGTGGTTGATATTTGAATAGACTGGCTTAAAATGGACTTGGACCAGAAAGAAAGTAAAGTGTGTGCTCTCGCGACAGAAACGCGTCAACTTTTGGATCTTGGCCTCTCAGGTCTCGCGATAAGTCAAGTTAGTCGATAACTCTCTCACACACACACACACACACACACACACACACACACACACACACACACACACACACAACAATCACAAACACCTAGATGCTAGCCAAATCTTCCTCCACAAATACCAACAGTCTCTAAGTCTGAGGTCGCCAGAGCCAGCTCGACAAGATCACGAAGCTGAAAAACCAACGGCAAGATGGGGAAGCTCATACGAATAGAATTGTTTGGTAGTCTTATCCTTGTTTGTACTCATCAGACTTGCGCCTTACAGCTAACGAAAAAAATAACAAACAGACTTCAAGTCCTACAAAGGCCACCAGAGCATAGAATTTGGCGACTCATACTTCACCAGTATTATCGGACCAAATGGATCTGGTAAATCAAATTCGTCAGTTTTATCCTCAAATCACAAAAGAGTCCATAAGGTGGGGGGAACAAGTTGAGCATTGACTGATAGTCTTGCAGCATGGATGCGATTTCTTTCGTGCTTGGAATCAAATCTTCACAACTACGGTCATCGCATCTAAGAGACTTGGTCTACCGTGGAAGAGTTTTGAAGCGAAGCAAGATAGCTGGCACAGCTGGAGACGCTGGCGATGAAGAGGACCTCGGTGCGGACGCAAGCGTCTCCCAGACAGATCCTAAAACTGCTTGGGTCATGGCAGTGTATGAAGACGACGATGGAAATGAACAACATTGGAAGCGATCTATCAATTCACAAGGAAGTAGTGAATACAGGATCAACAATAGATTATGCACAGCACAAGAGTACAACGACGCTTTAGAGAAGGAGAACATCTTGATCAAAGCTAGGAATTTCCTTGTGTTCCAGGTATCAATCAAAAGAATGTTTCGGTAGGCATTATGCTTACCTTTTGCTAGGGTGACGTCGAGACAGTCGCTTCACAATCTCCGAAAGAGTTGACAAAGCTTATTGAACAAATCAGTGGATCGTTAGAGTACAAAGCGGAATACGAAAGGCTAAAACTTGACCAAGAGCGAGCCGCGGAATTATCTCATGAAAATCTGCATCGACGACGAGGTATAAATGCTGAGATTAAGCAATATCAAGAGCAGAAGCGGGAAGCCGAAAATTACGAAAAAAAGTCAGGCGAAAGAGACCAGGCTATCGTCACTCACCTACTATGGAAGCTCTACCATTCTCAACAAATCATTGAGGACAATAAAAGGAAGATTGAAACACAGCAAGCAGAGATGCGAGAGTTCAGAAGACTGTACGAGAGAGAAGATGCTCGATATGACCAAGCAAAGAAGGATCAGGCCAAGGCGACTCGAGTTGTGGCGAAGCAGGATCGTGAGATCAAGTTGAAGGAGAAGTCTATAGAGGAAAAAGAGACCTCTTTGGTACCTGTCGATGAGAAGATCAAGATTGCTGGAAAGAATGCCAAAGTCTTCGAAACAAGAATAACGGACATTACACGAGATCGTGATTCGCAATCAAATACAGTCACTAGATTACAGAACGAGTTGGAAACTGTGAGTGATGCACAGGCTCAATTTGATCAAGAGCAGAGCGAGGCCGCAGCCGGTACAGGTGCTGTCTTGTCAGCACGCGATCAAACCGAGTACTCTAGGTTACGAGAGCAGGTCAATACTAGGAGTTCCGCACCTAATATTAAAATTGACAATTTCAATCGTCAACTGAAAACCGAGTCTGAGGCTGCTGATGCCATTCGAAGCAAGGTCACTGGTTACCAACGAGAACAATCGAGGCTTGAGAGTGAAACAGCCGACCTTACAGAACGATTCAATCAACTGAATAACCAAGTTCAGACGATGACTCAGGAGATGACAAGTAAAAAGAGGGAGCTCAAACAGACTTCAGATAACCGATTAAAAACACAGCAAACACGTGCCAAGCTACAAGAGAAACTGCAAGACACACTCAGAAGTATCATGGAAATAGACGACGGTAGACGGCAGAATGATCGTGACGTGCGGATGCGAGAGACATTGGCTGCATTAAAACGAATCTTCCCTGGCGTCAAGGGTCGAGTTTCCGAGTTATGCAAACCAAAACTCAAGAAATACCAAGATGCAGTGTCGACTGTTTTAGGAAGACATTTTGATGCTGTGGTTGTCGACAATGAGAAAACTGCTAAAGACTGTATTGAGTATTTGCGTGATCAACGTGCTGGACAAGCGACGTTTATACCCCTAGACACTATTCAAGTCAAGCCAACCGATTCGAATCTCAAGGGCATGCATCGTGGTATGAGATTGGCAATTGATACTGTCGAGTACGAGAAGGGATTGGAGCGAGCTATGCAATATGCGTGTGGAAATGCTGTAGTATGTGACGATATTGGTGTAGCCAAGTACATCTGTTATGAAAAGGGCGTTGAGGTCAAAGGTAGCTAACAACTCGTGTACAACACTTTTCTTTTTCATTCACTAACGGTAGGCAGCTGTCACTCTCGATGGAACCGTAATACATAAAGCCGGTATGATGACTGGTGGGCGCGTCGACAAACGCAATCAACGTCGATGGGAAGAATCGGAAGTAGAGAGTATGTTTGGTTTCTGTAGCTTAAACACAATGAATACTGACATAAACAGATTTCAAAAAAATCCGGGACACAACTGTTGCTGAACTTGCTACCCTACCAGATCCTAGTCGTCGTCCACAAGAAGAACTTTTGGAGGCGGAATTAGGTCGACTGGAACAACGCCTGCAGTATTCTACACAAGAAAGGGACTCTATACAGCGTAATTTGGAAGATGCCAGAAATGGCCTACAACATGCCATTCAACAGATATCAGAACTGCAGCCGCAGCTAGATCAAGCAGATCAAACCCTTACTACACTCCAAAACCAGCTTGAGCAACAACAAAGTTTAGTGCATGACGTTGAGGATGAAGTATTTGCCGCGTTCTGTAGGCGCCTCAACTTTGTAAATATCAGATGGTACGAGGAGCGACAAGGTTCTCTGCAAGCTGCTGCAGCTCAAAAACGTCTTGAATTTTCTACACAGATAACGAGGTTGCAGAATCAGCTCCAGTACGAAACTGGTAGACTGAATGATACCACAAGACGAATAGAAAAATTGCAAGAACAGATGGAAAAGAGCCAGGAAGTCGTTGAACAAATGGAACAGGAAAAGGCTGTCATTACAGACGAACTAGAGAATTTGCAGCAAGAATTAGATTTGCTCAAGACTGAGCTCAATGAGAAACAATCAGATCTTGAAGCCCAGTCAGAACAGGTGGCAGCACTCAAAAGAGAGGTCAGCAAGAGAAACAAAGATCTAGAAAACACAGCAAAGACAATAAGTCAACTGGTGCGTAGCTATACACACAAGTTTTATACACGAATACTAACCCAGTCTTTAGGAGGGTGAGATTGAGCGCATGTCGACTAACAAATATGCTCTTTTACGACGATGTAAATTGGAGGAGATTGATATCCCGCTCACTGCAGACTCAGCGCCTTTGGACAATTTACCAATTGAGGATGCAATCATGCAACAAGTTGATCCTGATGCTATGGACGTAGATGAGGATCCAAGCGGTACATCTAACGAGATTCGTGAAATTCAAGATTTCGGTATTGAAGTAGACTACGAAGACTTGGATGATGAACTAAAAGAGGTTTGAGAACACTGTTAATTTCCACGTTCAAAAATATCATCTTCTAACAATGTCCTAGAATGGCGAGGAGAAACTAGAAGAAGAGTTGTTAGACAAGATAAAAGCACTTGACAATGAATTAGAAAAGATGGCGCCCAATATGAAAGCAATAGAACGACTTGAAGGTGTCGAAAATCGTCTGCAAGAGACAGAGCAAGAGTTCGAGGACAGTAGAAGGCAAGCGAAGACAGCTAGGGACAACTTCTTAGCAGTCAAGCAGAAGCGGTTTGTTATTCCAGATTATTCTGAATTACGATACATGATAAGATGCTAACAGCTTTTTTTCTTCCCAAAAATAGAACCGATCTCTTCAACAAAGCCTTCTCGCACATCTCGGATCAAATTAGTAAAGTCTATAAAGACCTCACCAAGAGCAGCACTTTCCCACTAGGTGGTACAGCCTACCTTGATGTTGAAGACAATGACGAACCTTACCTCGATGGGATCAAATATCATGCCATGCCACCCATGAAACGATTCCGAGACATGGAGCATCTCTCTGGTGGTGAAAAGACAATGGCCGCCCTCGCACTACTGTTTGCTGTCCATTCATATCAAGCTTCTCCATTCTTTGTCCTAGACGAAGTTGATGCTGCGTTGGACAATGCAAATGTACAAAAGATTGCCAACTATATCAGAGAAAACTCTGGTCCTGGGTTTCAATTTATTGTCATTAGTTTAAAGACTGGTTTGTTCCAACAAAGTGAGACATTGGTAGGAATTTACAGGGATCAAGTTGATAATTCGAGCAAGGCATTAACGCTGGACGTAAGTCTTTTTCTTCCTCCCTTCTCTGCCCTTTATTCATCCCTATCTTTACACTTGGGTATGGATGAACTGCGTTCATCTGTACATTTTGTCTCTACATTGTCTCATGATATTACGTGTTGTACGTGGAAGAGAGAATGTTTCACTAACCAACCTTATCTGTAATTCCAACAGCTCCGAAAATATGTCGATGCATGAAACAACCTTCAATCAGCTCATAAATTATCGTCGTATATTGGAAATTCGAAATAGATATATCTACAGACTTTATGCCCAACACAAATATGTAACAACAAGAAGACAAGTACCCTTTCGTGTTGGTATTCTGTTTTCCCCTTTACAACCTATTCTCACATTACGCTTCTTTGTTTTACTACTGCGCCCGGCCCGCTGCGTCTTTCGTGCTTCTTGTTCTGCTTCTTCCTCGTAGTAGGCAACATGCTTTTGTTATTCATCATTTTCTCTCTTCTTAGTTTTTATATAGCTATATTCACTTTCAATCGATTTCTCCTCTTCTCCTTGTTAATTGCTTGTAGGATGAAGGTGCGTGGTTATAGTATGTATCATAAGGATATAGTGTATTAAAGTATGATTAATACAATCTTTGATAGAAGCTTGTTTCTCCTCTCCCCTGTCTTTCCTCTCTCTCCTCTTAGACTTGTGGTTTGATAATAGGGCCTAAATCAGTTGATTCATGTGAAGCAATCTTCTTGGGTCAATATGAATCGTTCTTTTCTATATTTAAGCTATCTCAGAACACTGTATTTCTTGATATACAGTTTTTCGAGTGTGTGAGCTGTTGCTTTTGATAATTATTCCATTTCATGCTTGTGTAGAGTAAATGATATGATATGATATACAACTCTGTATGTTCTAATTCTCTGGATGTGTGTGTGTCAGAGGGTCTTGAGGCGTGCTATTGACTACATAACATAATCGACACTTTTGTATAGAATACGATTCATATCCTAGGATGTTTTTATTTGTTTCTCTTTTCTTCCTTTTACATGTTTTTGTGTGTATAGTTTATGGTATTTTTACAATATTTTATGTTATGCTTTTCAATTTATTTTAAACTTCATGTTGTAATCTAGGTCTACGTACATTGAGATAATGTGCAAAAACAAAAAAAAGATGTTCGTATGCTTGATTTGAAGATTGAACTATACACGTATACTCAAACATTCTTGTTGCTTTCTCCAATTATTTTTTGATATAGACTATCAATAGTCAGATAGATTGTTTCAAGGACCATTTACCTATTAATTTTAACGTTTTATATCAGAACATAATTTGGAGTGGTGTAAGATGAGTTGTCTTGTCTTGTAACCTTGTACTCCCCCACCTTTTTTTTCTTTCTCTTTCCTACTTACTTCTTACCCTTCTTCTTTCTTCTCAACTGAGATCGACTATGGAGGAATTTTATGGAACGGGATTTTGCTCGAAAAGTTATAATTAGCAACGACGGCGTGGGGTAGTAGTATGAGTCGTATCAAAGCATTTGTTATGAGGAGAAAAAGAAGATAGTCCTGTAAAGCCATCACGTAAAAGCATCAACATAAAATACCCTTTCCTCATCTCTTGTCACCGTTTACAAATTTAGGGTTTACAAAATTTTAGCAAGTCATTCTACAAGTTATACAAGATCTCAGGAGGCTCTTGTTTATTACGTGTCGGCAAAAACATATATCTATCAATATTTACGTAAATCTACCACGACGACGACGATGATGATGATGATGCAGTGGGTGGTCATATATCTATTAGTACTGGCAAGAACAAAAAGGCGTCAATTAAGTGTCAATTGATTGAAAACGGTGATTTAAGGCTCGATATCGAGGCTGAGATGGTA
>Ga0160427_10002894_pt1 | contig 10216 bp, 5 predicted proteins | sample SolpanmetagenomL_FD_108194 | JGI IMG/M metagenome (GOLD analysis project Ga0160427, IMG submission 108194) | Solar panel surface microbial communities from Lawrence Berkeley National Laboratory, California, USA - L | ecosystem: Engineered > Built environment > Solar panel > Unclassified ...
CAACAACAACAACAACACGGCGCCGTACAGCACGCCAATTTCATCTACTCGTCCGCCTCTACGCCGCGTACCCCTTGCCTTACTTCGCCCCTGGCTGTTCGCCGTCGCGCTGCTCCTCGCCGTCGTCAGGCGTACTTTACCCGTCAACGGCATGTCGCAGGATAGGTAGAATCTTCGGTCTTTGTCTCATATCGTAGATCAACGCGCACTTTCGCATCTTGGGCCGCACCTCTCTCGTCGCGCTCTCTTCTCTCGACGCTCTCGCCTCGGCATCCAACGAACGAACGTTGAAAGAAGCCTTGCTCCTTTCCCTGTCTCTAAATTTATTCCCGGTTCGCGGCGTGCGAATCTCGAAGGTTCGCCAGATTGAGTCAGCCCTGAACCTCGCTCTAGTCTCTTTTGGGCTTGACGGCTGTTGCACTCCACAAACCAACGACGACTCTCGTCTCGTCTTTGTCTCGTCCCATCAACGTCGCTCCATCAACACGCACACTCTACTGGTGTCACTGACCACAACGACTAGGAACTGTTCGACCTTTCCTCTGATGGATGTCTTGTGCACAATCGCCACTCGCTCTACTGTCAACGTCCGCACGTGACTGATCGCGCAACAACACTGTCATGTCCGGACAACGATACGCGCCGCCGAACGACAATCGCTTCCGTGATAGGTCTCCCCCGAGACACTCCGACAGATATGCACCTAGTAATCCTCACGCGCCGCCGCACTCTTTCCGAGGTGGTGAGAATGGTTCGAGAAACGACACCGCCGCTGTGAATAACTATGCGCCACGTGGGCCAAGAGGAGGATTCAATGATGCCCGCGGTGGTCAATCTTTTGCGCCTCGCGGTAGAGGTTACGCGCCGAGGGGCGATCATCGTGCTGACTTTCGAGACCGTGAACCTCTAAGAGCAAGGGATGTCTCTCCACCGGTTGCAGAGCGTGGGACGTGGCGCGACCGAGAATCTGACCGGCGCGACCGGCGGGCACTTTCTCCAAGGCCAAGGCCAGTCTCAGGAGAACTGCGCGATCTTCGTGAGCAACCGCCACGTGACCTCGAGCGACGAAACTCTCGCGACAACAACTTTGGCAACACGGCTCACTTCCACGACCACCGAACTAATTTCCCAGGCCCGTCAGCTCGTGGGGGCTTTAGCAGAGGTCGCGGTAGAGGAGATTGGGAATTTCGTGGTAGGGGACGGGGTGGCGTGCATGATGGCCGCGATCTTTTCGCTTCGAGAAGTCGCTCTCCGGGCGGTTTTCGCAGAACAAACGACATCGTACGTGACGATCGACCCCCCGTGGAGAAGCAACATGATGATCATCGTTTTGAACGACGAGAAACTGAGAAGGCTTTGGAGAGGGAAGCACGGGAAAGGGAGGCTGAGAGGTATAAGCGAGAACAGCTGTCCTCTGCTTCAGAGCTGAAGCGACTAAGTGCACCATCGACTGGACCTTCCACCCCCCATCAACCAACATTCACATCCGTGCCTGCGTTTGGTGCTAGAATGTCCGACCCTGAACCTACGTCAAACACCGGAAAGAAGCCTCCGAAGGGGCCACCATTATCTGTTGCTCGTGATGCTCGCTTCAAGTCCGATCTTATTTCTAGTCGGGAAGACACGAACAAAGAACGGTTCACCTCTCGAGCTTCATCGCCTCTCTCAGCACCTCAAGTTCCGGCGTTTGGGACTTTACCATTTAAAGGTGCGCCTTCGGGTGACACTCATTGGAATGTGTGGCGGGCTCCAGTGGAGACAAGGCCACCTCCTCCTGCCCCCCCACCCATCACTACAACGAATCTCTCCAAGGCGCCTCATTCTAACCCTCCGACTGCAACAAAGCCAACTCCTGCAAGCACGCCGTTGGCTACAAAGCCATCTCCTCTCAGTTCAGCCGGTGCCACAAGACCTTCCCCGCTAGCGGCATCGAGAAACGAAGCTGCCATAGTGCCATCAACGGTCTTCATCGAGCCACCAACAGCACCCAAGGCTGACCGTATTGTAGAGCCACCCACGCCGACCAAACCTAGGCAACCCGATCCACTTCCCAACTCCCAGAGTCAACGACCAGATGATGTTGCAAGGGTACCTCGAGCCCTATCACCTCGTCAACGACGCGATTTGATCGAGCCGGAGCGGCCACCAGTCGAACAGGCGAGAGAGCTTTCGAACTTCAAGTCACCTCCCACCCAACCGAGACAGATGTCATTGATTGGGAGTGGGAGTATGTCCAAGCTGGAGCCGTCTCTCCCACCAAACGTGCCCAGAGGCCCATCCTTCAAGAGTCCTACCGTTCCCGTCGCATTGACTGTACCGTTGGGACCACGTGTTGCCACCACGTACGCTCCGTCTCCAACTACGCGTGGCTTTGCTGCTCCCACTGGCCCCAAAGCTGCACGTGTACCGACAGGACCAGCCCCGCGTGCGCCTGCCGGACCTGCTTCTAGTCAGAATTGGCACTGGAATCGACACGGTCCTCCTATGCCGCCACGGAGCGGGTCCATTGTTCCAGTGAAGAGAGATTCAACAGGCGAAGAACGCCGACGTAGCTCTTCTGTTTTGGAGGCCCCAAAACCTGGATCGGCTCCGTCACCACGTCCCTCCCGGTCCGAGCACTTTGTTTCGCCAGTGCCACTCAGCCGTCAACAGTCGCGTGAGCCAAATGTTGCGGAGATACAGTCCAAATGGCACAATGCTGCCGATGACGAAGTCACTTGCTCCCAGATGCCAGAATCGAGCATGACGGAGTTACCTCAGGGGCTTAAAGAAAAGATTGCGACTGACTCACTATCGGCGATCGCCACGCTCGTGGAAGAGGAAGATGCCATGGATTTAGATGAGGGCGATTTTGCTTCGAACGAGAACAATTTTGAGAAAGAAAAGGCGCTGCTTGAATCGAAGAGGATTGATTTGAGCAGCCGCTACCTGCGGGGATCTTCGCCTCTCGAACAGCTTACACTACTGACAAGGCTTTCATTGGAAGCGGCGCGCATCCTGGAAGATAGAGAAAAAGCCGCATCTTCTCGACGTGCGGATCGAGCCGTCGCAGCACGCGATGAGCTGCTCACACCGAAGGCGGAAGACAACGAAAGTCTCGATCAAGACAAGCCATGCACACCTTCTATGCGATCTCGTCAACGGACACAAAGCCCGGATCTTTCATCGTTGCCGTTTTTGAATCGCGAGCCACTCACACCGATGTCTGACTTGGACGCCTTCCACGATAATCTGGTCAAGCACGAGGCTTGCCAGCCTTATCTTTTTGCAGACATCAGCTATCAGCTCCACCTTCGTTCATCGAGAGAGGCGGAGCTTCGCCAGGAATATCGGAAACTGTATAAACCTTGGAAGAAGACAGTCCGGAGACTTGACAAAGATAAAAAGCGTGAAGAAGACGAGACTGTAACTCTGGTTGAACCGGTGCCAGCAGCAGTTATGCCAGAGCTTTCTCCGACAATCGCCACACCGGTGACACTAGAAACCCGACGATCAAGAGGCTTCACTACTCACCATGATCTTCAACTTGTTGTGCAGGAATCACTGGAATCCGAGCGCAGAGCTCAAGCGAAGCGCGAGCGGGAGGCGTTGTGTGCGAAGCCGGACATGGACAAGGAAGCGGTATTGCCCGCGCTTCTGACAGAGGAAGAGCAAGACGCCCGACTTTTCCTAGACACCTCTGGCCTTCGCGATCCCGACGGTGCCGTTGTCTTCTACGAACTAGAACCTCCCAAGGATGACTTCACGCCGAGAGAACACGAACTGTTGGTGCAAGGCTTTGCAAGTTATTCGAAGAAGTGGGGAAAGCTAGCGCAGGCTTTGCCCGGACGAAGTTACAAGGATTGTATCAATCACTACTACACCACCAAATGGAACAAGGATTACAAACAAGTCACAAAAGACAAGCGTCGTGGTCGAATGCCTAAATCTCGTCCACGTGGTCCTTCGAGCATACAAGGTCGGCCCAAAGCGAATGCTCTCATCTCCAACTTGGGTGGTGCGCGATTGGAGGCGGATGAAGGGGAGGACTTGAGTCTCCCTCTGATCGCCATGACCGATAGTGGAAGGCCCAAACGCGCAGCAGCACCAACGTTTGGCGAGAAGGAACCGGAGGAGAGTTCCGCAGCGACAAAAAGGACCGGCAAGCTAGATGTTGGCGTGGATGGGACAATAGAAAAGCCAAACAGACGACCCAGAGGCGTCATCAGGGAAAAGTCGATCAGAAAACCTAGGATTGTTCAGACCGCGCGCCAACCTTCCATGTCGCCAGAGAAAGTTGATTCAGAGATGAAGGCGTCGGTCCCTCGCATGGCTGCCGAGATGGCTGCAAGGGAGCTTGAGGTCGCCACTGGGCTGGCTCAGCTTCATGCTGGTGCTGCAGCGCCGCTCGATCAACGCAGGGTCAATTCCGGTGGCTACAATTCGGAAGCCTACGGTGTGGGTGACATGACGAACGACGTCTCTAAATTGCAGCCCGGTCAGCAAAACAGGATCGGGCCTTCGAGTTATTGGTCTGTGCAAGAGGTGACAATTTTTCCAACATATCTTGCCCACTTTGGCACTGATTGGCAGGGTATTGCAACACAGATGGGGACGAAGACTCAAACCATGGTAAAACAAACCGGGTGTTTCATTTGACGTATGTATGCTAATGTTCCTGAAGGTCAAGAATTACTATTACCGCATGATCAATGCAAGCTCTCGCCCGGATCTGGAAGATATGGCCACCAGGGCCAACGATCGCAGAGAACGCGGCGAAACCATCGGTCTCCCACCAACACCATCCATGTCTGTTGCGACCGTTCGCGCTAAGCGCCCGGAGCTGGTGCCAACTATTAGTAGTCATAGAATGTTAGCCCCGAACAAAGACATGGAGTCCGAAGAGGAAGTCTCAGTTGCCCAGAAACTCGCGACGCTCAGGAATGAATACGCTCAGGTCGAACCGGCTCCGGTCTATCAGCCCTTGAGTATCTCTACTACACCCAAAATGCAGACAATGGGCTTGCCAGCGATACAACCGAGTCTAGAAGCTGCGCGACACAACGCCATGGAGGAAAGCAACTTGCAAGACGCACGACAACGGTATGGATCACGTGAGGACTTCAGAAGGATACGACCGCCTCTCACGCAGTACCCTACGCCATCTGTTTTCGGGACTTCACCAACAGCGCAAGCTCACATTCCGGTGTCCAGGCAAGATGCTGTGTACGATTTCCACTCCAGACGTCACCCTAGCATTGGTGAGCGAACGTGGCCTGCGCCGTCCCGTCCCGACACATCGCACGAATCACAGCTTCGAAAGACGAGCTTGCTTTCGTACCATCAAGACGCTTTGCAACGACACCAGGCTTCCCAACAATCAGCCCCGCAGCCGCTTGATATGTCTGCAGGGTCAAGGATTGCACTGGAAAGGCCAATGCTCGGGCAATCGATAGCAACAGAAGCCGGACCTGGGGTACCTTCTTTAACTCAACCATCATCGCGACCTTTATCTTCAACGCCGTTCTACGATCCATCGAGACCTTCCCTAATCAAAGAAGACTATCGTAAGGACGATTTTCGGGCGGGTGCGAAATCGGCTCAGCCTGTTGGACACCCTCTTGCACCCCTCAAGCAGGAGCCGAGGAAGACATCGAATATCCTGGGTTTGTTGAACTCGGACAACGACGTGTCCAAGGCGCCAAAGCACACACCGATATTGAGGACTCAATCTCCATTTCAGCCGTCTCAACACTTGGAGCAGCCGTTACAGCGACCGATATCGCAACCCGAGCGCAGAGACGTTTATGGCGATCCGCAGCGTCAGTCGCTGCTGTACCAGCCGCCATCTTTCAGCCAACAGGGCGGTAATTCTGGTCCACCACGACCATCTTCAAGGCTTTCACAAGTTGGGACAATGCCGCCAGCAAGCCGACCGGATTGGCCGGGGTCTGGCAGATCGGCTTTTGCTTCTCTCCAGCAACCATCAGCGAGCTCGCCTCAATCATATCAAAGCCATCTTAGCAGAGTTCCGCTATTGCAACCGTTTGCAGCACGTCATGTTCCCACGCCTCCTCCGCCACAATCTCTTCAACCACACCAACAGCAGTCGCAACAGCCACAGTTAGGGGGTACATCATCCGAAACCCGTGATTTAACAAACTCCCAATACAGTCGGCCTCCAGCTAGCATGTCTGAACATACTCAATCCCATCGAAACCCCCAGATGGTTGATCCCTACAGTTACCACCAGCAAGCCAGCCTCCGACACCAGCAGCCGCCTTTGCCTCAATTCGGCCGACCTGCTCAATCGGAGTACAGCAATGCATCCGCACGCTCACATAACGCTGGTGCCCCACCTCCGCGTCCACCTTCTAACATTCAACAGCAGCAACACTCGCCGTCCATCCCCGCCTATCACCCACGGTACCCTGAGTCGCATTATGCGCCCAACCCAGAGGCCTCTCATCGCCGCATCAATAGCGCCGAATTCGCCCCTTCACCTTCCGTGTCGTTTCCACCGCCTTCAAGTGCGGTAGGTCGACAAGGCAACGACGAGCGGCAACGCGGTAGCAATGGCCAGGAATTTGGCGACTCGTACGGCACTCAACTGTGGGAGCGTGATCAGATGCGCGACCGAGAGCGACAGGAGCGCGAGCAGATGGAGAGAGACCGCGCCGCGAGAATCGAGGCGGACAGGAAGGCGGCTGAGGAAGAGAGATTGTATCAGAGCGGGCTGCACTGGCCGCCGCCGCCGCCGCCAAGGCATGGACCGATTATGTGGAGAGGTGGTGGGAATGGGGGGAGGTGAGAGTGCTGTGTTATGTCACTAGGAGGCAATGAGATAATCAATACGAAAGACGGCCTGTATTGAGACCTTTGTAGCTCTAGTTGCGAAGTGTAAGTTGTTTTGTACGATATATCCATTTGTGTCTGGTGAAGAAAACCGCACTGTTTCTGCGTTGTCCATGCCGAAGCCTGACTCTTCTCTCACGCGTCAAAATCTCCGATTGTGGTGTTATTCCCAGCAGCCTGCTCCAGCTTCAATCTGACCATTCAACCATTCATCTCCAGGCTCACAATGCCTTGTTCATAAACTTCCGCTTCTGGAAACTAAGCCACCACTATCATCCCAGCACAATTAGCATCTCATCTCGTATGAACTCAGATCTCACAATCCACACCACCCGTACAAATAGCTCAAAACACTCACCTTGGACGGTGCCGCATCGCCTTCGGCATACAACCTCTCGCCCAACCTTGCCGCCAACTCCTGCCTCATCTGCCCAACATACTGCCTCAAAACCTCCTGCTGCGCGCGATCCTTGGGCGCCTCGAAGGCCTGATTCAGCGGGAAGCCAGCGTCTCCGGGGACGGCAAAGTTGCTGTCGAGCGCGAGGTTGAGCATGGCGCGCTCGGCGTCGCGCCGCGGCATGCCCGGGCGCACGACGGCCAGCAGGCTCGAGATGAACAGGATGCCGTAGATCAGCACGCGGTCGGCCGGCCCGCGGATCTCGAAGTTGCGGAAGAAGGTGTTGGCGCGGAAGAGCGAGAGCGCTTCGTCCAGTGGGTCGTACGAGGCGTGCGAGGCGTCGATGGTCAGTTGCGTTTCCGGCGGCGTTAGGGCGGGGAGTGTGGGCGCCGGGCCGCGGGTGCGTGTGCGGAGAGGGAGGAGCGCGAAGTTGCCTGAGATTGGGGGTCGTGTTAGCAGGGATTGTGGTTTTGCGCCATGAGTGCTGATGTTGGTGTTGGGGGTTGGCTTGTACCGACGAGCTGCTGGTTCGGTTCATCGAGGAAGACGGAATTGTAAGCCTGGTTTGAAGATTAGCCTGTTGCTCTGGTCATTGGAGAGCAGTGACTACTACAGGCATAGTGGTGGAGAGAGGCGCAAAAGACTGTGGTTGCAGTTAACAGAGATGCCCGAGGGGAACGACGCAGTGCGACTGACGTGGAACATGACGCCGAATGCCAAGACCACTTTACGCGACTGACTTGCCGGCGCGTCTTCCGTTGCAAGGCAAAACACTCTGCAAGCAAGCAGGCCATCTCGATACGCATCACAAACTCGCGTCGCTATGTCAGACTTGGAGGATGACGATGCCATGGACGTTGATGCGCCGAATGTCCAAGATGCAATGGCCTTCAGTGCTGCCGCGACGAGCAACAAAGGGAAGCGCAGCGCCGCGAACCTGCCCGTAGAGCTTGAAGACAGTCTTCCTTGGTGAGGAGTGCGAATGAATCTGCAGAGTATGGTTCACTAAACATCGTCGCTATCGCTCTGCAGGGTTGAAAAGTACCGCCCAAACACACTCGACGATGTCGAAGGACATCAAGACATTCTCGCAACGATCAACAAATTCGTGGAAGCCAACGTGCGCACTTCCACAACTGGTCACAAAGCTCCCGAGGGCTAATAACAAGACTATGCGCAGCGTCTTCCACATCTCCTCCTCTACGGCCCCCCTGGAACCGGCAAGACCAGTACAGTCCTAGCGCTAGCTCGAAAAATCTACGGCACAAAGAACATGCGGCAGATGGTGCTGGAACTCAACGCAAGTGACGATCGCGGTATTGATGTTGTCCGGTATGCACTCCACCTTCACCTTCCGCATGACTTCAGCAAGCCAACTGTTTCCCCTACAGCGAGCAAATCAAAACGTTCTCCTCAACGAAACAAATATTCTCCTCTATAGCCCCGGTTACGTCCTCATCGACATCCCCGCACCTAGCAACATTCAAACTCATCATCCTCGACGAAGCCGACGCCATGACCTCCACAGCTCAAATGGCCCTCCGTCGAATCATGGAGAAGTACACACCCAACACACGTTTCTGCATCATTGCAAACTACACGCATAAGCTCTCGCCGGCGCTACTGTCCCGTTGCACGCGCTTCCGGTTCAGTCCGCTGCCGCAACCGGCTATTCGAAATCTGGTGGACAAAGTGATTGCGGCGGAAGGGGTGGCCATAGCGCCCGAGGCGACAGACGCCTTGGTGCGGCTGAGTAGAGGGGACATGAGGCGTGCGTTGAACGTACTGCAAGCATGCCATGCGAGTACAATGCCAATGCCAGTGGTCAACGGTGATGGGAAGGAGGAGAAGGCGGCGCTAGAATCGAAGAACAGGGAAGTGGTGACCCCGGCGACAATTTACGACTGCATTGCGGCACCACATCCGGAAGACATTGCTATGATCCGCGACACATTACTGTCAACTCCCGACGTCGCTTCGTGCTTGACTACAATCGCAACGTTGAAGGCACAGCGTGGTTTGGCATTGGCGGATGTGCTACAAAGCTTAGCAGAAGAATTGGCGGAGCTTGAAGTCCCGGCACAGACGAGGGTCAGGTGGCTCGAGGGACTTGCTGAAGTCGAGTATCGGCTCTCTGGAGGTGGAAGCGAGGCGTTGCAAATCGGCGGTCTAGTCGGTGTCGTCCGAGAAGGTGTGGAGCTGATGGATCGGTAGAACCGTCAGCTGATTAATTGAACGAACATGCAGCATATACGCTTTAAGTCAGAATAAGGTCCTGAATTTGAACTATGCAGAATTCGCAAGTGCACGGCTGAATACCATCACAGCTACTGTTCAAGGAAGGGCATGATAGGTACATTGAAGCGAAGCACACAAGCGCTGGAAGTAAAGTCACGCAACACGCTCCGCAACCTTTTGCCACACCACGAGCACATCAAAAATAAGTCTGCTCATAGTTAGCTACAACAGCTTGTCCTGGGTATTTCGCGTACTCACACGTTGCCATGGTTTGACCATATGAGGTATACCCAATTGCGGCTTGTTGCGATGAGCGGCCAGCATTATAAGCCCGCTGACCATCCCCAAGGCCGTGAAAATCTAGGTCGTTCAGTACTCGCGTCCCAACTGCGTTTTTCGGAATCCCTCACCGTAAGCAAACCAAACGCAGTCTTGTGACGGTGAACAAACGAAGGCCGTTTCTTGGGGTCGTCCCTTCTGACGCCTTTCTCGAGATCTTTGAATGCAAGACGTACGGCGGGTTCTGCTGCAACAGCTGCTGCTTTTGCTGCTCGACTTGACCACGTCGATTCTTCTGGTATGGCTGCCATGGACGTAACCCTCACACGAGCCTCGGCGGGAGGTGCAACTGGGGATTCCATAGATGGATGATATGAGACTTCGACCGTTGTATTGATTTGTGGTGATGCTACGGCTTGGAGTGGTGACGAGAGTGTTGACATCTCAGGGACTGTATGAGTAAACGTG
>Ga0160427_10002895_pt1 | contig 10215 bp, 9 predicted proteins | sample SolpanmetagenomL_FD_108194 | JGI IMG/M metagenome (GOLD analysis project Ga0160427, IMG submission 108194) | Solar panel surface microbial communities from Lawrence Berkeley National Laboratory, California, USA - L | ecosystem: Engineered > Built environment > Solar panel > Unclassified ...
TGTGGCGGTCTCTTCCTCTCTTCTTCTAGATATTAGCTTACGAGTGGGTACACTTATGAGCATACCTACTTAGCAGGTACACAATTGGTAGGGATATGTAGTTGTATTGGCGTCTCCTTGTGAATCAACCAGGACATTCTGTTGTATTTACTTCATGTTATTAAATTAGTGTTGGAAATACATATTTTTTCTACGCAAACAATAATATAAGTACTACAAGAGGTTCAAATATAGTGGAGTGCGTCAATGTAACTGCTACATTCCACCAAGCTATTTTCTTCACAACAAGAGTCACAGATTACTACCTTACACAACCAAAAAGTTTTGTTGACCTTTTAAATACATGTAGTCTGAACTCGACATAGCGTCAGACAAATCTTCTAAGAACTACTCTCCATACTTTTCTTTTCTTAACAAATACTCATATTTGACAAACAGAATAATTACTGTTCCACTTTCTGATATAACATGCATAAATAGGCCAGGGATCGCTTGTCGCATGATGAGTCTTTTTTGTATCAAACACGTGTAGCTTGTCCAGCCGTGCGCCAAAATTGGTAGTGTGTGCTTTTTCAATGTTATACAGAAGATCGTACCACGGCTTTGTTCAAGAAACATGAGAGAAAACAATACATCTGCTTTCTGTCAGCGAACAAGAAAACGCAAAGGCTTTAAACCTCTTTGAGCATCTATTGATCTAATTCATTGTTGTGTGTTTCCCCGATTCTCCATCTTCCTTGTATAATGTTCTCTCTAATTGTCCCTTTGAAGGGGCATGAGCCATCTTGATGAAAGTTTCAGAGCGAGGGAAACGAAAAGAAACGCTTAAACGATTCGCAAATTCTATGCAGGAAAGTGTAGTTGTATCAGATCATCTAAAGCTCTAATACTGACTGGCTTGACATAATATCCATTTGCACCAGCTTCTACGCATCTTTGTCTGTCTTCTTCCGTAGATTGTCCCGTCACTGCGTCAAACCATGAATTTGGTTAGTATTTCCAAGTGCTTAAAACGAGACTGCTTTCTAAGGCGTTGAGATGTGGATGGCTGAGCTAAACGTCAAGGAGGCAAAGAAAATCTCATAAACGTACCCATAAAGATCAAACTACTCCTCTTGTTGTTAGTCTTTTCAATTGTCCGTATCTCTTTTGTGGCATTAGCACCATCCATGACTGGCATTTGCAAGTCCATGAGGACAAGGCTAAAGTCATCGACTGTACTCTCAAATTTTGCCACAGCCTCCTTGCCGTCCATTGCTGTATCGTAGGCAAATTTTCGTTTTTTGCAGTACATTATAAGTATGCCTAGATTTGTCTTGTTATCGTCTACAAGTAGCAGCCGCATTCCTTCACGCGAACGTTTCTTCCTGGGAGGTGACACCGACTTCATTTCTATCTTGAGCGATTCTGACAATCTGTCTTCAAGATTCAGGCGATCCCAAATCTCAGCCGCCTTCATGATAACGGTCCATAATCTGGCTCTGCAGGTAGGTGCATAGCAACGTACAACCCGACCTTCAAAGGTCTCGCCCCTTGCCGCTTCACGAGCGTCATCAATTTCATCCGAGCTTGTAGCGACATAAATTGCAATCTTCCGATAACCAGCCACATCTCCAAGCACTTTTTTCAAACTCTGATCTATTGCAATTCCAGAAGCTTGGACAATATATAACGAAGCATGTTGCTCATCTGCTTCATGGAACCCAAGCCGCTCTATGTTTCGGGCTGTGTATGTCAAAGGCATTGTTTCCAGCTCGCGATTAACAGGCATGTGATAAGTCAGAGGCATTCTGCAATTCTTTGTGATGAAGCGGTATTTCGAGCTCCTGGAACAGGCAAAACCCGCATTCATAAGTCGTAGTCGAAACATGGATCCTTCACTCGATGTTGTGACGAGATCGAGTCTTCCGCCTAAAGCAAGAGCAATCCGCGAAGAAATAGCAAGACCTAAGCCTGGTCCTCGTGAGAACTCATTGACTTTCTCAAAAGGCTCAAAAATACGATGTTTGTCTTGATCAGGTATGCCTGGTCCTGAGTCGTAAACTTCAAAATCTAGTGAGTGGTCATCCTCAGACAAACTCATTTTGAATATTATTGTTCCCTTCTCAGCGAAATTGACTGCATTCTCCAATACCGAGTGCAGACATTGTGTCAAAAGATCGAAGTCGGTCATGATTATTTCAACATCTGGAGGCAGTAAATTATCCGCGATCAAGGTCAACTCTGGCTTACTGGATGGTATCAAAACAGAATCGACTACATGTTGCTCGATCCTATCCAAGCTCTGCGAAGACACATGCGGTTCTATTTGCATTTGACCACCCAATCTATCATAATCTAAGAGATTGTTTACGGTAGTGAGGAGATCACGACCTGAAGCATCGACTAACTTCAGCATGGCGCTGATCTTGTCTAAGTTTATTGACTCCTGATCGGTATCAGGTTTCATTTGATTTCGGGTTTCCTCTAAAATCAATTCACATGTGGAAAGGATTCCATGAATAGCTGACGTCCATTGTTAGCTTCATCTACTCAAGAAGTAAGGAATGTATGAGAGCCTACGTGTTCTGAGTTCATGACTGACACCACGCATAAACTGTGCCCTCGCATCGAGAGCTTTTTTCAAAAATTGGGACTGCAAGGTTGTGCATATGAGCATACCACAAGCCCCAATGAAGCCAACATCGATATCATCGAGCACATGCTTCAGATTCGAACTTTCGACCACAAGGTAAGAATGTGCTACAGAAACCATTGGTATAGCGATGGCACGAAGGGTAGTTTTGATCTTATCTACACTTTGAGCCCAAGGTACATGATTGTAATGTCGGATGTGCTCATCTATGACCTCAGTATTTTCCCACAGAAAATCACTAAACTTATCATAGGGTAGATCTGTGCGATCGTGCATGTGTAACACATGTTTAGGTTGAATTTGGTAAGATACGTGTGTGTCTGGATACAACTCTCTGATGCCGTTAAGGACGGTTTCCTTCACATTATCGACTGTGACCTTCTTGCTGATGTCTATTATTTTGGCACTCAATTGCTCCCTGGTACTCATTCTAAGCAGCTCTGCTCTCTCCACTATCATGTTCACGATGATGTCTGCAAATTTAGTGAGCTGTTGCTGTTGTGATTTGTTCATTGGCTCTCTAGCTGTGTACGAAGCAACACAAAGTGAACCGAAAACAATATCGACTTCGCTTTCAGGAACTCGAAACCTAAGCTGAGTTCCGGCGTAAAATCTCAGGCCTGCCACAACGTGAGGGGAGTTTTTGAATCTCCAGTCCTTTGACATGTCGGGTAACATGAAAACAGTGCCTGGCTTTTGTATTATCGTATGAGCGCACGTTGCTTCCCGTCTGGGTAAAACTGCCAATGGGCACCCTTTGGTAACGATTCGTGTGTAGTAGTCATGGTCCATTAAACCCACAATGGTGCAGTCGCAACCCATCAATTGGTGGACGAGGTCGACAACATTTTGAATTTGATCGAGTAGATGTTTGTCCTCCATAATTTCCTTTGTGTAATACCTTCTAAGTTTAGTGACTGAGTATCAGAATTCCTATCAAGACTGCTGATAAAAACATACCACAATGATGTCAATCTTTGTACTTCATTCTTGGCCAGACGAGGGAACAGATAAGGGTCCTTCAGATCATCTGGGTCCAACGATGCTTGCGCTGGGTTGATCATGTATTCTTCTGGATAATGCTCCGCGAAACATGTATCCGAATGTTCGAATATCGGTCTACTGACAAGGTTCTCGTCGTAGATTGTTGGTCCCGAAGGCGACGGTGAGTGAGCATGATTGGCATGATGTCGTCTGTTACGGAAACTTGGAAAGAAGGACGTGTAATTTGTAGGTAGAGACTGGGCTCTTCCCAGTCCTTGGACTGGGTCGTCGTCTTCGTTCATGTGTTGGGAGTTTGCAGATGCGATTCAATCAGGTGAGCCTCAAGAGGGCATCTGTGGTTTTAGGGTTGGTTCCTACTCCCTGCTTTCGGTTCAGAATATTGGCTGTTGAGCAAAGCAAGTTTAACTAAATTCCATCCACCTGCACCAAGGCTGTGAAGTAATTGGCTTAAGAAGGTTTCGCCATACAAGTGTATATCATGGACTGCTGAATTCGACGGACGGAACAGTTAGTGCGATTCGGCGTGGTTGCTTTGCGTCATGTATGCTGTTTCCTTTCAGGGATCCAAAGCACTTAATAAATGCTGAGATAAGTGGTTGATTTTAAGGTTTCCACTTTTTATTTTCAGAGTTCCACGAAACAGCGGCTATAAGAACAAAAACAGCTATCTGAATTATAGTTCGATGAGTAAGTGTAAGTTAGCACATTAGTCCCTAAGTAGACTTGCGCAATTGCTTCACCACTGTCTCTAAGAAAGCTGGTTCGCCAAAAACACGGAGATGAATTGCATGCACTGTGGTCGGGTCTCTTTTGCATTTATTACCTTGTATCTAAATAATAATTATTATTGTCCTTTGCCAAAAACCCGACAACTCCATTATTTACATGAGCATATGTTGGAATGCTTTGACGTGCCCGTTACAACTGATTCAGTAATACTAGAACTAAGTACCCACTCGAGTATTTCTCACAAAACATAATTTTCATTATTTTAATATGTTTATATCAAAAGCATGCTTCGAAACAGGCCATGAACATTGGGTAAATAGGAAGATTGAATAAGGATACAAAGCATACGTCCAACGCCAGTGTCAGATACAATGGATAAAATTCGCCACTTCTTTTTTTCTCTAATCTAGGATTCCACACACGAAGATATCAGGAATGTTTAGAAATGATCATCATTGTTGAGTGGATCTCTATCATCAACCACCTGCCAATTCTTATCCATCGGCCCAGAACTTAGTTCACTCCATCGATCACTGTCGTCATCCAACGTCTCCTCGTTGTCACTATCGACTATACTAATACCACTATGACCTGTGGTGAAACTATCATTCGAACACATGCGTTGCGAATATTCAGGCCGCTGTCCGTGTCGAATATTCTCATTTGATGATTCTTCTGAATCTAGGGGTGACAGAATCAACGATGGTGCCAGAGAAGAGATAGAGTCAATGAGCTCGGAATGCACAGAGGGTGATTGCAATGGCTGAGTAGGTGCAGAGATCTTGGTCATAGCGAATGCTGACAGGGTAGCAGACGACAAGGATTTTGTTGGTGTAGTATGTGACGTTGATGAAGATGAGGGTGGTGAAGGCTGTTCATAATCCTCTCGTGTCAATTTCTGCAGGTCATCATCATCCTCTTCATCGCCATCCACACAGTCGTTTGCTTCAACAGCTGTCAAATCTTTGCTGAGCTTGTAGTGTTCTTTTGGTGGCATCACACGTGGCTGATTCATCGGATTGTCGTTTCGGTCGCTCACTTTTTCCAGTGTAATGACAGCCCAGTCAACACTAAGAGAAGACTTCCAAGCGCTCTCGCTGCGCGGTCTTGTTTCCTCCACTCTTCTCCGTATGGCATCATCATCTGCGTCATATGTTGTGGTTGTAGGCCCTCCATCACTACCACGACTACCCCATCCTCGTCGTGGCCGACCGCTCTTCCATTTCTCAGTGAGCATTTCAACAAGCTCAGGGCTGTTTCTTTGAAGTCGTTGTACATCTTTGATATTGACCCAACCGAAGAATTCAAAGGTGTTCCCTTGGCTCCTTTTATTTTGCGTGAAGAGAGGAATTTGGAAAGATTCCTCGAGTATTTCAGAACGAATGCCTCCACTACCATTTGTATGAAACAAAAGTCCTAAATTTGTCTTGACGAATATCTTTGGGGGATATTGAGGATGTTGGTTCTTAAAGATGAGAATGCGTGACAAAGTATTTGTATTGCTAGTTGCACCAAGAGTGCCACTATCTGGGGTCGCGAAATGATCGGCAATTTGGTGTCCACTATAAAGGCCATCTGCGTCTGCCTCAGAGCTTATATTTTGTTTTGCCCTACCGTCTCGGAGATGAGGCGGCACGTAGGCTTTCGACATAGTGAACCGCTGATGTCACTAGTTTGTGAGAGCTTGAGAGCTGTTTTGACTGGGATAAAGGGACTGTTAGTTGCTGTTTGTTTTTTGAGATATGCGCTGTTTGAATAAAATGGTTAAACTGTCGCGACGATTCAGACAAGCTTGATTTGTTGTTGAAGTGAGTATGTGGTCGAGGATGACAATCAGTGGTAAACTTGCAACACGATCTCTTTCATCAACTTATAATTCCAAGGACCATTGTGAAAGGACCTCTTAACCTGCTTTACTGTTTTGTGTCTGCGATACAATTTACCTCTGGTACAATCAATTTTATACCATCAGCTCAAAAGGTACATGCCGATGCATCATATCCCAAGTGCAGTGATTGTACTTCTGTGTACATAAAAGTATCATTAAAGCTATTTCTGTACCCATGGAGAGAATGTTGGGGATGTGGGGTTACCTCTTCCTAACCTTTGCCAGACCCTGAACATTCTCTCATCTTGAGTGACACGATGAGCTCGAATACAGCATGGCGTTGTGTTTCTTGATAATATGCTGCTGCGACTGTTGGGATCATATCTTGTAACTTTTTACGTACAGGTTTTAGTCCTAATGCGCCTGGAAGTGATCGACATGGGGCGATATGGTTGGTCCAGAGAATTGTGCGGGATATTATTATTGTTATTATTTTATGTTGCTTTTTCCTTTTTCTCTGCTTCCCTTTGCACTGTAATTATTGTTTTGGTTCTCCTAACAATAATGTTGTTGTGCTGCAGTATAGTCCCAAGTACAATAGTACAGTACTTTTCTTCTTTTCTCTTATCTTTCGTTTGTTCGCATCTTTGGCCAACAGCAGATAACGTAGCATAGTGCTTGCGGATGGACTATCACATACCTCGACGCAATAATCTATAAAAGTGGTACTAATCACTTAGCCTCGAGATTAGCGGCATCTGAACATGAAACTTGAAATTGTCAAGCCAGTCAGCCAGTATCCACAAGGGTTCTGCTCTGCTCTGTATCTGTTTCTGTTTCTTTTCTGCTGCCCTCGCTCGCGCCATATCTGCATACTGTGTAAATACTTAGTAAGTACTTAGATACATGTCGTGACAGTCACTAGCTTGTACATCGCAATGCAAGCTGCCAGCCCTTGGCAAGCTCGCATATGGCATTGTCGCTCAACGTGCGCGACACGAAGCTGCAAAGCTTCCCAAGCTGAGACACATAAATAATACATTTGCGATCTGTGATCTCGATGAGCCTATGTGTGTGTGTTTGTATCCGGTATGGGATATGCGATAAATACTTGAGTTTATTGAGAATAAGCAATAATATTTCAAACATGTGTGTTTAATTAAACTGACTTCAAAAGCTTGTCTGATCTGTGGTGTAGAAAGAGCATCAATCTTCAGCTATTTTCAAATACAAATACAAAGTAGTACCCTCAGACATATGCCGCAACGTAGTATCTACATAGTACGTAAAGTGATGCGAGATAAGAAGACTGAAGGGATGCGATCGATCAATTGAAGAATCTATTTTTGTCTTTCGCCATGTAACTTAAATCCGCTTATTCTCATAATCATGATCTGACATGGCGATCCATTCATCTCATCTGTCGTGTGATTCAGAACATCTTGTCTTGGTCGACATTAGTAATACTATACTGAACATTAAAATAGCATTATGTGCTTGATAATCGGTGTTTGGCTCTTCTTGCACAACTACCAATCCTAAGGATTTTTAGATTTTCTATCTCCTGTCGAAAGGTTCCAATTTTGTCACCCACGCTATGTCGACAAGAAAGTCTCCAGCCCTTTTCGAAGTGATCTCTATCTAGATATTCATCTACACGCGCTCACATCGAGAAAGAAGAGCTTTGTCTGTAAGTAAATGGACGATTTTTGGAATCGATACTGCTTCACGAATGACGTCATCACATCTCACAGACGCCTTGCCTACAGAATTCCTCCATTTGCTGTCTTCAGCAGATTCTCAGTTTCACAATACTGCCTCACAATTTGTCAACAAGATTTTGAATCCTGCAGACCACTTTACATACGCTTGTCAACTACTTAGATGCTTGGAGTCCTCCAATGGTGATGCAAATAAGGCAACGCTGCTCAATGGCGAGTTTGTATTATATTGGTTGTATCGCGAGTTCGATATTGATCTAAATCCGTTCTTAACCCATTGGACCAATTTCTGCGAAAACCATGAGGAGGAACACAACAAAGACTTCAAGGGGACGACGAGCCACATCGGCAGTCAGACTCCGTCCAAACCTCTTACTCGATTTCTGTTCATAAAAGATATACTTGCTGGCAAGGGAGAAGAGGTAAAGTTAACGTGGTTCAATAGAGGGCATAGAATTCTAATGACTGTGATACAGCTGTCGACCAAAACACCCAACGAAATCGAAAGAGAACTTCGATCATCGCAATATGTAACGACGGGTGATTCAACGTCCTCTGATGTTGTTGAAAAGTCCCAAAATGCTATGATCGGTACTGTTGGAAAGGATCCACATCTATTGGACGCAGCACAAAGACGAAAACTCGAGCTAAATGATGAACGCCATCTTATACTTCAATTGCCACAATTGGTCGATCAAATCGAGATTGACACATCAATCTTGGTCAAACTGCTTTCCCATAATCCTACAATTGCAAATTCTCTGATCGACTCGATACTAAATCACAACTATCCCGATAGAGAAAATTTGCTCACTAATATTCTACCACGTCTTGATCTAGAGCTCCTATCGCTCGACTGTATCAATCGCTTGGTTTCAACAGATGCAGAGAATGTTGATAAACTACTATCACAAGACGAAAAGAACCATTTACTACACCTGTACATTGCAAATGCCATTCGCGAAATCGATGAAATGCCACAAGTACAAACTCGCAAAATACGTCTACTTTGTCTGTTCTTGGACAACCTTCTACGGAAGGGTATTATAGATGCTGAAGAGTTCTTTTATGAGTTTCAAGAAATTAGATATCGATTTATATGGGTAAAGGAGGCAAGAAATCTTTCCTTTCGAGTGTTTGGTGATGGCGAGGGAGGTTGAAATTGCGGCATGTATATTTTCGGACGAATGGGTTTGCGCTATGTATGCATCACATGGCTTACAGAGTGAAGCGGGCCATACTTTAGGTTTGACGATACGTTCAATCTCTTAAGTGAGCAACATATTGGCCAAAAGTTCTGAAGGACGCTGATCAGGAGTTTTTATTACTCTATATAAGAATTCAAACACCATATTCTGAATCACTTAAACTTGCGCTTGGAACGTCCTACTTGCTTGGTAAAATATAGTATTATTGTATTACTTGATACACCTGAAAACTACACCAAATTATAATTGATACAATGAATCAGTTCTAATACACATTTGCACATGCCTGTATTCTCTAGAATGCTCTAACAATACCATCCACTACCAAAGTCCCGTCACCCACGCTCAGCGCCTGAATACCATCTCCCCCATCATGCCACTTCTGCAAAAGATTGTTGCTTTCTACCGGCTTCACACTTTTGTCTACAGTGCCCACTGTGATATGCAACCACGTATCTGCCGATGGCAACGATCCACCGTCTACTGTAGTAACGTTTACAGTCACTGCCATAACTCTATCATCCCAAACGACATCCTGAAGTGCTACTTTGACATCTACTTGGTTGCCCTCATTGAGCAAATTTTGGTAGTATGACCAAGTGTCAGGATCAGTATTCGAATTTGCAACATGAATAAGGGTTACGTGAAAGGAGGACTGAATGCGTGAGGTTGTGACGAGTTGGTTATAGAAGGAGGAGACATCTGATGACTGGGTTGAAAAGGTGGTTGAGAGGGCTGAAAGGATTGGGGCGTTGGGAAGGGCAACACCGTAATATTGTGCTGTGCATGTACATTATGATCGTTAGTGAGTTTATTGACTTTTGCAAAGAGTTTTTGCTTTGAGAAAACGTGTAATCTGCCGTAAAGTAATTATAACGTTATGGTAGTGGGGGGTTAAAAAACTAACGTGACAATGGTGCTGATAACGCCGGTGGATTGAACGTGCAAAGCACAAGGAAGTGCAGCAATCTGTAACGAGAAAACATCATTCTTGGTTAGCGAAGCTTCGAAATTGATATACATACTAAGTACTTAGCTATAAAGTACGTGTATGTGGACCGTTCAGGCTGATATGGTATATGAAGTTAA
>Ga0160427_10002896_pt1 | contig 10215 bp, 11 predicted proteins | sample SolpanmetagenomL_FD_108194 | JGI IMG/M metagenome (GOLD analysis project Ga0160427, IMG submission 108194) | Solar panel surface microbial communities from Lawrence Berkeley National Laboratory, California, USA - L | ecosystem: Engineered > Built environment > Solar panel > Unclassified ...
ACAGATGATGGAGAATACATCGCAAACTCTCCAGTAATTAACGGAGCTGCATGCCACACAATGCACCATCTCTACTTCAACTACAATTATGGACAATTTACCACATTCTGGGATCGTCTCGGTGGTTCATACAGAAAGCCAAACATCGAGTTGTTTTACAAGGAATCAAAGATGGGTGCAGCAGAGTGGGAACGTCAAAAGGCAGAGATGGAGAAGATTGTCAAAGTGGTTGAAGGTGATGATTCACAAAGAGAATATGCTAAAAAGGTGGATTAGGTATGCGCAGGCGATAATGATCGGAATCTTCGAAGTAGAGATACTCTCTTTTCACTTGTAAAATATACAAGTCGAGTAATATAATTGTGTATTTTGGTGTCTGAGTGGGTAGATAAAAAAATAGTGTAACATTCTTTTAATACTTGAATAAACCATACCAAGCATCTGTTTTAATGATCAAGCATCAACATACCTAAACTCCTATAATTACATTACTTATATGCAACAGTGATTGCCAGAATCGACTATACAACTATCAACTCCTTTGGCTCTGGAAACTCCAACTTCATATCATCCCACTTCAGACCTATACTCCATGCTCCCACATCACTCGGCCACAAATCTCTTCCAATTCCACTCGCAACCTCAACTCTGATCAAACCCACATTACCACCCTGCCACGGCTGCATCGATTTCCAAGTCTTTGTGCCCTCTGTAGCTTCTTCTCCCTCCACCTGATCTAACGGCGGCTGTACCAATAATGTACTCAATGGTGAAAATGATGTACTCATCGGAACCTTTAACCAATCCATACCGGGTATTGCTGATTTCCAAGTTGCGATAAAGAATGGCTCTGGTGATGAAGATGAAGAAGAAGAAGGAGAGGAAACAGTAATACTATTAGCCGTAAACGTAAACTTGGCAAGATGTTTTGGTATATTCCAATTCTTTCTGCCATTATATATTGATGCTTCGGAGGATACGTAGATGCGAGTAATTCGTAAATGTGACAGAGTCTTCCTCTCTTCTACTTTACTATTACCATCACCACCACTATTTTTGGTGGTAGTAGTATAGTTAAAAGCGCCGGGGATGTATAAAAGTTCATCATATGGACCGACTGGAGTATCAGTATACCGAACGACTTGAATCATGCCTAGTCCGCCGGCAAAGTTTGAGTTGTCATTGGCGTTTGCGGTACTAGTGTAATCGCGGGGATCGTGGAATTCGGAGGGGAGAGGAGTTGTGGAGGAGTTGTGGAGGAGGAACCAGAAGGCTTGACCGCGGCATTGCCATGGTGCTGGGGCGATGGGGTAGTTGGGGGAGGGGAGATCTTGAGTATGAGCAGCAGCAGTAGTGGTCATGGTAAAAGTTCAAGCAGGTTCAAGTTAGATGAGGTTGGTATAGCTCTTTCTTCTTTAGAGTCTTTCTGATTGTAATCTTGATATTCTGGTGCTTGATCGTCTTCCTTTTTATTTGCTAAGTGCTGAAAAGTACCCAGTATTTCACAAGAACAATAAATATCACGTGTAAATGATTGAAGTCTTTTGTATGGGAGAAGCTTGTGTAACACACTATAAGCACTTCATTTATTAAATATGGCAGAGCCTTCGAATGTACCGCTGTTATTGGATGCGTTCTGTTGCTTTTGTCGTGTTTGAAGGGGAGCACGGGCGCGATAGCTTGACATCTCTGATTTCCAATATTGCATATATATTATTGTGTAACCACATATGCTTGATTCTTTTCGATATTATAATATTACTACAGGGAATACTTTTACCCCTTATTGACATGAATACATGAGACACCGAATACAAAGAGTCGAAACTAGGTATTCCTGAGCAAGCCATATATCTTGTGTCCTTGCCGTGTATATGCAAGTAAATTGATGAGGTTGTCATCAACTCAAGAATTATATTAATATTTTTTGTTATCGTGTTGTGATATGATAGACGAAATCAAAATCAGAACTGTCTGCATAATTGCACACAATTCGTTGATACATGCTTATGTATTTCCGATCTCAAAAAGACAACAATAAAATGCACAAACAGCAGTGTGTCGACTTTGAGACTTTCTTTGATAGTTAATCTACCGCTCCTCAGAACATGTCAACATTTTTGTATATATAAATATCCCCCCCTTCCAAAAATATCAAACACGAAACTTCGAGAGCGCATGTGCTATATATCAAAAGTGTCTATTGTATCTATGTCCAGCAGAACAAACATAGCAAATAACTACGCCCACGTCGAGGTCTCAACTCCTAAGCTAGAGAGGTTAGATGAAGAGCTGGTAAACTTACACTAGCTCTTTGAAAAGTACTTGTGCTTGTATATATAGTTGTACTAATATCTGTATTTGTATTTGTATCTCTTTCTCATTGTGAATCTGAAGTCAGAGACCACTCCACAGAACCTTAAATAAGTACATACCTCAGGGAGATTAGATTCACAATACCATGTTGCGATCAATAGCTACATCTGGACGCGGCTGTTAAGGACAGATCTAAAGAGAGGGTGTAGTAAGAGAGATGGAATGATGAATCTCTAAAACAAAAAATCTGCTCCAGCTCCGAAGATTTACTCGTCTCTGGTTTAGTTACCCAAGGGGAAAGAATTTTTTTGCAATAGGTACTGCAATTTCCTTTGACGCTATCTAATAAGAGAAACTATAAATGTTGTTTAATCTTGTGAGTCCGATGTTGTTGTCTTTTCTCTAGTCTCCCTCTCAAAGTATTAATTAAAGCCTACACTGTCGTTTTACACTTCAAAGAGGAGTGCACTGGTAGAGTCGTTCCTATTAGTGTATTTTGTATTTTCCTGCTTTAACGTTTTGGCGTTTATATGTGCCACTTCAACCGCTCGGGTAAGGTTGGCAAAATTCTCCAAATTTGATGCAACATAAGCATTGGTGACATTGCAGTTGCAAATAGGACGTTGACCGGGATATTTCGAGTCAATGTAGTACATGGTTTCTGCTAAAGTAAATGAGACAAGTGACGTGATAACATGTTGCAAGGTTAAATGGCTGTTTAAAGAGATTCTTGCAGTGCTTGTAGAAGAGTTCTTCTGATGGCGTAAGATATGGAAAGAAGTTCGAGTGGTTGCACACATGTAAGCTGACATTGTGAGAATTTGACGTGCAGTATCAGAGTTCCTTGCTTGTTTGTATTTATGTGTGTACGCACAAAAAAGGAGATCGCGGTGGAAGTTGCTACTAAAGTACTACAGAGTTAACTTCAGCTTCGTCTATTTATCGTAGCTTGAATCTGTTCAATTAGCTGTTTACCATCATCGCTTGCAACGAAATGTTATATATGCTTGAACGTCAGGTATTTAGTGTTTTGCTATATCACAAGAGGTCGGCTCAATAACTCCACAAATTACCTAGGATTATAGTGATGGCACACCGGTGGGAATTTGTCCAACTCTTGTATATAGCTCAGATTAGATCAACACTTGGCCATTGGGTTTTTCTCATGAGAGACATCTTTACTCCTCGTCTTTTTGCCTCGCACCGGGTTTTTGGCTCCATTATCCTCGCTCGCCTGGGAGCACAGAATTCTAGATCAGAGGTTGTGTTTTGTTGGTTCTGTTTGCTTGCTTTGTTCGCTTTGTTTGTATGGGGATGTCTCGAATGCCCCAGCCAGTGTTTTTATGCAACACCACCACCAACATCATCCATCCATCCATCATATGGACTGACTGACTGACTGACTGACTGACTGATTGGAGAGAAGGTCTTTTCTAGTCTGCAACGCGTAAACATAAAGCAAACACGCTGCTACTGCGATGGGAATTCCCACGATACAGGCACTTCTCCCTCGATCTGTTGCAGATGATTTGACTCCACGACAGGCTACAAGCAAGCAGCAGCAGCAGCATGACTGAGCGAGTATCAAAGAAGCCCCGCCTGGGGAATTATGTCGCAGGTACTTGAATTTCACCAGTAAATTGAAATAGGGCTTCTTTTGCATGTAATTAATCACCAACAATTCGTTAGACATGGCAGACGATGAAACTGAAGAAATTGAAGTTACCGAGGATGAGGATATCATAAATGATAGCTTCTTAAGTGACAACGATGTAGATGATCTAGACATCACTCAAACAGTCGCCAAGGAGCTACGCAAAGGTCGGTTTTGATATCGTGGTAAATCTCGATGTGATCTGATTTTTCCTCTGGAATCACAGGGACTTCTGAAGTGAACAAACGTTTTCAAGATGAGGTTTCTAGTCAAACAGCCTATGATTCCACTAGCGACGAGGATGTTGACGACCTCGATGCACCATTCAAGCCTTTAAAGAAGAACAAACCAATGAAAGCCTCTTTATCACCCAAGAAGTCAGAAATTAGTAGAAAGCCTTCAAACATGGCATCTTCAACTAGCACATCATCTGAAGACATGCAAAACAAAAAGCACGTTGAAGAACCACACCTTCGTACAAAAATAGAAGATGGCAGGACGAAGATTGTTATGACGGATGATGAGGATTCTGACGCTTACACCAAGTTCCAGCTTTCAAAGCAGAAGAAAAAACAAACATCCACAAAGGTCACAAAGACGAGCCTAAAAAGGACTGCTCGTAAAGGCAAAGCTCCTGCTAACACATCGGTTGCACGAACAAATCGAGAAGCAATTGCTGCAGTGGATCGATACAATCGTGAGTCTGTTACTGAATCGAAGATGTTTGATTCATAATTCTTGAGATACGTGCTAATACACTATAGGAGAATTTGGTGCACTTCAGGTTGAAGATGAAAGGAAAGATGATAGCGTTCCAGACAACATCAAACGACTCAAGGAGGAGCAACTTCGTAATGGTACTCTCAAGTTACCGCCGTCGTTTGATGATATTTTCTTTGAGGAGAACGAAGACCTTGTAAGCTCTGCCCACAATATGTTGTCTTTGATAAGCTGAGCTAAGTAAAATCAAACACAGAGGAACGTGGCTGAGAAGCCCAACTTCCCTTACATGACACCATGTCGTGCATATGAAGACATCGTTCTGCCAGAATCACATGGAGTAATTCCTGCCAGCATAGCACAACGACTCAGAGATTATCAGGTTGAGGGTGCTCGTTTTATGCATAAACATTATTCGTTACAGCAAGGATGCATCCTTGGAGATGATATGGGTCTTGGTAAAACTATACAGGTATGTGTCCTTTATAATCAACTCCATCAAGTTGGATAAGCCTGGAGCTGACTGTGATTTGACCAAAATAGGTTATAACGTTCCTCACGGTAGCTTTTGGCAAAACCGGAGACATACGTGACGAGAGAAGAATGAGAGCTTGTAGAAAAAAGAATAGACCTTATCCTCGCGTCATGATCATATGTCCAGGGACTCTCATGAGTAATTGGCGAAGAGAATTAGAAACTGTAGGTTCCCCCAATTTCTCAGATTGCATCTTTATCTTACAAGTAGTTAGTGGGGCTGGTGGCATATTCAGACATATCATGGAAAAGAAAAGGCAGATACTTTACAGACTGCTGAAGCTGGTTTACTCGAGATATTGATTACGACTTATGACACATATAGAGGCGATATGGACAAATTGAATCGAATACAGTGGGATTGTGTGATAGCTGATGAGTGTCATAAAGTCAAGGGTAAATTTACGAATGGAACACTGTAACATGTGTTGCTGATAATTTTCTGTCCAGAATCTAAATCCGGTATCACGAAGGCAATGAATTTAGTAAACACTTTGTGTCGGATTGGCCTCACCGGTACAGCTATCATGAACAAATACACAGTGAGTATGTAGTAGATCTATTTAAATGAGATTCTAACGGTCTCAAGGAATTGTGGAATTTGCTCAATTGGATTCGTCCAGGAGATTTGGGAACAGAGAGTGAATGGAATCAAATCATAACCCATCCATTGACCGTCGGCCAGTCACATGAAGCGACAAATGCACAGCTCGCAAATGCTAGACAAATTGCCAACAGACTTGTACACAAAGTTCTCCCAGACATGTTCTTACGGAGGATGAAAACACTCATTGCCAACCAATTGCCCAAGAAAACAGACAAGGTTGTTTTTTGTCCTCTAACAGCTTTTCAGAAAGAAGTATATGAGCGGTATCTACAAACGGACACAGTGCAACTCATCATGTATATATTTTGCGATTCGTTTGTGTGCAGATATCTCCACATGAGTACTGACTGTTAATAGAGGCGAATACAATGACAACACGCTTCCAGACGGCAAGACTGTCAAAGAAGTATTGTTCCCTGCCATACAAAGTCTGCTAAAGCTTTGCAATCATTTCGCAAATTGGTTGCCAAACGACGAGGACGACATAGAGAAGAGGGAAAATGATATGGAAAGGCTTCAACAAGTACTTCCTCGTACATGGGAGAAGTATTACCGACGAGAAAAGTTGCTTAATGCAATGGACCCAGATTTTTGTGGGAAATGGTCTGTTTGATTTTCATTCTTATCGGTAGCATAACACGCTAATACATGTTAGGCTTGTGCTGAAGAAACTATTAGCTTTCTGGTATGAGAATCAAGACAAAGTATTGATCTTCTCATACAGTGTCAAGCTTTTGACAATGCTTCACCATTTATTAGGAACTTCCTCGTACAATGTAGCGTATCTTGATGGCCACCTCAGTTTAGATGCTAGGCAAGAAGTTGTTGATAGTTTCAACTCTGATCCTACAATCTTTATATTCCTAATCTCAACAAGAGCAGGTGGCGTAGGTTTAAACATCACTTCAGCCAACAAAGTCGTCATCTTCGATCCGTCGTGGAACCCCAGTCATGACTTGCAAGCCCAGGACCGCTCTTATAGGATTGGTCAAACACGAGATGTCGAAGTTTATCGACTCATCTGTGCAGGTACCATCGAGGAAATAGTATATGCTCGACAAATCTATAAGCAGCAACAATCAAATATCGGGTACCAGGCATCCTTCGAACGACGTTATTTCAGAGGTGTTCAGAACGATCCAAGCCGTAGGGGCGAGCTGTTTGGCGTCACAAACTTGTTCTCTTTCAAGCAAGATGATGTCGTTCTACGAGATATTATCAACAAAACAAACGTCGCAGAGACGAAGATTGGTGTAGCGGTTCTGACAATTGATCCGAACGACGATGACGAGGATCTCAATGTCGATTCCCAAGATAACATCATGAGTCAGATATCAGAAATTGTGGATAATGGCGAGCACAAAGTTGGTAAGCATAAGAGAATTCTTGTTCATATTCTATCCATAATATCAAAAAAAACTGGTATACTAACATCTGTCTGACTATTTTCAAACGAAAAGCCAATCAACAACACAAATTAGATCCCATACAAGCAATTCTTAGTTCTGCTGGTGTCGAGTATACACATGAAAATACCGAGCTCATTGGCCCATCTGCAGTCGAGGAGAATATCAGCAGACGCGCGCACGAAGCCAATGAAGATCCAACGATGCGTTCACAGCTCGCATTCATGATCAATCTTCCAGAAGCAGACCTATATCAATTCGGTGGAGCGTCCACGGAAATCAAACAGAGGCAGTTTAACACAATGAGAACAGCGATGAAATTGGACACGAATCTTGAGTTTGCATTCATGATCGAGCGGTGGAGTACTGCGCAGAGAAGGATGTTTTTAGAAAAGGTATGGTACACTCTTTTCTTTGCGTAAGGTAGTATCAAAGTAAGAATCCATGAGGCTGACTTGTAGCCACAGTTCTACAAGATGAGAAGAAGGACGCTGGCAAGGATGGGAGAAGTTACAGAAGAAGGTGTCGAGGATGTACACGACGATGTTATCGAAATTAGTGATTGAAGATAACTCGTGCCATTTACATGAAACTTTGAGAAAAGTTTGTATACGGACTCAATGGAGCTAGAGTTCGATATATGTGATAGAGACAAAAAAAACAACACATCTACATTATCTAATTCAACCTCGCATATGAACGCCGTAGATGATCTACTTCTATAGTATGGTCAACCGATTGAACTGGAAACTAGGAAAAAAGCAAGCGCTAAAATGGAAAAGCAACACACAAAGGACCAACATTCAGGAAATCCTCGAAATCAACACCGACTAACAAAAGAAAGATACTCAGAGTCCAAAAAGAAAACGTCTTTCACATCCTGCTCTTCATTACTACCGGACTCTTTTCCACCGCTCTCTCCTTTCCTTTGTTTGATTGAACCGGCGGCACTTCTTCTTGCTGCTGTTCAATCTCCAAATCATTATCCACCACTTTATCACCCCAAACCTGTTCCGTGTACTCCCCACCCGGCCCCGTCATTGTCAACCAATCCACCGGATCTTCTGTAACATTTAGACCTAGACTCATTTGCAGACCTAGATCTAACTGTAATTCTTCCTCCTCGCTATTGAGTCTACTCTTCCTGTCGGCCTCATTTTGATAGTTCCTTTCCATTTCTTCCCAGATATTCACCGGCGGTAACGATTCTACTTCATCATAATAGGACGGACCTATTGTTTCATCGGCAGATGAAGAAAGGAGCAAGCTAACCGCAAGGCCGTCGTGGAGTTGAGCGACAAGAATGTCGGGTGATGGATTATTGTTGTTGTTTGTGGGGAGAAACGGATCTGCGACAAGTGTATTTGTTGCAGCAGCAACAAATTCGTCGGCAGTGGTTTGTAGAAAATTTATGTATGATGGTGATGCTACATGTGACGATGATAGTGATGCGGTGTATGATGAAGGTGGTGGTGGTGGTGATAATGTTGCTGCGGCGGTGGAGAAATCTATCGGGACTTGATGATTCGAGTTTGAGAATGCTGAAAAGTCCTTTTCGGGTTCATATTCGTCGGCAGACCACGCTGCTTGGAGTGGTGAAGGACTTGAGCGGAAGTTTGGCCGTGATGTTGTGGAGCGTAGAATGGGTTGGTGGGGGATGTCGCTTGTCGCTGTTGCTGCTGCTGTTGGTAATGACGATGATGATGCTTTGGTTGATTGTGATGAGGCTAGTGAATTTGTTGTTGCTGTCGCTGAAGATGATGAAGACGACGAGGATGACGGGATGAGTGTTGATAGTAGGTTAATTGCAGAATTTGCGATGGAGGAGGAGGTGGAGATTGAGGGTTGTTTTCCGGAAGAGCTTGAAGATGCTGAAGCCATGATGATAATTGGCGAAGGTTACAGATGAGTAGCAGCGGTCGATTCGATTTTTGGTTAGATTGAGCTTCAGCCTTTTATTTTTACTACTTGGGATTGATGTCCTGAAAGTTTTCAAGCTGTCAAATCTGAAGAACGAAGAAGCTGCTGAGCGAATGAATCAATTGGGTAGATGCACGGTTTTATGGAGAGCTACTGAACATTAAATGATGGAAGAATGCGAAAGTGAAGTCTAAGATCGCAAAATATCCAGGTTACCATCACATGTAAGGAAAAGGGATCATCATTCCAGCTTCTCCGATGCTACAAGCAGAAAGTTGTTGCAATTTCCCTTTCGAGCGGCAATGTGTTTGTCCTCCATGGTTTGCTCCCTCAATTCATTCTCGGATACTCACCGAGGGAAAAAAAGCCAGTCCTCTTCGTTACAAAATGCACGAAATTACATATGGCACATCTATTGCGCCATTTAGTCAATTTAGTCCCTAGAGGCCTAGAGGGAGATATACCTATCAATGCTAGCTATATGGATGGATTTTCCATCATATATCAAACGAGGATATGGAAAAGAATTTTTGGCTATTTTTCTTTCTTGTCTGTGGAAGAAAAGGATTGGTTTATATGCACTTAAATCTAGATCTATAGAACGGATGGCTTGAAAATGATGATGGTAAGTTAATGATAACAAGTTGGAGTGAGATGTGAAATAGACAGTAAGCAAAAACACCATAAAGAAACAGCAGCAGCGCTTGGATTCGCAATGTACAACAAAGATAAGGCAAAAAGACCGAGAAGAGAAAGATGTAGTGTAAGTAACTACGATTACCAGAAAAACAAAATGCCAAAAACGCCAATAAGGAGTGCCACGCAAAATACGAGTATATTCGACTTGCAAGATTTGTCAAGTCAAAATTTATATCTAATGGGAAGTGAGTGAAACATTTAATTTATACAACTAGCCTCCCGCCCACGTCTTTTTCTAAGGATTCTCATTCTTTCTCTTGTTTAATCTTCTTTGCCGTGCCAATATGTGTATTGATGACCTATAGATGGTGAGAATTTGTATCAGCTATTTTTCATTCCAAAAAGTAGACAACAAGAGG
>Ga0160427_10002897_pt1 | contig 10214 bp, 13 predicted proteins | sample SolpanmetagenomL_FD_108194 | JGI IMG/M metagenome (GOLD analysis project Ga0160427, IMG submission 108194) | Solar panel surface microbial communities from Lawrence Berkeley National Laboratory, California, USA - L | ecosystem: Engineered > Built environment > Solar panel > Unclassified ...
AGATACATGCCTTATCGCTTTGCCTCAACACCGACATGCATATGAGGGGTAGCTTGAATAACCAGACTATATCTTGCACTACTCTTCCTGCTCCGAAAGTGAATCCTGTGTACTCCGTCTTCTCATCACTCGTTGCATCTTCTCAGGCAGGCCCTTGTGCAGTGCAACTTTGTTGATCTTTCGCACTTGCCTACCGCCACCATGAACAACTCCAAGAAGGGCGATGTCACTTACATCGAGACATTCGACAATGATCCCACCACAACATCCACAAGCGGAGACAAAACCGTCCTCCAAGTGCAGGATTCTCGCTTCGGCACATACCTCGCTACACACAAGCCTAGTGCCTTGTCTAAGTCTATGCTGGCATTATATCCAATCTTGGCTGTAGCATGCATGAATAGTGCTGCTAATGGCTTCGATGGTAATACCTTTGGAGGCGCAAGCTCTCTTCCAGATTTCCAGGCTAGATTTGGTACTGGCGTGGCCAGTTCGCAAGGCTTCCTGGCTGCGATTTATATTCTGGGTACGATCAAAATCTATGTCCTGCTTTAGGACCATGCTGACGTGTCTATCCGGAATAGGAAACGTCATTGGCTCTTTCGTTGCTGGACCCCTTGCTGATGGCTTGGGTCGCAAGCTTGGAATGGTTGTTGCTAATGTGGTTGTCGTCCTCGGCTCGGTTATTCAGGCTGCTGCTTACAAGAGGAGAGAGATGATTGTGGGTCGTGTCATCTTGGGTATCGGCTCTGTAATGCTTGGTAAGTACAAGTTGTTTTGTCGACATACTCTCGAAACTGACACTTTAAAGGACCTTCTGCACAATCTTACACAGTTGAGATATCCCACCCTGCTTACAGAGGCGCCATCGTCGGATTTTATAACGGTTGCTACTTTGTCGGAGCTATCATCTCAACATGGCTAGAATATGGCATCGTGAATGCCACCAAGGTAAATTCTAACACTTGTGCATTGCTCCACCAACCTCACTCACCTGAAATTAGGGCGAGATCAACTGGCGTCTACCAATGGCTACTCAATGTCTTCCCTGCATCATTGTTCTTGCATTTGTTTGGTTTATGCCCGGTATACATCATCTCCTGCCCCTTTCACCAATAAACACTACTCTAACACCACCTGTCAGAATCACCTCGCTGGCTCATGTCCCGCGGCCGCGAACAAGAAGCCCTTGACATCCTCACCAAATACCACGGCGAAGGCTCACCATCCCACGAAATCGTACAACTCGAGATGATGGAAATGCGTGAAGCTATTCAAACCTCTGGTACCGACAAACGCTTCTGGGATTATCGTGACCTCTTCAGCACTGCTGGCAATCGCCATCGTATGTTCCTCGTGCTGTGTGTTGGCTTCTTTGCCCAGATTGACCTTCCCCCTACGAGCTATTATATGCCGCTTATGGTATGTCAACTTCACGCAGTCACATATTAAGCCTCACTAACCTTGATAGGCAAAAAACGCTGGTGTGACTAGTGTCAAGCAGCAGTTGCTAATGAACGCACTACAGAGTCCTATCATGATGATGGGTATGCCGAGTCAATTATCATTCATGGTATCAACAGAACTAATCTATGCATAGGAACGATACTGGGAGTCCGCTTCATCGACAAAGCCGGTCGTCGACCAATGTTGATGGGCTCAAGCACAATCTGCTCCTTCTGTGTCCTGATGGTCGTCATATGCTCTGCACTCCAAGGCACCCATCCAAACTTGGGTATGGTGGGAATCGCCTTTGTCTATGTCTTTTTGTTTGCATTCGCGTTTGTTTGGACGTAAGTGTTGCCCTTGTTGTGCGTTCCGTTCGTAATAACGAAGTGTACTGACGAACCAAACAGACCATGCCAAGCACTCTACCCCAGCGAAGTCCTCGCATACAACGCCCGCGCCAAAGGCCTCGCTATGAACGGTCTCTGGCTCAACATTGTCGCTTTCATCAACACCTACGCTGCTCCTGTGGGTATCACAAACGCTGGATGGAAGTTTTATTTGCTCTATCTCTTCGTTGATGTCCTTGGAATCGGTAAGTCCTCATCCTACTTACCTATCTCTCGATCCTCGCTCTGTGCTTGTCGAATAGAGCTAATATTCCCTCCCTCGCAGTTGTCATCTACTTCTGTTTCGTGGAAACCAAAGGAAGATCGTTGGAGGAGATTAATGAAATCTTTGAGGATCCTCACCCTGTCAAGGCTAGTTTGAGGAAGAGAAATGTGGTTGTAGACACGAAGGAAGGTGTGGTCGTTGCCGTTGAGGCTGCTTGATGCATATGTAAAGATGGGTTTATGCTGGTATGAGAATCTTTGAGGGAGTACACGTTTTACGACTTTTCTGTTTAATGCTTTGCCTTTGATATTATATACTATTTGTCTACTGGCTTTGCATTGTGCACCTTGTTGAAATGTGAATGTGATAGTGTACCTACTGCACCTCTACTGTTTGTACTAGCAAAGTCACGTGATCGACGGTGTGAGAAGAAGTGCCACCTGACCTCTCTGCTCTATAAGTACATGCAGAAATATATCGCTTCCCAAACGTTCCTCAGAAAGACATTCAGAGCATATCATCCATCTCGTAGAACCTTAGCTTCCTACACGATGTCACTTCCCGCCCATATTCCGATGCGAGTTGCTGGCGGCAAGACAGTAGACGTACCTTCAGTAGGCTATGGTACATGGGCAGCAGGTACGAACACAATATAGCATCAACCGCCACTCGAAAGCGTTCTAATCATATGATAGGAGAGACTGGTTGGTGCAAAGATGCTACCTTAGCCGCTTTGAAAGCCGGCTACAGACACCTCGACTGTGCCTGGATGTACGTCCTGCAAGCAAGCACTTCGTCAATCAGTCGCTGACCAACACAAGGTACGGCGTAGATGAAGAAGTCGGCGCCGCCATCCGTGAATCAGGAATCCCCCGTTCCGAAATCTTCATCACGTCCAAGTTCTGGCCACATTTCGCGGCGCCAGAAAATGTCGAGTTGTGCTTAGATCAGGTTCTGAAGAACATGGGGCTGGATTATGTTGACCTCTTTCTTGCACATGTAAGTAGCTAGATGATGAATTTGGCGCTTTTATTTAAGAATGTTCGGGATTCTAATATTATGTAAATAAGTGGCCTGTTGCTTTCAAGCCTGTCTCCCAGGAAGCTTTGCATAAGGCTGTTACTGGACCAGGCAAATCTGATGCCGAAAAGGGCATCCTCGTGGAGGGTGAGGAGACACTCAAGGACTGGGAGCATACTTCGAGTAATCTCGCTTCTCAAGAAGGTGAGATTATATGAGCACACCTCCAAGTCAGTACTTATTCATTATGTTCAGGCCACGAAGGAAGTTTTGTCCCAACCTGGAAAGCAATGCAGAAGCTCGTCTCCACCGGCAAAACCCGTGCAGTCGGTATCTCCAACTTCTCGATCACGGACATCAAAGCCCTTCTGCCTCACCAAGACGAGGTCCCTATCTCGTGTAACCAGATTGAAGTCCACCCTTGGTTTCCGCAGACACAGCTCATCGAGTTCCACAAAGAGCATAATATTTTGACTACATGCTACAGCCCTTTTGCCGGTCAAAAGAAGGATGGCGCTACGCTAGTCAAGGACGAAACTGTCCAGAGGCTTGCGAAGGAAAGCGGATTGGAAGAGGGTCAGTTGTTGCAGAGTTGGGCTGTGCAAAGAAGGACAATCCCCCTTGGAAAGAGTGCAACGGAGTCTCGCATCAAGTCCAACTTGAATGTGCAGAAGCTGTCGGACGAACATATAAAAGCGCTTGATCAGTTGGAGATTCCAAACGGTAAGCACTATCATCTAATCATGGGGCATTAAGACGGTCTCGAATTGAGCTTTAACGAGAATATAAAGCTAACATGTAGGGGACTACACAGGCATGGGCAGGACTATTGCCACGGATAGACCTTGGGGTGTCAACATGTTTTCAAACTAAGAAACACCGGTCTAAGAAGGATCTCGTTTGGAAAGTACTATATTTTGTAGACAGCAGTGCTACTAATGTGTAAAAGAGAAAGTACATGATCCCTGGATTTGTTGAGGCTTGATCTATGCATGACTGGTTTGCTCTTGCGCGCTTCCTGGCGTTTTGTCTTTGTTCGATAGTAGAGTTCTGTCCCTTTCATACAAGCACCTCTTTCTCCTGAGATCGCCGGACAAGAACGTGCTGAGCATGCTGATACCAGCTTGAAGGTATTCCTATTCGACTTTACCCACAGTCTCGATAACACGTCTCTCTCAGCAATCTTTCTCGCAATGAGAGGTGTATCCCGGATGCAGAAGGCAATTCCGCCCGCGGGCGAGGCAAACTTCGATGTCCGATGTGGTTGTGCACAGCTGGAAATATGGCAAAACCGGGTTATGGTTGAGGGCGAGTAAGCGCATCTCTTATGTCTACCTTACCGAATTATGTGACTATCGAGCAGTCCATGTTCTCATTGTCGGGCAGACCTTTTCGCTCATTGGCTAGTCATGGTTACTTTATATGTCTGGTAGTGTTAGAGAGACAACGATACCAGGTATGATACGGCTACGTAACATAGAGAAACCTTTCCGCGAAATGGTTACACTCTAATATTCCTGGTGGCATTATTCAGGATTAGTATACCATCGAAGATAGCTTCATGCCAGTTGCATTACACCGTCGTAAGAATAGTTCCCGTCTCATATTAGAACATAAGACTACAATACAGTGAGAGACTCTCCTTAGTCTGAGGTTTGTAGTTTCATTAAGCCTGGTACTGACAAGAGCTGGCACTTCCTTGTGGACAATGGTCGTTCGCTTGATTGATAGATATAGTGTCCACTTAAGCTGAAGGAGGTCAATATCAGGCTACTAAGGCACCGCAATCTGCCACGTGAACATTACAGTAGCTACATCACTAGAATCTCCAATAATATGACCAGCACCTCTTTGGCCGTGCGACTTCACTTCCAGACGCAACACTTTCTCATGACAGCTCGATTCGAGCCTCGTCTAAAGCGCACTCAAAACCATCTGCACACCAATACTTGCGGCATCCTCCCGTCTCATGATATACCCCCTCGCCTCCCTCCTGCCCTCCATTCCCGCTCCAAACACACCACCACCACCCGCACCACCCGCCCCTCTAACTCTCTCCATCAGGGCCTCAGGTCCAATAACAAACAAATTGCCCACTTCGACAAGCACTTCCAGACCCGCCAAAAACGACGGATTCACAGGCCAAGTCTTGAGCAATTCAATATATCTCGTGATATCCTTCGACACCATAAGACCGCCAGCGAGATTAACCTGGAATTTCTTGAAATGGTCAAAGAGCAGGACGCGCACGCCGATCGCCAGATCAGTGAAGAAGGGAGTTTGGTTCCCACTGCCATCTAGACTGGTGATGCACGATTTGTGCACACGGGACAAAAAGTCGTATACACTACTACACGTGCCGGTGCAGAGACTTTCCAGTCCAGCCATAGCCTCGTCGTCGCGAGGGCGGAAGTCGGATTTAGGTTGGCGGGCGAGCAGTTTGGATACCCATGCTAGGACGATATCGATTGTGCGGGTGCGGAGGGTAGCGATTTTGTCTTCAAGACGGGTGCGGTGCGTGAGGAGATCTTTGTCCATTTCGCGGCGGAGGGTTATGGTTGGTGTGGCGAGCGGAAGGAGGACGGAAGAGGAGAGGGTCAGTAACAAATGGAGGATCGTGATGCAGGGGCGGAGAGTGGGGATGAAGGAGAGATCGGGTTCTGATTTTGAGGAGGAGGATTCTTGCGAGGTCGCTGATTCGATTGCTCTGTTTGGAGAGGAAGGAGTGAGTGGTTAGTTGAGTAGATGGAGGGAAGATGGATGGATGGGTGGCTGGAATGCGAAACTTACGCGTCAAGAGCAGTATCAAGGTAGATTTCGCCTAGATGCACAAGAAGGAGTTTTAATAAAACGGCGACTTCTTTTGGTGTTTCACTTCCACCACTGAGTTCTAATCCGCGGCCCACCGCTTCTGCTAGCCATTTCAGCATGCGTTTGGCGGTTGGTAGAGATAATGTGCCGTCTTTGTCTGAGACTTCGATTTCTGCTTTGTCGCTACTATCATCTCTAATACCAGCAATGCGCATCAACATTGTCTTCTGGAAGGCTGGAAGTTCTGTTGAACTAATGCGGTCGACGTAGTTGTCTCGAGCTGAGTTGAGAAGTTCCTTGCCTCGTTGGCCTAGTGAGCCAAGATATGATGTAGGTACTTTTCGTCGTCGTGACTTGTTATTCCGATCAGTATTGGTAGATCGATGCAGGATTAATAGCTCAACTTACGTGATAAACTGTAAAGCGATAGAGAAGCGAAGCGTATAATTCTTCTAGACTCCTTTTCTCCATATCAATATATGTTGATCCAGCGAAATAAGGTATAAAGAGATCTTCTACTTGTTGATCAAGTGTCGATGCAACATGGGGAGAAACAGGATCCGGGTGTTCAGTAAGACCATGTTGTTTCAAATCTTCCACGACCAATCCAATGTAATTCCGGGATGCTTGTAACGCACGGAGAAAGGCAAGTGGAGATATCGAGTTTGCTTTCTCAAGTACCATTTCCAGTCTCTGCTGTATAGATTGCTGGAATATTCGTTGCAGAAATGTCACCAGCACTTGTTCGTAGAATGGAAAGACGTGCTTGATGGTAAAGGATTCCTCCTCAATCACAAGTCTTACCTCGTCGATCAAAGAGCGAAGACTTGATTCGACTGCCGGTGGTTCGGCGTCTGGATCTGCTGCTCTTTCCCATGCTTCTCTATCCTCGGCGAGCTCTTCCGTAATCATATGACCTCGGTCGAGGAAGAATTCATGCTGATTTACAAAGCGACCAATAACACTAGCTCCATCATTGAAGTCGTGCAGTGCCACAGCACAATCTCGCATTCCACGTTCATTATGTTGTTTCTTACATTCGTCGAATTGTTCTAACAAGTCTTTCTCCAGTCTTTCAAGGAATCGTTCGATAAGCTCATTCGTTTTTCTTTGTCTTTGTATATCTGTCATGCCTTGTGTATCATCAGGAGCAAGTCCGTTCGTGTTTCCATTAACCCCATTCAGTGCTGAATGAGGCGTCCGGGGTGTTATTGGTGTCGCAAGCAAGCTTGGAGGAGGTACCAGTCGACTACTGATTCTCAACAGTTGTCGCGCAATCTGTGCACATCTGACCTTGCCTTCTCCACCACCAAGTCTTCGAATGTCCTCTAGGTGTGACAGATCCCCTCGCTCACTCACATCTTGCCAACATTGTATCAAGAACTTTGCGTCTTCTGCTCTTCTTTTCTGCCTATCCAGCTCTTCCAATCTTTCACCTATCTGCAGCGCCACATTACCACCTCCTGTCCCATGACTTTGAATATTTGCATCAGTATCGAGTCCCTGTTCTAGACCATTGAACTGCTCGAGTGCTTGGTCGAGCTTGGTCTGTAGTGTAGCGCAGTGTTGTCTGTGTTGGGCTTCTGCTCTTCTCACAGCATCTGCCAGCTCACTCTCATGTGTTTCGCGTTGTTCCGATAGACTTCCCAAACGATTCAAAGCGTGCTCAAACGCGCGTATGTATGGTTTTGGATCGAATGCTTGAGATGTTGTGCCCGAGCGGCGGTTGTTTTGGGGAGCGGTACCGTCTGAGAGGGATTCGATGAAATCTTTGACTATAAAGTCGCGTCGCTAGTGAGTTGAGCTTAGTCTTTGCGCGCGATGAAGCCTGTCAAAATCAGACTCACTGCAAAAGTGTCCAAAGAGAATGTAGGTCCTCTGGGATAAAAGGACGAGCCTGAGCGTGGTAAAGGACCTGGACCTGGACCTGAAGCTGTAGTGTTTTGTGAGTGGAGTGAGTTAGTGTCAGTAGCAACTACAGGCATGATTGATGGTTTGAAGTCGAGTCTGACATGAAACGTGTATGAAACATTAGTTGTCGTTGATCAACATTGATGGCCTGCTTTCCCCAGGTTTCTTGGCGCTGGCGGAAGTGACACCGTGGAAAAGTCGCAGACCAACTCGAAACACACTCGAAACAAGTCTCATCGACATCTATATCTACTCTTGCCAATCCATGTCTGATCCTCGCAGTCTCCTAAGTAGAGGCGCCCGCCCTGATGGTCGCCAACTAAGCAGCGCAGAACGCGAGAGACTCGTCACGCCGTACCTTCAAGATCACCAACCCAACTCATCCAGAACCTCACGACCTATACGTCTCGGACATCGCGCAACTCTCGTTGCTCACTTCCGCACCCTGCTCCACCGTCTCATCTTCCAAGTCATCCAGCTTCTCTTTTCAGTCTACATCTTCTTTCGTCAAATCTACCACTCCCTACACGACCGTTTAATCAGCATCCTCTACCATCACCACCGCACCCCAGAGCTTATCCAACGAGACATTCGTCCACTCTCCCGTTTACCTCAACATCTGAGTATCATTCTCAACCTCGACAGCTACACCTCCACCTCTAGTGGTCCTACAAACAGTCCTCATGACAGATCAGAAGCACTAGCAAGTCTACTATCCGATGCCAGCGCGATCGCCGCATGGTGCGTGTGCGCGGGAATACCCAAACTGAGTCTGTACGAACGGACAGGGCTGTTAAAAGCACACATTCCTGCCTTACACCGCGAAGTCAACGGCACATTTGGAACATACTTTCCCGCGACCAACGTTCCATCTCTGCACATTCGCGCGCCAAACCACGCCACCTACTCTCCACCGAGCAGTCCCAAGCCTACAAGATTCAGTCAAGCACCACATGTTACTGAACCCTCGGGCACAGATACCACGGGAACGCATCCAGCTGGCTCCATGGGTAGCAGTTTGAACATGTTATTACTGAGTGCAACGGATGGGCGAGATACGCTGATTGATTTGACAAAGACACTTACTGAGATGGCACAAAAGGGGAAGTTGAGAGCAGAAGATATATCACCTGAATTGATCGATGCGGAGTTGACGGCAGCTAGTTGTGGAGAGCCTGATCTATTGATCTTAATGGCGGCGTCTGCATGGAAGCAAGAATCGAGTAGTGGTGTTGTGAAGAGAAGGACACGAACATCCAGTTCGAGCAGTAAGAGGAGGTCCAGTCGAGTGTTGATGCTTGGAAAGGACGATGTTATGGTAGATGAGGATGAGGATGACGAAGGATACGTGAGTGGTGGAGGCGCAGGAGGAGATGTTTGTCTGATGGGGTATCCACCATGGCAGGTGAGGTTGACAGAGATATTGTGAGTTCTCGCTATCTTTGTTGTTCTTAGTAATTTGCTGCTAACAACAATCCTTGCAGTCACGTACAAGATAACACAGGCGTAGACTATCAAGTGTTCCTTCGAGGGCTGCACAAGTACGCAAAGGCCGAGATGAAATTTGGCAGGTAACAGAAGACGAACGAAGACATCTCACGACAGATATGAAAGACAACAGATTCAATAGTGAATATCAAAGGACGAGATGCAGAAGTGTTTCCACTTGTACACCTCCATCAATTATACGATCAGGACGATCATGTACACCCGTGAAATCTTCTTTTGTAAAACAGTGTCTGTTCCACCGGCGTAGACCTGCAAATTTGCGCAAGGACTGCCTGGGTATGCAAGGGCTGAAATGAGGTCACGAACATTCGAGGCAATTAGGCACATGAAAAGGACGAAATTGATTCAGCAAGTATTTCATCTTGAACTTCTCAAGCATCAAGTCATACCATAAGCAAGTGGATTGTACACATACGCATACCTCGGTCAGCCTCCTCGGATGGAAGCTATTGCTCAAACATCCATCGGCTGTTCTATTCTGTTCTGTTCGACAGTTTGCACAGACAGTGTGCTGGTAGGAGAATGTGGTTTAGTCATGAATTGCCTGCTTCGTGACTCTTCATATGCGTCCTTGATACCAAGACTCATACTCTCCATCAGAGCTGGGAAGAATAGGTAGATAGAGTGATATTCAATTCAATGAGTAACAGAATAACTAGTAGTCTAGTCATGAATGGCCTGCTCCGTAACTCTAGATATCTTCTAGTAGCACTCAGGACTCGTTCCAAGTTGGCCGAGTGATATCAAAGGTCATCTCGAATCAGGATCTGGATTAGGGTTATTGTAATATCTCCACACTAGATTTTTGCCCTTTAGCGGCCCGCCCACACGACACTCTTCGACCTCAATTCGCTTGCCATCGTCAATTCAACCTTTCGACACCGCCAAATCCATCAACAACA
>Ga0160427_10002898_pt1 | contig 10213 bp, 13 predicted proteins | sample SolpanmetagenomL_FD_108194 | JGI IMG/M metagenome (GOLD analysis project Ga0160427, IMG submission 108194) | Solar panel surface microbial communities from Lawrence Berkeley National Laboratory, California, USA - L | ecosystem: Engineered > Built environment > Solar panel > Unclassified ...
CAAGCAAGCCTTCGAGCGCTTCACACCAGTCGAATGCCGCAACTACCTGATGGCCGCAGGCTACGATGCCTTCGATCCAACCTGATCGGATGCAGCTCTAGTTGTTTCACCAGCTTTGTTGATTATCACGATGCACGGAAACAGACGACAAAGGGTCGATCTGGTGCATCTACGAATACGCTAGAAGCCTATTATATCTCGATTTCGGTACCTACTTCCATCGCCTGTTTTGCGGAAACACCAAAGTAGCTAGCCGTTTCCTCTGCATTACGCTGCATCAATACAAACACCTCTTCGCGCCATCCAGCCATGCCAGGATGTTGGGTGGATAACACCACTGTTTCCCGGCCGATACAGTAGCTGATCGCCTCAGGGTCTACATCTCGAAGCACGCCGTCCCGGACTGCCGCCTGGACGCCTTCGGGCACATGGGGTCGATCCATGAAGCCGAACTTCAGAATGACCCGGGTCATATGCTCGGTGATGGGGTGTACGACCACTCGCTCGCTCGCCGATATTCGCGGTTCGTCCGCGCTCTGGATCGTAACCAGGAGCACACGCTCGTGGATGGCATGCACATGCCGCACGAAGTTCATCAACGAGAGCGGTACGCCCTCCTCGGCGGGCGTGAGAAAGGCCGCGGTGCCTGGAACGAACGGCACCTGCTTGGCCTCGATCCGGCTTAAAAACTCCTGCTCCGGTAGTCGGAGAGCCTGTCGAGCCTCCTCCACGAGCTGCATGCCGCGCCGCCAAGTCAGCATCAGGAACGCGACGCCGGCGGCGATGATGAGAGGAAGCCATCCGCCCTCGAAGAGCTTCACCGTGTTGGCGCTGAAAAAGACGAGGTCGACGATCAGGAAGACCCCGTTCACCGCCAGGACTAGGAAGAGATTGAAGCCCCAGTGCAGGGCTATCAATGCAGCGAGCACCGTGGTGATCACCATCAGTAGCGATACGGCGATGCCATAGGCTCCCGCCAGCGCATCGGACGATCGGAAGGCGATGACCGCGCCGAGCGTGGCCAATGCGAGGAGCCAGTTCACGACGGGCACGTAGATCTGACCCTCTTCGTGACCAGATGTGTGAGTGATGCGCAGGCGGGGGAAGAACCCAAGTTGGATTGCTTGTTGGGTCAGCGAAAATGCGCCTGAGATGATGGCTTGCGAGGCGATTACGGTTGCCAGGGTGGCAAAAGCTACCAACGGGTAGTGGATCCAGCTCGGAGCCAGCTGGAAAAAGGGACTGTCCGCCGCACTGGGCGTCTGCAGCAGCAGGGCGCCTTGGCCAAGATAATTCAGTACGAGGGCGGGAAGGACGACGCTGAACCAGGCCAGGCGGATCGGTAGCCGGCCGAAGTGACCCATGTCCGCGTACATGGCCTCGCCGCCTGTCACCGCGAGGAAGGCGGCCCCCAGCATGGCAAATGAGATGCTGATGCCGGCGCTGAAGAGGTGACGCACGGCATAGAGCGGATTGAGGGCCTCCAGGATTGCGAGGTCACGGCCGATCCCGAGCAGACCGAAGACCCCGATGGCCACGAACCAGACGAGCATCACGGGCCCGAAGATGCGCCCGATAAAGCCCGTTCCCTTGCGCTGAACCGAGAACAACCCGACCAAGATGGCGACCGTGATCGGTACGACGAACGGAGCCACACTGGGCGCATCGAGTTTGAGACCCTCCACCGCGCTAAGCACGGAGATGGCTGGGGTGATTGCGCCATCGCCGTAGAGGAGGGCTGCGCCAATTAGACCGACCACGAGCAGGAGCGCACGCAATGAGCGGGGCGGTGCATGTCGTGCGCCCAGGAGCGCCAGCATGGCGACGATGCCACCCTCACCTTGATTGTCCGCCCGCAGGATCAGGATGGCATACTTCAGTGCCACGATGAGCAGGAGCGACCAGATGATCAGCGATACGGACCCCAGAACGGCGTCGCGTTGAAGCTCGCCGCCGCCAGCTGCGGCCTTGATCGTTTCTTTGAGGGCGTAGAGCGCACTCGTGCCGATATCGCCATAGACGATACCAAGGGCTCCAAGAGAGGCCGCGATGGACGTCGCTCGACGATGAGGAGAAGGGTCACTGACCCCGGCCACCACTTGCACGCGATCATCCCCTCAATTGTGTATGCCCGATCGCAGTACGGGGAGCAGCAAACGCACGGTTGAGAATGCGCTTGCGGCACTGGCCGGACGGCATTCAGATCTCGACTACACCTCGTGTCACCCTGGGAGTGTTGAGGCTGCGCGGACCTGCAAATTTTAAAACCAAGCACGGCCTGAATGTGGCTTGGATCGGAAGCGCGCCGCAGACGGGATCGTCTCAGCCTTTTTTATTGGCTCGATGATGACCCACCGCACATCCAGCAGCGGCACCCGCTTTGCCGTGACCAAGCATTTTACCGCCGAGGCCGCCGACAACAGCCCCTTTGATGCACCCTTTCGCCTCGACGGGAGCGGCACTCGCTAAAGCCAAAGCTGCTAGAACCGTTGACAGGGTGAAGATCCGCATCTGAGCCTCCTGAACGATGTAGGCTGCCGTAACGATCCCCCTTCAATTTCCGTTCCGCTGTTTTGTCAGTAGCGCTCCCTGCACAAGTAAGTGTGCGCAAAGGCAGTTTTCGAGTTTGTTGCGATCGCGATGGCGCCAGGCTGAGTCTCGTCGAGGAACACCAACGAGCTGGATCACGATCGGGCTATCCCTCGAAGCACACCTCGTGTCCAGCTCAAGCTGCTTTAGAATGGCTCAGGACGGCCGCGAAACGCGGATTAGGCCCCCAAATGGTGGGGATCCTCAAAGCGTTCCGTCGCGCAGCCGTGATCCCAACTCCGGAACGTGATTGATCCGGACGCCGTTCCTGGGCCCCTGGACCACTCCGGTCGTGGGTGAGGAGAAGCGTCATGAGCAGCACCACTGACAAGATCAAGGGGCTTGCCAACGAGGCCGTCGGTAACGCGAAGCAGGGCATAGGCTCCGCCACAGGCAACGATAAGCTCCAGGCCGAGGGTAAGGCCCAGGAACTCAAGGGCGACGTACAGAAGACGACCGGAGACGTGAAGGACGGGGCTAAGCACGTCGCCGATAAGGTGACCGGCAAGGCCTGAAGCATGGGGGTGGGTCGGCCAAGCCGATCCACTCCTCGCCCGCTGACCCAGGTCGACAGGGGATATTAAACTCGAATTTAGTATTCAGTTTCGCGAACGTTCAGATTGGAGTGACTCTAAGGAGGCGCGAAATTTGGAGGCGCGAACTGATGCACGAGAGCTTTCCCACAACCGCCCCCGCTATCGGCGAGGATGTGATCGACATCGGTACCCAGGTCCGTCGGCACCTTGGGATCGCATTGCAGTCCTACTTTGCGCTTCCCGCGGGAACCGAGTTGCCGCAACGGCTCGCATACCTCGTCAAACGGTTCGATGGCGAGAGTGAGACACCAAAAACGCGTCCGGACGCGGCGATTAGGGATGCCCTGATCGCCGCATTGCCGGCCCTGAGGGGCTTCGCCTTCTCTCTCGTCGGGGACGCATCCCGCGCCGATGACCTCGTACAGGAGACGCTGGCGAAAGCCTGGGCCAACCGACGCCGTTTCACGCTCGACACCAACATGAACGCCTGGCTGTTCACGATCCTTCGCAACCAATTTTACTCCGACAAGCGGAAGGCCAAGCGCGAGGTCGAGGATGCCGACGGCACGTATGCTGCCACGCTCGTGGCCCTGCCAGAGCAGGAGGGGGTTGTGAACCTGAAAGGACTCCAGGATCGGCTCGCCCGTATTCCCGAGGCCCAGCGGACCGCCCTCATGATGGTGGGTGCGGAAGGCTACACCTACGAAGAGGCCGCCGAGGTACTCAAGTGCAAGGTTGGCACGGTGAAGAGCCGGGTCAGCCGCGCCCGTGCCTACCTGTCCGATATCCTTGGACTGGGCGATGCGGCGACCACCGACGCCTTTGCCTGAACCGATTTTGTTTGAGCTGCTCCCAGGCTGGCTGGTGCCGCCGCATGCCCACAGCACGTCAGCGATGGAACGGGGCCTTTGCGAGCGGTCCGACCATCCGGAGCGTGGGTGCGCTTACCGACCTACCCGCGTGGTGAATACGCAGAGGAAGACGGCCGGGAGCATGGGGGTCACAACCCCGGCCGCCGCCGACCTGTGCGCACGTGGAGGCGGGCGACATAGGACGACGCGAAGCATGTAGCTTGCTCAGACGGCCCGCGCTAGGACGCGCTGCACCTGGACAGCCTGCCAGAAGTCTCCGCCTTGTACGGTCGGCAATCCACGCTGGTTCAGGGCAGCCGCGATGCCGGTTGCGCTTGTGATGCCAGCCGCCTGGATCTCCTGGATGATCGGTATGATCTCGGACGCTCGGCTGATAGCCTTCGCTTTCCTAGCATTGGCACCCCTGTTCTGATCTGCCATCCCGTTGGCTCCACTCCCCTGTAATAAGCTGAACACATGGTATGATTTGTGTCGGGAAAAGGTCGTTTTCCTGACACAAAACCGTCTGCGCTTGCTTGTTTTATGAAACAGCCGACAGGCACACGCGCACCCAGGCTTCAACTTCGGGAAGCTTGCTAAAGATCAAACCCTCTTGCGCGCAGAGACCGAGACCCAGCTCTAGGAACCAGCCACTATCGGCAGGCACCAGGAGCGCTACCAGCTGCTGGCTGGCGTAGACCAAATAGCCCTCCTCGGCAGCTCCACGAGTGGCAACATGAATGGGCTCAAAGCTGACTTTGATGGGCATTGGCTCGCCTGAACGCTCAGCCACTCTCGTAGACCTATCTGCAGCTCGGCACATCACCGGTCCGAAGGAGTGCACTCTGAGCCCAACAAGGCTTCGAGTGCGTGTCGCCCGTACCCTATAGCGCCGTGAGCAAGCTCGATTTGGGCTCCTCTACGCAATCCATACGGGCTGCGACTCGTGAGAGAGCGCAGTAAGGTGAAGCCATACTTTAAACCGTTACCACGATGGTATTGCGATTAGGGCGCACGGCGAGGTGGGAGGGGGAGCTTTGCCCGCCCGCCTCGCCGGCTACTCCTACCGCATGAACTTATTCAGCGCCTCTGACAACATGATGCGCATAGCGGCGATCTCGCTGCGGATGAGAATTGCTTCACGCGCTAGGCGCTCCTGGGCCGTAGCGCTGCGCTCATCCAGACTACCAGCTCGTTCAAGGTTGGCCTCAAAGGATCGCACAGCATCCTGTGCGGCCTTCAGCGTATCATCGGCGGCTTGGCTCACGAACGTCTCTCCCGGTTCATTCGAACGCGACGCTGCCCTATTGCGCAGGGCGCGGTGGCTCGCTTCGTGGGATGCGAAACGCTCTTCATGGCATGAGCGATGCGACTGGACTTATGTTGGAGGATGCGCCGCGAGCGCTGAGACGCTGATTGGTCAGCTCAACCGCGAGCGCAACGCGCCGCTGATGGCAGCAATGAACGCCTACAACACATGCTTTAGTCGCGGCAGATCAGGGCCTGCGGACAAGTACAGCTACTTCCTCCACCGCCACGGTCCCTAAACGCCCAGTGGAAGCCCGCGGACGTCAGCCGCCCCCGACACCGGCCAAACCTGTCGTGCCCGTCCACGCCCTTGCTAGCTCACGCAATCGACATGGGAGCAGGATAGGCTGTCGCACATCGGCTAAGATGGCACGCGGGTGAAACCAAGGCCCGTTGGTTGCATTAAGCCCGTCATGCCCGCCGACGACGAAGACGACTTCCGCACCCAGATTGCCCGAGCCCTCGCTCGCGAACCGTCGCATGCGGAGATGCAGGCCGATTTGGCTGCGCGCATCATGCATTGGCTCGCTACCCCTAAGCATCAGTCGTCTTGGCCTGAGATCCCCCCGGCCCCGCCGACAGATGCGGCGGCGGCGGTCTCAGATCCAAAGCCAGAAGGGCACCAAGATAGGCTGGACGTGCGCGAGGGCCAGGGCGGCGACACGGGCACCGAGGATGGCAGGCATGATAGACCACGCTCCCCCTCGCGGCCCCTTTGAGCCAGGGTGAGGGCATCGAGGACAGGACGTGGCACGAGTGGCCAAGGGGGTTAATGTTGGCTCTCCCCAACGATCAGCACTCTTACTACGTCGTGTCCTCGTCGCATATGGGCGATACAGCTCTGCCGCGCTCAGTTGGTGGGCGCCGCGGCCGGGGGAGGATTTCAAGCGCAAGCGCCTCCTACCGGCTGCCCCAACCCAGAGCTTCGTCTTCACATCTCTGCGCCCGGATAACCGGAGCTCCACAGGCGGTCATGAGACTGCGAACGTGTTCCAGTTCCTCCTCTGCGTCTGCAAGCGTCATCAAGCCTGTCCTTGCGAAGAGCGAGTCCGTACCCAGAAGCACCAGGACGTCGAAGCGCCCGTCTGCCTGATCGATGATGCTGCACATTACCCGTTGAGCCATGAGGGTCTTTACGCAGGCTTCACCGCAAAGGTTGCAGGAAAGCTCTTGTTTGCTCCTTCTCAAGCGATTGAGCGGCGATCTCGCATACCCAGCGTCTCTTCCAAAAATGCACGGGCTCGGCTGACCCGACTTTTCATGGTGCCGGTCTGGGCACCGACAAGTGCTGCCGCTGCTTCATAGGTCAGCCCCTGCCCTGCCACGAGCAGAAGCGCTTCCCGCTGGGTGGCTGGCAACTTGGCAAGGATCGTCCAGACCTTCTGCAGTTCGATCACGTGTTCCTGCGCAGGTAGGGTAATCATCTTGCCAGCTTCGACCCCATCGGCGTCCTCAACCTCGCGCTTGGCCCTTCGGCACTCAGTGTAGAACTGATTGCGTAGGATGGTGCAGAGCCAAGCCATGAGGTTGCTGCCGGCCTGGAAGCGGTGCCGGTTCGCCCAAGCCTTCAGCACCGTCTCCTGCACGAGGTCATCAGCACGCGTCGGATTGACCACAAGCGACATCGCGAAGCTACGCAGATATGGCAAGGCATCAAGCAGATCGTTCCGGAACTGATCTCGTGTGCCACTATCCTGAGGTGTAAGCGCTGCATCGAGCTTCACGATCAGGTCGAGAAACCGCTGTGGCTGTACGCTGTCGGCCAGGGAGGCGTAGACAGTCTTTAGCTGATGGCCGAGATGGTCGCGCACTATGGCCGACAAGGCAGGAGGTGCCGCTACAACGCCTATTGCAGCACTGACTGGCCCCTGACGCCCTCGGCGTGTGGACTGTCTTTGTTGAACGTCTTTGCCCATATTGCCCCGCTTCCCCCCGTACGAGCTAACGTGGCCGGGAGCATTCGGAAATCACAGGCGGGAGTTGTTGGCATACCAATTCTGAATGATGCCTAACAAGTGCGTTCCTTAATGTTCTGAACCGTTTCCGCTGAGGTCGCGTTACTGGTGGCCGTTAGAGGCCCGACATAACAGAACGAGGAACGCTCATGCGTATGCGCACCCTTATACCCCTCATCGGAATGCTCGCGCTTGGTGCCTGCAACGACGAGAAGAAGGCCGAGAAGGCCAACGCCGCCAACCCACCTGCGACGACCGCCCCGGCGCCGACTGCACCCGCTCCGGCGCCTGGTGCCTCTGTCACTCCGGCGCCCGCCACCAAGCCGGCTGGCCAATGATCTGAAGAATTAGCCGTATCAGCCAGCGCCGGCCTTCCTCGACACAATTACGCTGAAGGGTCGTGAGATCGGCGCGGTGCAGGTTCTCCGCGATTGAGGGGCAGGCCGGGGCACCCAAGGTGTCCCCGGCCCTTCACCCGCCGCGTCCCAGGAGTTTTGCCAAAGCCAGAGCGGTCGGATCGCGTGATGTGAGCGGGGGGCACTTCTGCGTCGCGCGACAAAGAACTACCGCGGCAACTTGGGGCAGCAAAAGGGTCGGCGCGGATCATCCCGTGTGCTCTCGCTCACTCCCGGTTAGGTACTTCTCTGCTACCCCACATGGGCCGGTTCGCAGGATGCCCCCCATATTGCTGAGCCGGTAGGCGGTCGGGCAATCCTCGCAGATCGGCTCGGCCGCCCCCTCTGATGCTGCCCCTTGCAGTTGGCACGCGTCCTGCCATTTCGCTGCTGTCGCCTGCGATTGCTCGATTAAGGGTGATGCCGGTCAGTATGGCGAGTGAGGGGGCTCTAACTTGTCATGCTGACCGGTTTCGATCAGCCTCGTCTCAAGTGATCCCGCCCGCAAATCCGCTACTGAGGTGTCGCTCGGCCTCTTGCGCCGTCGAGTCAGCGCATTCTCCTATGTCCCCTGCCGTTTACGAGGGCATGAACTAGGGCGAAACCATCGTACCAGAAACGAGCATCGCCCGAATTCTGGGGGAATGGACAGGCTTCCAAGCTTGATCCGCCGTTGAAGGCGTACAAGCCTTGCCAGAAGGGATTAAGTGACGATTCCATATGCGCTCGCCGAGAACGGGCTTGGGATGGAGCAATGTCCGTGCCCTCGGTGCAGCGTTGGTCCGTCCTGTTCATGCTGATGGGCGCAGGACGCTCGTGGGGCCTCTGGTAGCGCGGGTGGATCTCAGCTAGTCGGGCGCCGCCACCAGGACTAGTGCAGCTCCAGTAGGGTTGATCAAGCCCATAGTTCTGGTGCCGCCAAAAGGTGCCCCTAGTCTATGGCCGTTCAACGAGAGGGGAGAGTAGCCAGGAGTGCGGCGAGCGCCTTGGACAGTCGCTCCTCCGGCTCGTCCGCCACCAACGGAAACGCCCTGTGCAGCATACCCTCGATAGACCTAAAGATAGGATGCCGCTTATGAGGTGGACGCGGCAACATCCACGGCCGGAGGTTCGAGAGTGTCATCTCACTAGCCTGCATCATTGCATCCGCTGCCCATCCGCACCTTAGCTCCATGGTTACACGGGTCTCATTCAGGACTCGCTATCGTTACCCCGCAGCTCGGCAGATATCTCCAACAGTGACGTTATCTCTACAGTCGGCTTTCGCCTATCTAGACCCTCGTTAAAGGATGTTTCGCGTACTACGGTGGTCGCTGCGAGAGCACGCGAGAGCGTCTGAACGGCCTCGATCTGGTCGAGCAGTTCAGCGGCGAACGTGTCGAAATCCGCCCGCATGTTCATCGTGCTTCCCCCAACTCGAAGGCGCAGGTGCGCATGGTGAGAAGCGCGCTACTATCCGTAGCTGTTGCGGAGCTTGCATGCCCTGGGCAGCCGACACTGTACGTACGGCATAGGCTGTCGCGATTGAGCCAGCGGCGACCCTCTTCGACCCAGAGGCGGAAAGGTTCTTCGGGGTCGGTGGGCGGGGTATGGGTGCGGGCCGCAGGGCGAGCCGCAACGATCTCTCGGACGACGGCGGCCTGCCTCACTAGCTCGGCGGCAGCGACCTTCAGGAGGGCAGTCTGGTTGTTGTCGAGGCCGGCTGACCGGGCTGCCTCTTTTACGTCGGGGGAGATGCTTGCGATCTTGGTCGCGCGCCGAGCTTCCATGCGCTCAATGCCGAGTTCGCGGGCTCCTGCCCGAACCCCACCTTTCGGGCGTCCGCCTTTGGGTTTTGGGTTAACTTGACCCAAAACCTTTCCTGCGGCTTCAGCCTCCGTCAGCGCGATCCACTCTGCGACCTGCTCGTTCCGCTAAAGGGTCGTGAGGTCTGCGCGGTGCAGGTTCTCCGCGATCTCCCAACGACGTGCTTGGCTCTCGCCCCAGGTCGTGATCCGGCAGAACGTGGTTTCGAGGCCGAGCGAGCGCTACACAGCGTCTACTTCAATGCCCTCCGGCCGATTGCGGAGCTGCCTCGTCGGAGATGCCGACCTTGGCCCAGACGTAAACGGCAAGGGCTGCTACCGGCAGTCCGATCAACGACGTCGCGACGAAGAACCAAGTGAAGCCCGTGTGCTCAATCGCAAAGCCGGAGAAGCCCGCCAAAACGCTGCCCGGGAAGGCGCAGAGCGACGTCAGGAGCCCGAACTGGCTCGCGGCATGATCAGTCGAGGCGAGCGTTGACATGTAGGTGATCAGCACAACCGACGCGAAGGCGTAGGCGAAGCCCTCGACGCCAACGGCGGCTGCGAACGTCCAGAACGCTGTCCCGCCGTCGCCCCCGTGCGCAGCGAGGTAGGCAAGGCTCAGATGCGAGGCTGAGCCGGCCACAGTACCGATAAGGAGGCTTGGCAACATGCCGATCCGCGGGATAAGGGCACCCGCCAGGAAGGTGCCGCCGAGAGCGATCCAGAAGCCGAAGAGCTTGGTAACGGTGGCGATGTCGGTGTTCGAGAAACCCTGGTGCTTGAACAGCGGGA
>Ga0160427_10002899_pt1 | contig 10211 bp, 10 predicted proteins | sample SolpanmetagenomL_FD_108194 | JGI IMG/M metagenome (GOLD analysis project Ga0160427, IMG submission 108194) | Solar panel surface microbial communities from Lawrence Berkeley National Laboratory, California, USA - L | ecosystem: Engineered > Built environment > Solar panel > Unclassified ...
CAAATAAGCCGGCCATTTTCTCCCTTTCTACTATCTCCTGATGCAGCTGCACCCCCTGACCGCCGCGCACTGGCCCGCCGTGCGCGCCATCTACGAGCAGGGCATTGCCACCGGCAACGCCACCTTCGAAACGCAGGCCCCCGAATGGGAGACTTGGGACCGGGCGCACCTAACCCACAGCCGCTTGGTCGCCGTCGACGAGGCCGGCACGGTGCTGGGCTGGGCGGCCCTCTCGCCCGTGTCGAGCCGCTGCGTGTACGGCGGCGTGGCCGAAATCAGCATCTACATCGCGGCCGAGGCCCGTGGGCAAGGCGTGGGCCGGGAGCTTCTGCAAGGCCTGATTGCGGACTCGGAAGCGCACGGCATCTGGACGCTACAAGCTGGCACTTTTGAGGAGAACAGCGCCAGCATTGGCTTGCACACGCAGGCCGGCTTTCGCGTCGTCGGCCACCGCGAGCGCATTGGCCAGCACCACGGCGCGTGGCGCAACACGGTGCAGCTGGAGCGGCGCAGCCCGACAGTCGGCAGCGCTTAACTCAATACGTTCTATGACAACCCTGAACCAACCCCTGCCCGCCGCGCCGGCGCCGGCCACACTAGCCGAGAAGAAGCTCTCCGGCCTCGACCGGGGCCTCACGCTCTGGATATTCCTGGCCATGGCGCTGGGCGTGGGCTTAGGCTACTTCGTGCCCGGCCTCAACGGGGCCATCAACTACTTCTCGGTGGGCACGGTGAACGTGCCGCTGGCCCTCGGCCTGATTCTGATGATGTACCCGCCGCTGGCTAAGGTGAAATACGAGCAGCTGCCCACGGTCTTTAAAAACACGCGCATCATCGGCCTGTCGCTATTTCTGAACTGGATACTCGGGCCGCTGCTGATGTTCCTGCTGGCCATCTGGCTGTTGCCTGACAAGCCCGACTACATGATGGGCCTGATTCTCATCGGCATTGCCCGCTGCATTGCCATGGTGCTGGTGTGGAACGATTTGGCCGACGGCTCCCGCGAGTACGCGGCTGGGCTGGTGGCGCTTAACTCCATCTTCCAGGTGCTGTTTTACTCGGTTCTGGCCTGGCTGTTTATTACGGTGCTGCCGCCCTACTTCGGGCTGAAAGGCTACGCCGTAAACATCGGCATTTGGAATATTGCCCAGAGCGTGCTCGTGTACCTGGGCATTCCGTTCGCGGCCGGCTTTCTCTCGCGCACTATCCTGCGCCGCCTAAAGGGCGACGAGTGGTACGAGAAGGTGTATATCCCGGCTATTAGCCCCATTACGCTGGTGGCGCTGCTGCTCACCATCGTAGTCATGTTCAGCCTGAAGGGCGAAACCATCGTGCAGGTACCGCTCGACGTGCTGCGCATCGCCCTGCCGCTGGCTTTGTACTTCGGCATCATGTTCGTACTCAGCTTTACGGCCGGCAAGTACCTGGGAGCCGACTACGCCGAAAACGCCAGCATCGCCTTCACGGCCACCGGCAACAACTTCGAGCTGGCCATTGCCGTGGCCATCGGCGTGTTCGGCCTGAACTCGGGCCAGGCTTTTGCCGGCGTCATCGGCCCGCTGATTGAGGTGCCGGCCCTGATTGCGCTGGTCAACTTGGCTTTTTGGTTTCGCCGCCGCTGGTACGGCGGCAAAAGCGTCGCCCCGCAAGCTTAAATCTATTAGTACAACTACCTGATTATGTCTGACCAGAAAAACGTACTGGTGCTCTGCACCGGCAACTCCTGCCGTAGCCAGCTGCTGCACGGCTACCTCGCCCAAGAGCTGGGCGCTCGTGCCGCCGTGTACAGCGCCGGCGTCGAAGTCCACGGCCTCAATCCCCGCGCCGTGCGCGTAATGGCGGAGGACGGGGTAGACATCTCGCATCACACCAGCAACCACGTGGACGAGTATGCCCACGTGCCGTTCGACTACGTGCTGACCGTGTGCGACCACGCCAACGAGGTGTGCCCGGTATTCCCGTCCACCGCGAAAAAGCTGCACCACAACTTTCCGGACCCCGCCAAAGCCACGGGCAGTGAGGAAGAAATTATGGAGCAGTTCCGCGGGGTGCGCGACCAAGTGAAAACCTACGCGCACGACTTCGTGCAGGCGCAGTTTCAGCCGGCATAGCGCTGGCGGGGTACTGTTGGCTAGCTGGGAGTTCCCCCGTCTGCTAAGTCTGGATTGAGGTCAATCAGGATACGGAGCGGGGCAAAGCCATCGGGCAGAACATGGTCTAAAGCGTTGTAGTCCCGAGAACTCGCGTCTCTTTTCTCCCGCGCATAGACCTGCCGGTAAGCAGGCGAGAATATCTCAGCCTCACTGTACTTTTTTGCAGTCGGCGGCAATGGGCGAGGACAGCAGAAAATGCTCCGTAGGGGTTCCACAAGGTCCGGAAATACGTCGCTGAACTTCATGGGAGTAGTCCGCGTAACCGTCTTATAAATGTCGAGCGCTTTCACCAAGCTCAGGCCATAGTCGCCGATGGGGGCCACTACCCCATGGCAATCTTGCTTCGTGGGTCGGGTTGGTGGAAAGTTAGTCTTCGACTTCCCCACGTACAATAAGTAAAAGGCCTGACTGCCGAACAGCCGCTCGTGCAACAGCAGCTTGTGCCACTGGTGTAGCTCGCCCTTGACCTTCAATTTCAAGTCATTGAACTCCCCTTCGTGCGACATCACCTTGGCTTGCAGCGCGTACCAGTCGTATTGTCCAGTCCCGTCCCCCACAAACAAATCAATGTCATTGCCAAACGCGGTTTCTACCGGCCACGACGTTTTGTAGACCTTGATTGTGGCTGGACTGCGCCGGTGGGTGAACCTAACCAAATCCAGGATGAAATGGTCGGTCATTCCCAACTCCGAAAAGCTCAACTCGTAGCGAAAAACATCCGATAGGTGCCGGTATACCCGTTGGGATAGGTAGCTGGAGTAGTCGCAGAGGCTCATAGGCGGATAGTGACCGTGTAAAATGGCGGCAAGTATCGGGTCGCTTAACATTCGTAATAGCCTTAGGAAACCGTCCGCGCAATCTTAAGCATGGCCGCCGGCGAGTCGCCGAACTTGCACAGAGCCTCGCAGTGCTGGCGCAACTCCGAAAACAGGATGTAGCGGATGGTAGCCCCGGCGGCCCGGATGGCGGGGCGCGACAGCTGGGCCTGCACCTCCTTCTCGCGGGCATCGGGCACCACCAAGTAGAGCGCCGTTTCGTGCTCGGGCATGGAGAAGGCCAAATCCGTCAGACGCAGAATGCCGCTGTAGATGCTAGTGCTTTTCTCCACCTCGAAGGCCGCCACAACGCGGTTGGTGCCGGGCGCAAACCACACGATGTCAATCAGGCGGATGGTGCTGGCCACCTCGGCGGGCACCGGCAGCTCGGGGTGCTGGTCAAGGCAGAGAAAGGACAACTTCTGCCCGCCGCAGAGGCGGTTGCGGTCGTTGATGGCCGTCGTCACGTCGCAGCCCAGCGCCTTGCCGATGCGCAGCAGGTGGTGCTGCATCTCCGTATGCTGATTTTCCTCCTGCGCTTCGGTCTGCACCTCTTTATGGCGCTTCTGGGCCTGCTGCTTGTACTTGTCGCGGTCCTCGTCAGTGGCAAACTGCTGGTCGCCGGCAATCATCTTTTTTACGCCCACGTCGAAGAGCAGGCCGCTGAGCGCGCCGTAGTCGAGGCTGAGGTGCTGGCGGTGCTCCTGGTTGAGGTCGCGCAGCCGGTCGCGCATCCGCAGGTATTCTGACCAGGAGCCCAGCTTGATTTTTTCTCCAAACAGCGCATTGAAGCCGTTGACGATGGCCGTGTTGCAGGGCGGCATCAGCGTAGGATGCAGGAAGTAAAGGATGCTGGCCACGGCCGGACCTAGCCCCTTGATTTTGCGGCGGTCCAGAATGTCGATTTCGCGCAGCAGCTGCTGTTCGGTGGTGGCGGCGAGGCAGCTTTCCAAAAATTGGCCGAAGGCGCGCTTGTTGTCCTCGTGCTCGTAGATGTCGGGGATGCGCAGCTTGGGCTTCCAATAAAAGGGGTGCGCCGCACCCTGGAACACCTGCTTCTGCTCGCTGATGACGCTGAGCACGAATTCGAGCGAAGTACCCTTAAAATCGTTGCCGAAGCTGCCCACCTTGATGTCTTTTACCACTTGCTGCACCCCGCGCCGAATGGAGCGAAAGGCCTTTAGGCGGTCCTCGTTATTGATAAACCAGGTGTTATAGACGGACTCAGAATCGGCTTTGTATTGCTGGATAAGAGGAGGTAGCGCGGCAGACATAAAATGGGATGGGCCAATGGGACCACTAAGATGCGCAGAACCTAGTGGTACGCCAGCCGGCCAGCCCAAAATCGAGCGTCAACGAGCGTCACTACCGATTTAGCGAGCCCTAAGAATTGCAGCTCATTCTCACCAGAAAGGGCTAAAAATTAAAAAGCAGCGGGCTGTTGAGCCCGCTGCTTCAGCGTGAGAGGAACGATGACTGTTAGTAGCCTTTGTTAAGCAGAAGCCACTCCTGCATTTCCTTGATTTCCATCATTTGCTCGTCGATTATCTGCCGCGCCAGCGCTTTGGTTTCGGTGTGGCGGCCCAGGTCTAAGTCGGCTTGCGACGTTTCGATGGCGCTCTGGTGGTGGTCCTGCATGAGCTGGGCAAAGTCGCGGTCGGTATTGCCGGTAATCACGCGCAAATCGTTGGCGCGCATCATTTTGTCCATGGCCATCATTTGGCGCGTGTTGAACGCCGGCACGAGCGGCGTTTCCACCCGGTGCCCGGCCAGAAACGTATTAAACTGCGTAATCTCGGCCTGCTGCGCGGCAATGATGCGGGTGGCCAAGTCACGCATCTGGGTATTCGTGCCGCTTTTCAGCTCCTCCTGGGCCATGGTAATGGCTCCCTTGTGGTGCATTACCATCATCATGGCGTAGTCCTGGTCGGGGTCCTGGGTTTTCGTCATGGCGTCCATCATCTTCATCATGTCGTGCATGAGGGTCATCATGGTGTTCTGGTCGTGTGCCTGCACGCTCAGGCTATCAGAGTCGTCTTTGCTGCACGAGGAAATCAGGGTTGCGGGGGCCAGCAGCAAGGCAAGGAGGGGAAGTCGAAGTAACTTTTTCATAAAATCGGGTCTAGGTAATGGTTGACTGATTTCTGAAACGGCCTGCCCTGACCTTGGATTTGTACCAAGCGGTCCTCGGCTTGCATAATTTCCAACGGGTCCCCTCAATCAGTTACGGTACCCACTTTTGTTTCCATAAAAAAAGGCAGCCCTGATTTGGCTGCCTTTTTTGGGTAATAGTGCTATTGCAGGGCCCTACTTGTTGCGGGTGAGCCAGTTCTGCAACGCCGTGATTTCCTGGCGCTGGTCGGTGATAATGGTCTGGGCCAACGTCCGGGTGGTGTTCTCGCGGCCGTGCACCAGCAGCGCCTCGGAGTTGTCGATGGCCGCCTGGTGGTGGTCCACCATCAGCTGGGCAAAGTCGTAGTCGGCCCGGCCCGTGAGGGTGCGCTTGTCGCTGCTGGCCATCATCTTGTCCATGTTGGCTTTCTGAAGCTGGGCGAACTGCGGCACCAGGGGCGTCCGGGGCTGGTGGCCGCCGAGGAAGGCATTGAACTGCGTGATTTCGGCCTGCTGCTTGGTAATGATGGCTTGGGCCGTCGTCTTCATTTCCTGGTTGGTGCCACTTTTCAGCTCTTCCTGGGCCATTTTGATGGCGGCTTGGTGGTGCAGCACCATCTGGGCCGCGTAGTCGTGGTCGGGGTCCTGGGTTTTGGCCTGCGCATCCATTTGGGTCATCATGTCCATCATGATGGTCATGTACACGCTTTCGTGGGCGGGGTCCATGTCGTGGCTTTTCGAGCAGGAAGCCAAAAACAGCCCGAAGAAGGCCAGGGCAAGCAGGGGTAAACGGAAACGAGGCATACTGATAGTGAAGATTTGCTGAACATCCATAACCCCAAGGCTGGACAGTTAGATTTTACAAATCCACCTAATTTCCTTGCATAATTTCCAGCTTACTTTATCGCCCTGGCTGGTCGTCGGCTCCTCGGTTGATGATGGGCAAAATCTGGTACAGCATCTGCTTCGGGATGCCTAGCATATCCCGCTTTTCCGCGTAGTTCTCCAAAAACAGCGCAAAGGGATGAATGGCCTGCATCTGCCGCTGCTCGTCCTCGGCCGCGCTGATTCCAGCCCAGGCCGGGGCACGCAGGTAAGCCACGTATTCTTCCAGCACGTCTTCGAGTACCAACCGCCCATCCCGGAAGTCCTCGTGAAAAGCCAGCAGCGTATCCACGTCGATGATAATCAGTGGCCGAACGTTGTGCACGGCCAGGCCTTGCTGTTCCAGCTTGGCTAGCTCTTCCTGAAACCACTCGTTCACCACCACGTTCAGGCCCGGCTGGTTATACAGGCGGTCGTGCACCACTACCACCGGGTAGATAAGCAGTGCTGCCGGGTCAAAATCGATGTCGAACGGCAGCTGCCGCCGCAACAGCCGGTCAACGTTGCCCGCCAACTGCTTCGCCGCCTTGGGGTGCGCGTCCACGTCCTCGTCAAACTTATAGCGCAGCTCTTCCAAGTAGGTGGCAAAGTCGTGGCCCGCCTTGGCATTCTTGTTCACCAGCACGTCTTTCGACTCGAACAGCACCGCCCGGTGGCCGTGACGGAAATAGTAGTCCGGCTCGGACTGCTTTTTTAGCGTCCACCCGGCCTTGATGGCATTCCCGCTCAGCGCCAGCCCCCGGCCGCGAAAAGTGGCATCCAGCAGCAGGTAGAGCAGGTATTGCTCGGAAAACAAGTCACAGTAAACCGACCGCCAATCCTTTTCCCGCTCGGCTTTGGGCAAGGACCGATTAGCCAGGCTAAACTGAAAATACAGCCCCTTATGCAGCGTTTCCAGCACCAGTACCGGGTACACCAGCACGAAGGTGCCGGGCGACTCCTCGCACAGCGGGGTGGCCCGTAAGCTGGTAAAGTCGGCCATGTCCAGCGGCTGCCCTTCGGGGAGCGTGAAATGCCGCAGAAACGCGCACGCCTTCTCGTAATCAGGCCCAGTGGGTACCTCAATCGCAATTCGGCCGGGATTTTCTGCCTGCGTAACGGGCTTGACTACGCCGCTTAGCAGGCGGAAATACTCCTGCCAGCTTTGGCAGTTGAACCGGCGCAAAAATGCTTGCAGCAGGGGCGCAAAACGGGCCTCGGCCTCTAAAAACTCAAATAGCCGCACCGACTTTATCAGTTGCAGCATCGCAATGTGGTGCAGACGGTGGTTCACTAACTCAAAATCCGAGAACGTACCGGCCAGCGCAGTAGCGGCCAGCGGCTGCGTCGGCAGCAGCTGGCGGGCAACGGTCATGGCCTGGTCCTGCTCCTTGATATAGAATTCGTTTAGGGCCAGGCAGGCCACAAAAAAGCTGCATTCCAATTCAGGCTCAGTCTGCCTGGTCGGCTCATCGGCCAGCTCAAAACAGAGGCTATAAAGTTGGAGCGCCGTTTTCGGATGCAGGAAGTTGAGCTTGGACTTGACGCGGCGCGCTAAAGCCTGCGTCTGCTGGTAGACCTGGCTGGCAAAAAGCTCATTATGCTGGGGCCCGAAAAACTGCTGCATGTCCGTCACGTAGTTCCGCTTAGGAGCCGGCGTTTGGCTTAGGTAGCCAAGCAGGTGCGAGGCGCATTGCAAGCGGTCTAGCCGACTAATACCACTCAGGTAGTCGGGAATGGGCTGCGCGGGCCCGGTGAATAAGTCATCGAATTCAACAAGAAGCTGCCGGGTCATAACCAGGAGAAGGGAGGCCGGGAATGATGGTCGGCCCTCTAAGGTCAGTAACACAAAAAAGCAGCGGCCCGTTAATCGGACCGCTGCTTATCCACTGCTTGCCTATTGACCCTGTGCGACTTGCGTGACCTTAAGGCACCAAGACCTTCAAATCAGCGAGTCGAGGCTGCGCCGGGCTAGGCTGGCCGGCCCTAAGCGCTGAAACTCGGTAGGGGTGAGGCCGGTCACCTGCCGGAACTGCCGCGAGAGGTGCGCCGGGCTGCTGTAGCCCAGCTGCTGCGCCACTTCGGCAATGGGCAACTCCCCGTAGCCAATCAGCTCCTTGGCCCGCTCGACCTTCTGGCGGATAATGAACTTCTCAATCGTGAGGCCTTCGGAAGCGGAGAACAAGTGGGAAAGATAGTGGTAGTCCTTATCCAAGTGCTCCACCAGATAATCCGAGTAATTCAGTAGGCGCGGGCCGGGCGCCGGGTAGTGAATCAGCGCCACCAGCAGCGTCTTGATGCGGTCCACCAGCTGGTCGCGGGGGTCTTCCAGTAGTTCGAAGCCAGCGTCGGCCAGGCTGGTCCGGATGGCCGGCCAGTCGGGGGCGGTGCCATCGGGCGTGGACACGTCAGCCTCGCCCAGCGCCACGCGGTGCACGCGCAGTCCGAGCGCCGCCATATCCTCGCCTACCACCCGGATGCACTGCGGGCACACCATGTTCTTAATCAGTAGCCGGTGCGAGTCGGGCGGCGGCAGTACGTGGGTAATACTAACGTCAGCTTTCATGGGATGTGCCATTACTTCACCACCAGACTACCCCGCAGCATGCCCATGCCACAGGTGAACGGAAACGTACCGGCTTCTTTGGGCAGCAGCTCCACCAGCGTAGTTTTGAAAGCGGGCAAGTCGCGGCGGATGCTAAAGTCCGGCATTAGCAGCTCCTCCGAGCAGCTGTTTTCCTCGTCGCGGTAGAAGCTCAGCTGCACGGGCTGGCCACGCTCCACCTCAATCACGTCGGGTGAATAGCCGCCCTTGACAGTAATGGCCACCTCCTGCACACCGCCCAAGGAAGAAACGGCGCTGGCCGTCTGGCGGGCCGAAAAGAAGAAGTACCACAGCACAAACCCGGCGAGGGCTAGGCCGGCCACGGTCACAATAATGGCGGTCGTATCCATAATAGGGAAGGATTAGTGGTTGTCGAAACTGCGCAGGCGCAGCGAGTTGGTCAGCACCGATACGGAGCTGAGGGCCATGGCCCCGGCCGCGAGCATGGGCGAGAGCAGGATGCCGAAGAAGGGGTAGAGCAGCCCGGCCGCGACGGGAATGCCCAACGTGTTGTAGACGAAGGCAAAAAACAGGTTTTGCTTGATGGTGCGGATGGTTTGCCGCGACAGCTCAATGGCCGTCACCACCCCGTTGAGGTCGGAGCGCATGAGCGTGATGCCGGCCGCTTCCATCGCCACGTCGGTGCCCGAGCCGATGGCCAGCCCGATGTCGGCCTGCGCTAGGGCCGGCGCGTCGTTGATGCCGTCGCCCACCATGGCCACCGTGCGGCCCTCGGCTTGTAGCTCCTTCACTTTACTGGCCTTATCCTGGGGCAGCACCTCGGCGAAATAGCGCGTAATGCCCACCTGCCCGGCCACCTGGGCGGCCGTTTCGGCGTTGTCGCCGGTCATCATCATCACCTCGATGCCCAGCGCCTGGAGCTTTTTGATAGCGGCGGCCGACGTGTCGCGCACGGTATCGGCTACGCCCAGCAGCCCCACTGCTTGGCCCGCCACGGCAACGTAGAGCACGGTTCTGGCCTGGCTCAACAGCTGCTCAGCCTGGGCAATCAGAGTGGGGGAGAGAAGCACGTTTTCGTCGGCTAGCAGGCGGCGGTTGCCAATCAGCACGGCCTGGCCGTTGACGGTGGCGGCGGCTCCTTTGCCTTCCACGGCTCGGAAGCCGGTGGCAGTTAGGTTCGCCCCGCCCTGGGCGTCGGCGTGGCGCACCACGGCCTCGGCCAGCGGGTGCTCGCTCTGCCGCTCCACGGCCACCACCACTTGCAGCAGCTGACTCGCCTGCTGGCCGGGGAGCGTCCAGAAATCGGTCACGGCGGGCTCGCCGCGGGTAATGGTGCCAGTTTTATCCAGCAGCACAGTGTTGACCTTATAAGCCTTTTCTAAGGCTTCGGCGTTGCGAATCAACACGCCGTGCTCGGCCCCCTTGCCGGTACTCACCATGATGGCGGTGGGCGTGGCCAGCCCCAGCGCGCAGGGGCAGGCAATGATGAGTACGGCCACGAAGTTGACCAAGGCCAGCGGCAGGCGCGTGCCGACCGGGGCCAAATCAAACCACACCACGAAGGTGAGAATGGCGATAACCACCACCGTGGGCACGAAGATGGCGCTCACCTTATCGGCCAGCCGCTGAATGGGGGCGCGGCTGCCCTGGGCATCTTCCACCAGCTTCACAATCTGCGAGAGCATGGTATCGGCGCCCACC
>Ga0160427_10002900_pt1 | contig 10211 bp, 7 predicted proteins | sample SolpanmetagenomL_FD_108194 | JGI IMG/M metagenome (GOLD analysis project Ga0160427, IMG submission 108194) | Solar panel surface microbial communities from Lawrence Berkeley National Laboratory, California, USA - L | ecosystem: Engineered > Built environment > Solar panel > Unclassified ...
CATTTGCAACAAGATTTCCACACCTCGCTCTCGTTTCAGCACCGCTTGTACTGCAGAGTCCCATTCAGTTAACATAGCAATCGCGCCCCCAGCTGCTCTCCGTGTAGCCAGATCGTCGGCATCTGCCAAGGCGATCAAGATATTCAATCTGTTTTCCGACTGTTTTGAACCATCTGCAAACTTTGCTACACCTTGAGGTGTCATCATAAGATTACATATCAATTCGACATCTGCTCGTTGGATCATGTCATTATTTGCTAGGAGAAGCTCCTCAATAAGCGGCCAGCCTAATCGTATGATGATATCTCGGGCACTGTCTGTTGTGGAGGCGAGATTCGTTAAAGCAAGTAGAGACTCGAAGATAGGTAATAGATCTCGCTCTTCTTCCCCTGAATTATGAACAGACTCTATAAGTGATAATAGGGGGGAGATCGCGGATGATAAGGGAAGAGAAGAAGCGCCGAAAACAAGATTTGGATTGACAGAGATGAGGATGCGAGCAAGAGCATGAGAAGAGACATGCAGTATCTCCTTATCTTGTTTCGTTCTTTCAGACGATGATATGGATGAGAATGTGGTGTAGAACTGTATCAACTGTTTGACACCACCTTGTTGTGCAATGGTACCTCTATGGGCTTGAGTCTTGGAAAGATGGTACAAGATGCTGCACACAAGGAATATCGCCGTAGATGAGACTTTTTTGCCTATGGTAACGAGCGCAGGTACAATACCAGCATCGACCAAGATCCGGCACCGTGACGTCACAGCATTGTCCTTGTCTAGAGGATCTATTTCCCCCGAGTTTTTGACAGGTTGAGCATTAGCGTAACCTCTAAGCTGTGCAAGTTTTTGTTGCTCAGTAGAAAGAGGTTTTGTATACTTCGAGACATTATTGAGTATCGAAAGACTTCCATAAAGAACATTGGAACTTGTGGCTGGCGCTAGATTTTTGAAAAGCGTCTTCAAGAACGATTTATCCTTTGTAATCTTCTCTTTGACATTAGGATTCAATGAAGTATATGCTAGGCCTTCAATTGAGCTCTGTCTGGTCGTTTCGTCTCCTTTGATAGCCATACTCTTGAACTCATCCGCAAGCCTTTCCGTTTCAGCAGAGGACACTTGCTTCTGTTCTTCAGCTCCTTTGCCAGTGCTATTTGCAGTATCACCTGATATCTTTGCTAGAACTAAAGCTGCGATAGCTTTTCCTTGCGAATTGCCCTTGGCTACTGTTTGCAGAAAGCCGATACAGTATTTAGCAATCACTTCTCGACAAGCTTTATCGACACATGCAGAAGAAAGCATTTCTAAGCCAGAGCGCTCCAGATTGACCTTGGATGGTTTGAGTATAGGTATGACACTCTGGACGAAGCCGTCGGTTAAAAATAGAGGTGTAGCTACTGGTGTAACAATAGGAAATATCGCTGCTGCAACTGAGAAAGCACATTCCAGGTCTTCATCGGATTGAGTGCTCATTTTTCCAACGATGTATCCTCTAAGTAACTCTTCCGCTGATCCTAACTCCAAAGCCTCTAGATATTTGGCGATGACAAGAAGTGCTGGCGTCCTGATCTCTGGTACATTTTGTAACGAAAGCATATCTAGCATGCTGGTAGTAGACTTGTTACTCATACAGTCTTTCATGAGGTGAGGCTTCGTAACAAAAAGCCTAGAGAGTGGTTTCAGGTATTTTGTGTCTGGCTTGGAGGAATCCAAGTCGTCAAGTAACAGCTGTCCGAGTTCTTTGGGTACTGCAGAAGCTACTGTATCATCGTTCTCTACATTCTGACCTGAAAATGCGTCCAGGACGACCAGAGCTAAAGTGTCCAATGATTCTGCGCCTATGTTCTTGTAACCATTATATATCTTGTTTATACCATCGTCTTTGATCTCGGCACCAAGACTTTTTTTCGCTGCCACATTACTGGTAAGTAGTGCGGAGAGCAGTCTATCTTGTATTGTTCTGACTTCGACTTTTGTGGTTTCTTCTTCCAGAAGCTTCAGCAATTGGCGAGCATCATCATCTCCAATTTGTATATCTGTAGTCAGAAGCCTCAAGGCTTCATTTCCAGCTGTAGTATCCGCTTCATTCAATAATTTCTGACACAAAGGCACCAATTTGGAGGGTGTATTTTGTTCCTTTTGAATTGTCTGAAATGCCGTTATAACATCGGTGTTCTGTGGCGAAAGAGATATCGCCTCTCTGATAGCTTTCGCAGCATCCTACCGACACCTCTTTTTAGTAAGCTCAATCATGGTAAGGACTAGAAGGGCAGTCTAACAAGGTACCTCCGATCGACCAGCAGCAAAGAGCTTTAGTCCAGTCTTTGCCAGCAAGCTCGCGCGAGCGTCAATGGCCGGGCTGACGCTTGCTGTTGTTGATGTTGACATTTGTGGCTTGGTTAAAGAATTGTTGTTGGTGAAGACAGTGTTCCACTTCAAGACCTCAAAGTTTGGAGGAACATTGAGCTCGGGTGTTTGTTGAACTTGATTGAGATCAGCCTGATGCTCCGAGTTTGTAATGCTTCATAGTCTGCACTCAACAGCACTATATATGTTCATCATTCACCTAACATGAGGCGTAGAGGAACAACAACATATTATGTTCGAATTTAACAATTGCAGTCGTTTTTGAACGAGTGGTTGATTTTTGGAACATGTAGACTAGATATGAATATCAATCACAATCGAAATGCGGGATTCGTGGATTGAACATATGACAAACGTGTGTTGAAAAGTTTGGCGCCAAAAACAAACAAGCAACGACAACATGACAGCTCCTCTCCTTGTTTATAAGAATCTGTCGCTTTTAGCATAAAGCGTAACACTGATCACTTATGAATTCTTCGATTTATTTTCGAGACAATCCTTCCGAAAATTTGGAATGTCTTATATATTTCGATATTCAATATTAATGTTAATCTGACCCTGGGATTAAATTGACAAATTCTTGATCTTGCATACAGGTGATCGCCCGCTAAGTGATAATTCGCTCAAATAGTCTCTCTGTCGATCAATGCTTATCGTTTGTTCATCAATTGCTTTGTTCGATGGTTCTCTGATAGCCACTCGTGGCCAGATCTGCTTTTAAAGGCATTGTAAACTTGGCAGATGGTATGAGATGTAATATTTTCTTGGAACATAACAGGGGATATCCTCTAAGTACATAGATAGAAGCACCTGCTACTTCACTCGAGATAGAAATTTTCATTTTCAAATTCTGTACTTTTCTTGTCATGTAAAAAGAAACATGCTACTAGCACATTCAGCTACATCGGCAGCTGATGACCACAAGTCTATATACAGCACCGTATTGTTACACGTCCCCGCATTATGATGTGGTCGCTGCGTAGCTTGCTTGTTATCTTGTACTCAATTTTCACCGCTATCACAATCGTGAGTACATCCAAAGAACACAAGACACCTGCCGCAGATCTTCTACCTCAGCTTTCAGAGTCTACAGATGGAAAAGAGCTTCCGATTCTTTCATTACCAATTCCTGAGGATGTAATTCATACATGGCCAACCCCCAATTATATCAACCCGGAATCACGAAAAGCCCTGCTGTTGATTTGTGAGATACCTTTAATCATTGTCACCTCTTTTGCAGTATTTGGTAGACTTTATGGAAGAGGTATTGTGGCAAAAAGGTGGTCTCTAGGATTGGACGACTGGCTAATGTGTGGCAGTTTGGTACGTACAAGATGTTTTGATTGTGATGATTTTTGACAAATATATGAATGCTACCTACGTAAAATGCAAGAAGGTCTCAAACTGATGCGACTAGGATTATTCAGGTCTTTGCAATTGCTTTGACAACGGTAGAGAGTCTTGCGTGCGATTATGGCTGGGGTGTGCACATATGGGATATGCAGCCGAAATGGATCATTCCAATGCGAAAGGTAAATCGTCTAATCGTGGTAAATTCAATGCATTAAGATAGCGTATATGTCTTAAAAAATTTGCATCCATGTTATCGTACTAATCTTACTTCTTCAAACTAGTTGGCCTTTGCTACACAAGTCTTCTTCACGCTCTGTGTTGTCCTTTCTAAGTTATCCATCCTTACATTCTATCTCCGACTTTCTGCATCGCCAATATTTCGAGCCTTTGTCTATGCTGGTATACTGTACAATACTGGCTTCGCAATAAGCTTTCTAGTGACAATAGCAGTTCAATGCAGGTATGTAATCTTATATCATCTCAAAGATCATCACATCACTAATTTTGTCATGAAACATATATAGGCCAATACAAGGTTACTGGAATTTGACCATAGAAGCAAAATGTATCAACGAGTCTGCTGCCAACACAGCAAATGCAGTATTGAATACTTTTGGGGACTTTTATGTGTATATGCTCCCACTCAGAACTTTATGGACATTACACCTACCCATGAAGCAGAGGGTTGGACTCGTTATCCTGTTCAGCCTTGGTTTGATGTAAGGCATCATGCTGTCTCTTGTTAAAATATGACCATGGATTTGTCGTGCTAATTTCCAGCTCTATAGAGTGTGTATTGCAGGTTGTTTGAGAGTTTGGCATCTGCAAAACGGGATTCAAGACACTTATGATAGCACATGTGAGTTTAACTCGAATTAGTTTTGTCTACATTATACGAGATGAACGACCACTGACAATAACACAATTGTATAACAGGGGCCGGTCCAATTCTTTACATCTTGACAGCCATCGAATGTGATTTGAGCATCGTTTGTGGCTGTATTCCAGCATTGAAGCCCATATGGGCAAAATACAACGGAAAACTTCGAGATCAAATCGAAAATGGAACTTCAGGCTCACACAAAGAGGCTGGAAGTCCGATAGATCAACTAGAGTTCCACAGTGGACTACCCCCATGCTTACAGGAACATAATCCGAGATCAAAGTTTAAATACTTTAGACACGCGACGGTGTAAATATTATCAAAATTTCTTGCTTACTTCGTATTATTGTCGAGTAGTCCAAACTTTGATTTATGGCTTTCAAGTTTTTCCATAGCAACCAAGCTATAGACATATTTGATATACCTGTGTGACTTACCGACGATCCGTCAACTCTCTCATGACCTACATGAGACACCCATTTTTGCGGCTGCTACATAGATCAGAAACACCTAGTCTTCCACTTCTTCGACCCCACAAAATGTCATCTGTTTTATGAGTGGCAGATGATTTGGAATCTTCCTTGGCGAGTTTATCGTCCTCAGTTTTCGATGATGGCTCTGCGTTTGTTGAAAATGCTTCTGCCATCCATTCGTACCACACTTTTCGTCCATCCGTCAAACGCCAGAATGAGACGTCCACTTCTGAATTGTCTGGTACATATAGAGATTTCTAGAAGAGTCAATCTAACGTGCATGATTGAAACAGTTGTCGTTCTCGTTCGAGTCAACTTACCTTTAGAGGGAAATATATTGGGAACCAACTGATCATATCCTTACTCTTCTCATCGATAGTGTCTGGTCTTGTACTTAACTCAACAATGCCATTTGTTCTCGTACTTCGATACAATATACTCTCAAAATATCCTGCGATTCCATGTATCTCACCACGATGTGGAACTTTAAAAGTAGCCTTTGCTTCTCGCTCGTTATGTTCATTACCGTTGCCCGTTACACCAGCAGCTATATGATTCTGATAATCAAGTGCAGGCAATGGATGTCTAAATTCCCAGGCACAATGGATATCTGGTTGGTCACCTTTGAGCACAGCCAAGTGCTCGATAGCAGTGAGCATGACTACATAGGGTATCTCTAAAATATCGCTCGGATTCTGTGATGACACAACACGAGACACGATATCTGAATGGATCTTTGGCGCCATGATCGGAGAGTAGTGTGCAGTGTATGTTTGAGGAATCATGACGCCTTCTTCAGGATGCAACACTCGCTGGATTCCATCTAAACATTCGGGTGAAAGCTCATTATCTGCAAAAGAACCTAAGAGTTCTGAGACCATGATGTGTACAGGTTTGGTCAGAAACCATCTTCTCATATCCGTTTTAACGACAGTGACTGCACCAAGCCAGATGTCTCGATTCTGATGGAGCAGGTAGGCGTATGCGTTAGGGTTCTTTTCTATGGCGAATACCTCGACTTGTACATCAGCAGATGCAGCAGCCCGTAGAGCTCTTGTAACCAAGGGACCACGACCTGCGCCTACAACGGCAATAGTTCTGAGGCATGCGTTAGTTCTGGCCCATCAAATGGGTGTTCTTAAGGAGAAAGAACTTACGTAGTCTGTGCACCAGCGTGTTTACGATCCTCTAGGGCTAGTTGTATTGCCTTCTCGTATTGATCATATTTGACAGGATCTTTCTCAAAGACTTCATACGTTATGCTTTCCAAATTATCCGCCAGCGGTTGAAGTGGTGCTTGCAGATAGTCTTGATAGCCAGCTCCGAACCTCTCTACTGTTGTAGGAGGCGGCATATTCTTGTGTAGGTGACGAACATACAGCAAGTATGATTCAGGGTCGTCTCTACGCTTTGTTAAACCCGCTAATACGGTGGGACCCTTCGATCCTAAAGGTGGGAAAGCATTTGCGTACTCAGATGAAGATCCGTTCGAGGTGGGTGAAGTTGGACCATTATAAGAATGACCAGTATCTGAGAGAAAGGTGAAAGGTTTCAATTTCATGTATTTGTGAATCAGAGCTTGGTGCGATTTTGACAACACTGGAAATCCTTTACTGTTGAGAATGAAGGATGATGAGGGCAAATGAAGGACTCTGACAGGTTCACAAAGCCAACGTGTTTGTACATATTCTGCAGGTAGGCGTCCAGGTATATGCAAGGCTATAAGTATAAGCAGATGGTGTATCATGGATTCGAATAGTACAAACCCACGCCTAATCTGCTGTTATAATTACACACAGTTCTGACTGTATTCCAAGTGTCCCAGCTGCGCAATGCATCGACGTCTTGTTTCTTTACACCTTCAACCTTGAATTCTATATCTGGCTGGCCGAGTTGTACCTCTAACAACAAAGAGCAGAAATTGCTTTGTCCAAGTCCCTGTGATATTGCTTGAGCAAAAGCCGTAACGTTACCATTATGGGTCTGTGGACCCTGAACGACCACTATTGAGGCACCACAGAACGCTGCATAAGCTAGTTCGTGTATCAATACTTGTCTCGAAACGTTGGCTAATAAGGGATCTTTCGAGTCAAGTTCGAGCCATTTTGATGAATGGCACACTACCTGAGCCATGTGATCACCTGGACTTATATTGACTTCTTCGGCATCTAAACTCGGCACTACAACTCTCTGCATCCCATCTTTACGGGCTTTCACTATCTGTGCGAGAACACGAGATTGCAAATTGAGATTTGTGATTTGTGCGGTAATTAAATTGTACTAGATGAGACACCTATATTAGGGTGCTGAACAATTTTTTAATCACCAATTTCCTCATTGATTTACTGAGAAAAATATGTGTAATCAGACAAGGAAGTTTGAAGATTATTACACACTCCAAGATTTAGTGACTCGTTGAGTATTCTCATAGAGACGGGTTGATCGGGGGCTGGCAGATGTGCGCCGATATAAAACACTGGAGCAACATCTCCATTATCGAGAGACCCGTCCATGCTAGAACAGCTCTACAGTTACTTGGCAAATCTAGTCGTAGGATGAAGTCAGTAATAGTAATCGATTATAACAGAATATATACATATCATTATGCTTACCAAGCTTCAATGGAGGAGTCCGTGTTTTTGCTTTTGATAGATGAAGCTAAATAAAGTTGTTTTCAACGTTGAGAAGTTCCGTCTGTCGCAAAATGAATTTGTGCGTGGAACACTAAAAGTTATCAAATATCGAGAAGCGCAGTCATTGACCAATCAGCGGACTCATCTCATCGTAAGGGTCACGTGTATCCACGTGGCTGCCAGTAGTGTACGCTCTCAAACCAATAAACACTCATTTTATAGTGCGCGAGCGTGCGTTTGATTATGATGATGAAGCTTGATCTAACATCACATATTCGACTGAGTTTTTGGAGTGTCGGGCTCCTCGAGCGGACCCATCATAATCGAGACCGTTCCAAGTTTTAAGCTTCACAAGACCGAAGTATTTCATCTCAATGGAGTATCATGTAGCCCGTTCCCAAGGCCACTTACATAATTTTATCAATTAAGTGGTCTAAACACGAATGGTGGCATTTACGGTCATGTCGACTATGCGCAAGAAATTGCTCCTTTGGAGAAATTAAGTTTATATGCACGCAATGTCTCTCAAATTGCGCATGTATATTCCTACTTAAAGACATCATAAAGACAATACATACAACGACCGGCTCGCTCATACACATCTACTGAGATTCCTCGAAAACTAGAAAATGTCAAAATAGCTCACAATATGTTGCATAGGATACAAAAAAAAAGCAAATGATGCTGAACAGTGAGCGATTACCAGTCGCACTAGAGACATATACAGTGTTTTTCTTGTACTCTAGAGTAATGACAGGAAATCATTGAGAAGTATTCAGTAGAGGGTGACACATAAACATTTAATTTGCGGAGCATAATTGATGTTTAAACAAAATGTTCACAACTTCAACACACTTCTATTCAATGTCCACCTCACTACCAGATGTGAAAAGGAGATTTTCATTATAATTCATTGCCAGACGAAAGACGGACCTCAATTTACTACTTGCGTCATAAACAAACAAAGCGATGGATATAACCACCGGCCCATACTGGGCATATCAGTCGACTAGCTCTAGTATGATGCCCCAATCTCGTCCACAAGAGTCGAGTAATGGTGCAGAAGTATCAGACAAGATTCAAACCACTTCAAAAAGCGCTGCACCAGTTGCTCGGCGAAAACCAGCTAAACCTCCACCTTGGGAGGATCCAAACGAGACAAGATATCGATTTAACTCGGCAACGAATACGATGGACCCCATATCTCGAAAACCTGTTGTACAGAAGGAGCCTCGCTTGGGTGTCTCTAGTACAATACAGCCCAGTGATGGTGTATCACAGAGTGTCGTATCTCATGAAAACACAGCTTCGGCTTCCGGTATACATCAGGATACAAGATCTAATGGTGTGTATGACAGATTAAACATCATCACACCTGTACAGAAGGAAGCCAATGTAGGGATCGTTTCGAATGTACAAGATCAGTTGAGAGTTGATCCTGATCGTGTCCAAGGACCTGCACAAGCAAAAATAGCTCATCAGGAGCAAAAGGATTCCTTGTTGATGCCTCCGCCATCAGTACCTACAATTCCAAGATCCTCGATTTACAAATCATCTCTAAATCCAGCTCGGCAAAAGTTTATAGCAAATCAGATCAAGACCTTAGAAAAACGAAAAGTAGCGAGGAGCAAAAAGAAGAAAGAAATAAAACTTATCGATCCTGAGCAGATCGAGAATCTTCGAAACCGTTCTTCTGGAAAGAAGACCGTGGACATTCATCGTCATATAGCGCCTCTTAATGAGGGTTTACCACAAGATCTCAACAGATCACGGGTCAAGCAGCCTAAAACCTTGCCTTCAAGAATGACTGATAGAGATAAGAAAGAAGCAACAAGAGCTTTCAGAGAGAGCGGATCATTTGCAACGTGGGGTTTGACCGTGGATAACGACAACACGGACTGGCTAGACGAGTTCTCAGAATCAAGCATTGATGAATCAGAAAATTCGTCCGCATCTCTTCCTAAAACGATCACACCTAGTGAAACTAGAATTGAAGAATGTACCACCTGTCCAGATCCTTCTCTCTCAGTGAAACCGCTACGAAATCCACCCGTCTTTTCCAGAGATGTCCGACACTTCCTTCGATATCTTATTGATGGTCTTTTGTATAAACTTGGCCATACGGATCAGGACTTTAGTCAAAAGTCAGAACAGTTACAAGCTGCTCCGCAAATAGTAAAGCTGTCCGATCGTGTCAGAAATGATCAAGTTGCGGCGATTAGTGAAAATTGTGGTCCTTTACTCGCAAAATATCCTTTAGTACAAGACGGGTATATAATCTATTGGATGGGCATGGCACGGAAACTTGAGCAGCGTCTATTCAGGGGCCATTTCGGCTGTGATGTAGATGATTTGATCTCTGGGATGCGTCAAGCAATGGATGCTGTAGAGCCACGTATAAAGGGTGCTTTCTTTACCCTATTTTCTATTGTGACAGGCTGTGATATGGAACAGGTTAAAGAGTACACAACTACATGCCCTTGCCAACTGAAGGTTTACGGA
>Ga0160427_10002901_pt1 | contig 10210 bp, 6 predicted proteins | sample SolpanmetagenomL_FD_108194 | JGI IMG/M metagenome (GOLD analysis project Ga0160427, IMG submission 108194) | Solar panel surface microbial communities from Lawrence Berkeley National Laboratory, California, USA - L | ecosystem: Engineered > Built environment > Solar panel > Unclassified ...
ACTAATACAGAGACCCAAACTCGTCAAGATGAACAGCAGCGGCAGGAAACACTACAGCTGATTAAAGCTGCGTTGAACCCAGTGATCGTTGTTCAGGCAGACCTGGAAAGAAATGTATGTCTTAAAGGTACTGGAGACTGGATATATGACGAACCGTTATTCAAATCTTGGAAGAGTAGACGTGCTGCCCATCCCCTCTTATGGATAAAGGGTAAACCAGGATCTGGCAAATCTCATATTAGTGCGCAAATCATTCGTCATTTGACAACCATCATGTCCTCGAGTAACAGCACGGTTGGTGATGGTGCATCTGTCGCATATTTCTTTTGTCGTTTCGATGAGCCAACAACACGTACCTTCAATAATGTTATCCGTACGATGGCTTGGCATATAGCTCGAAACAACTATCAATACGCTGAAAGCATTGCAACTCTTTGTCAATTTCCTGAAGACATTCAGTCTATGTCAATGCAGACTTTGTGGGACAAACTCTTTGTTGAAAAACTCAAGCACAATATCATGAGCGATTCATCACCTCTTGAAACTATCTATTTTGTCATAGATGGAGTGGACGAAGCGGAGGGAGAAGATATAGATGACTTTTTAGATTTATTGCAACAACTTGATCCTGTAGTTCGCAGGTCTAGGAGACTTCGCATACTCCTAGTCGGTAGACCTGATCTAGAGGAACGCATCAGCTGCTTTTTTGGAACGTCTCTACCTACAATCTCTATCGATTCTAGCAAGAACTCCAAGGACATCACAGAATACACAATCACAAAAATTGGCAAGAAACCGCGACTTCTGAGGCTCTCAGCCCCATTCAGGCAAGAAATTATCGAAAAGATCTCGGGAGCTGCAGAGGGTATGTTTTTGTACGTCAATTTTATGATTGAAGAGGTAGCTACCAAGTCGAAAGAGGCGCAAATACGACAAGTCCTTCAGAGCCTTCCAAAAGGTTTAGAGGAGACATATATCCGAATATTGAAACGCTACTCGGAGACTTTGGACGATGAGACAATCTCAGATTTGAACAAGATACTCAGTTTAGTCTTGGTAGCAGCTGAGCCCCTGACACTTGGGGTCTTGTCACAACTAATTGATTGCACAAACAATGAAAACGATGAGGAAGTTGAGGTCGAGGACTTATTAAGGGACATCAACGAAAGATATCCCTCCTTCTTCACATTACAAAGTAGTAAGCATTACTCTGCCCCTTGTCCGGATGGCATAGATGAATATGATGGCGATCAAGCTATCTCCAACAAAAGGCTCAGTGATTCAGAGGATAGTGAGAACCACTCATCAACCAAGGGGGCAGTTGGCTATGACTCTATTTGGAATTGTGATATTATCATCAAGTTCTGCCATGCCTCTCTTGGAGACTTCTTTCAAAACCAGCAAGCTTTCACCACTAAAATCGGCACAACCGGCAACCATGCTCATTATTTAGCTACTTGTGCTTGCTTGTATGGTTTCAAGGACATTGAAAGATTTGAGGGGGATCCATATATATCAAGATTTTGGTACCGTCATTTGATGAAGTTGGACAAAAAACAGGTCAATCTAGACGAAAAGATTATGATTGTTAGAGGACTTTACCAAAATCTCCGGGAGGATTCAGTCATGTTTTACCTTTCAGAACAGTGGACACCACCAGATTTTACTCCATTTCTTATGGACATTGGAATCTTTTCATGTATTTGCACATGGCTGGATGACCAAGAAACATTAGACTCGTGCAACGATGACCATCTTACTAGCTGGGTCAAGAGAGTTTGTATCGATTCAGCCGAGGTACTTTTCAAACCAAGAGTTGAGGAGTGCATAAAACACATATTCACCGATGTTAAATGGACACGTGAAAAGAAACTCTACCTTGTCAGATTCGTCCATAGATATATACGTGAGGTGAACTTGAATTCCTGACTCCGATATATGCCCGTACTAAACATTTATAGTCCTACAAGTCGCCATTATCAGTCACAGATTCATATGAGGAACCATCACTTGGATGGTATTTTTTGAATGATCAGCTATCAGTTGATCAAATATGGGAGGCCGTAAGATGGAACCAACCTGACGAGACTGCCATCTGGTTTGCATATACAGGCGATATTTTGTTTGAAAACGGCAATATTGAGGATGCAAAACAAGCATACAAAAGATCATTTGAAATCAATGATAGAGAATATCGTGCTACAATTGGTTTGGCAGAGTCAAACACCAAGGCTGGTTGTATTGATGAAGCATTGTATTGGTCAGAGATATCTGTGAAAATAGTGGAGGAAGATCGAAAAGACGATTTGGAATTGACTGCTTCGTGTCTAACCAAGACATCAGCACTTGCTATATCTGCTGGCCAGAGTGAGAAAGGACTTTTGTATGGCGAAAAAGCTGTGCTTGCACAACCTGGAGACGATCTAATCCTGAGGGACTATATTCATTCGTGCTCACCTGAAAAGGTTATCTCTCTTATGGATGGACCACTAACTGAGGCATACAGTGATTTGGCTAATTACAAAGCCGAAGATGGCCCGCATCAGAATCTCATATCTCGGGTGGGTGATTTGATCTTTACTAGTCTCGACTTTGGCTATTACAATATTGAAGCTTTTTGGTTTGGTCTTATGGAGGCGTGTCGAATTACTGGACGTTATGATGTATTTGGCAAGATCTGCCAGAAAGCAATTGACTCTTTGGATCGCCAGATACGTTATTTCAAGGGCAGTTTGCCATATCATGACGAGTGGCGCATACGCCTTCATTTCAAGCGAGCACATTTCATCATTCAAGTAACGCAAGACTTGGACGAAGCTATAGCTCTATTGACGCCCATAGCTGTTAAAGAGACTACGCTTGGGCCATATTATCAGGTGATGAGTTGCATGAAATATGTAGCAAGTGCCCACTGTATTCAGATACATTTTCAAAAGATTATTGCGGATAGCACTCTTCCAACCATCGATCAAACACGTACCCATGAGGTACAAAATCTCCTAGACATCAACAACAGCACGAGATACGAATATAGTGACGTTCGTAGTTGGTCCCCACTCCTCCTAGATAAACTGAAGCAGATGAGGAAGGAGCCCAATGATCTGATGGACAATGCAAGAATTTGTGTGAAGGACTTCATCGATCGCATTGGCGACAAGATTGGCCCTGAAGATGATTATGATTTTCAGCTTCCCTATATCCTTTTCAATCTCGCCATCACACTTCTCCTGATCGACGACGAGGAAAACGGAGCTACGGCGCTTGTTCTGTCGGATTGTCATATGGCAAAAGAACCAGAATATTTGAATTTGGACGAGGACGATTACGAGTGTGCTGGTCTATGTGGCAGAATCAAGATCTATAGAGAGAAACCTGTGGAAGAGCCTACCAATCTCGTTTACAAAAAGTGTGGAGTTACATCAGAATATTGGTTGTGTTTGTTTTGTTTTAACAGCACGATATGCACGGACCACTTCATATTCAGGCAGAGATCGCCCCGAATGGGACTACGATTTTGTCCTGAATGTTATGTCCTGTTGCAGGATGGCAAACTGCCATATAAGAACTGTGATGAGAATCATCCGCTTCATCATCGAATGCCAGCTGCAATAAAGCATGCTATTGATGATGATGTGATTGTGGATCTAGAGGTTTCGGGCCAGGATATACATGTCGATAGTTGGTGGGATGCTCTGAAAACTAAATATACATAACTTCTCCATATAGTTGTGACGATAGACCTCGGTCTCGAGAAAGCATTGTATAAGAGAGTGTCAATCCGTCCTGCGATCTTGATCACCGGATTGGAGTAGTTTCAGACATCGACTGACTGATGCCTGTGCATTGCGCACTGTGCAGATTTGCTTATAGTTCATCTGTAACTGTGAATTACACTACTATATTGTTATGTACCTGCTAAGTACACTGACCTAGACATTTCCAGACTTTCACTCAAAATAAAATTGGGACATCTCTTTCTTCAAGATTATCAGACCAGAAAGATAATTGATCATTTAATATATACCACTTGTATCGCATCTACAATTTACGCTCATGCTTACAGTAAAGTAATTACTAAGTAGTGGTTATGAATGATCAAATAGATATTGGTCGTGCTCGCAAACTATGCAGGCGGCACTTATAATTATTTGCATTTGTGGGGGAAGAAAGATTAAGGAATTTCCATTGTCGATCTCTTCAATTTCTTGTCTCTCTTCAACTTCTAATCGAAATGTCTGACTCAGTAGTAGGTTAGTGGCATGGATACCGCAAACCGATTATGGACAAGTGAATGAAGTACCCAGCAGTATAAATTGTGATCATCTGTCCATTTATTCGGAGGCAAGATGACGACGATACTATTCCTTGCTGTCCACGTTCGGGGCTTGCCTGGGATAATCGACAGAAGCGCATAAACGGACGAGATGATGGAAGGAAGAGAGGAACGTGAACCTCGAAATCCTGAACTCTGTTTTCTGATGTAATAAGATACACGATAAATGTAATCCGAAATATCTATTAATCAATCAGTACGTATACGACAGATATTGTTTTTACGGGAACAGTGTCTAGGTATTCATATAGTGGTTGATGATGATGATGATGATGATATCTTCAAGACCACAAGATTCCAAACTTCTCCAGCCATCTACCTCACGATTTCTTCTTTTCCTATTCACATTCACACTCACAACTTCAGGACAACTCTTCCAGCAATCATCGCCGACGTTTCAGCATGAACAAGATCGATACGAAGGTCAACGAGCAGTTCACACGACGTTTGAGTCCCCAGAACATGTGAGATACTCTTGATCACCTCCGACTTTCTTTATGCTGATTGTTTTCTTACAGAAATTCATCGGTGATCATGTCTCGCTGCGATATCCAACAAAAAACATTACTGGTTCCATCTTGAATTACACAGTTCAGGATAGCGCGGAGACACAGTTATCCTACGGCCAGATACTCGCTCTCGCCGGTGACTATTATGCGAATTGGGCCTATGATCGATGCCCTAGACAAATCAGTGACAACGAATCTGAAAGCCAAACACAATTCTTCGCCAATACACAGCTTCTTGAATACCCAAGCAACAGATTCCCGTGGTGGACACTTGATTCGCTTGTGTTCTATATCAACAAGCAAGGGAAAGAGACGGGGGATGTACCAAACACAACCGATACACCACAGGAATATGTGGAGACGTACAACTACCAGAGTTTTGACAACTGGGGCTACAATGAACAGTTCTGGAGGGTGACGAATGCTGGATATCTAGCTATAGCGTTGTGTAATTTTGACCATTTTGGCAAGGATGCGATCATAGCATATAAAGCTGGTCATTCGCTTGCACTGCAGGCGGCTATCGCTTTACGCTCTGTAACAGACATTGACAACGTCACAGCAACACTAGACAACATATACTTTACAGAAGCATTCTCAGGCCATTTTCTAACAGATCTGTTCTCATCTGGTCATGTACGAACGCCCAGACGACTTTTACATGGAGGATTCAGTATTTCCTCAGTTTTGACGCATGTCTATACTCTAGATCCATTCCCTGCCGATCGCTCATCACAAGCCCAGCATGACGAAGACTGTGCAAATGGGCTTTGGGTGAGGAATGCAAGAGGAGATAATTGGGCCATGTATGGCGACAAACAACTTTCTTTGTTAAAAAGCAAGGGAAATTATGACATGGTCTTAAAGGCTGTACAAGCAGGAGTCAGTGAACTGTATACAGCATATTTGACAGGAACCATGCCGGAAGAGTATGAAGCCTTAACCTATGTAAGTGAATATATGGTTCTATCATCTTCCGAAAATTAACAACGTCCAGGCCCCGATTCTTGATATGGATGAAGGCTCCAATTTTTCGCCACTCTTTAAGGAGAATAGTCGAACAGGTGGGGTTTCTGTTCGATCGGTTCCATCTCTGAGAAATGTTAACAAGTATGTTGACTACAATTCATCTTCACTATCTTTTGACGATTGGACAAATCTATATGACAGTATTACAACAACAACACCTTTCAAGAACATGTACCCTCTGAATATACCCGACTTTTCGCCTGGCGCTTCTCTTACACAGATTCGTCAGTCCAATATCTCACATTTTGTCATCAGTCGCTTTGGTCCTATCACTTATGAAGATGGCACAGAATCTTGGAACATGCTTTCGCAAGACATTATAGATGGAGGGTTGGACGAGGAGATCACTTGGTGGTCGTCACAGGAGATATCTCCGGGAATCTACTCACTGCTGGGTAATGCTTTGCACTCGTCATATCTCGTTGGTATTCAAGACACGGCAGATGGTGTAAAAATCCTTTGGAGCCAACAATATCGTGAGCAATTCAATTGCACTCAAGCTGAATACGGAAAATGGAGCAATGACTCTGACGAGCTGGGCCTTACAATCTACTGCGAAGAGGAGTTATATATACTTTTGCGTTTCAAGTCATTCATGGAGCCTCCAACTATGGCTGGCTTCTCAATATGGAATCCAAACGTGATATCGTGAGTCAGTCCGACAACGTGGTTATAATACGACATGCTCATGGTTTATATAGGAAAATGTCCACTATCAATGATGCGGCAGGTCATGAAGTATTAGTGTCAGCCGGCCTAGACAGCAACACTAACACCTTTAAATGGAACTTCACAACGTGGTCTGACGGCTACGAAACTCAGCATGTTACATCATATGAAGAGACTGCTGTCGACTATCCAGCTCTCACGCTACTCAAATTTCAGACCGAATCATCGCCCACGTATATTAGGTTATCTTACGGAACCGGGCATGGTTCTCCTGGCAAGTAGACAGTTGTAGAACTCTTTAGAGCCCATTTTCTGACCGTCTACTTTAGGAATGCTACAAATTGACATTCTTGGTATCACATCAGATTACAAGGTCACCACTATTTCATCAAAAGATTATGTGATTACTTGGAACCGTCAATTTGAGCGAAACTATATGAAGTGGTTTCTCGCGCCTATCAATGAGACTCAACACGAGTACAGCCTCGTAGCATATATAGATTCAAATGTCAACGACAATTTACTCGTCCTATCTTTCTCTTACAATCCTGATACACTATCTTTTGATGAACCACTTCGGTCCTTGATCATGGCTGATACGGTTGGACAGAACTTTAATGGCGATTTCTTCCAACATTTGATTGCAGCACAAACTAGTTGGATAGATAAGAAGACAGGAACCAAAACTGAGGCTGGTATTGTAGAATTATTGGACTACTGTGGCGTCCTGGGCGCACGATTGGTGGCACCTGTGGGAGATCAAAGTGTGTACCAAGTAGTCGGTCAGATTCCAGCAATTGCTGGACAGACGAGTTACGCTTTAGGGACCACATCATGGAATGGCATATCAAGGGCGGTTGGATATTTCTTCCATTAGTTGATATGTACTTAATTCATACTACTTGAATATAAATCGCAAAGATTTTGTATTTTTTGTAAACAACCCTTAATCTCTGTTATGTGTGTCGTCTGAGTGCTATTGAAAATTCCAAATATAACTTCAGATAGAATTTTGCTGAATGACGTCCTTTTGCATATTGTGCTCCAAAGTGCGACGCTATCCTCAATTGCTATTCGTCAGCCAGCGAAACAGTCGTCGCTATCCGAGACCTCACATTTAAGCTTGAACCCTGTCACACACAACAACACAAACACAAGTCACATCAAACTGGATGCTCAGTTGCCAATATTATGGCATAAAGGCACCCTCCTTTGACAGAGAAGCGCTCAGATGCAAGGATGTTCTATTTTAGCGTGGTTCAACATTCTTTTCCGATGGTGGAACCAGGGTAGAAAATAAAGTTCGTCCGCTCCTGTGTCTTATCTATCGACTAGGTGACAACGTAAGCCTTGAATAGATGAAGAAAAATTGTGACGAAAAAGTTCTCATCATTTCTGACATCTTCGAGACTAACTTCGCTACGACACAAATTATATCGTGATTTAGTTTCATACACTACACATACTCAGGTACTAAGGCTTTATTGAACGATATAATACACCCAGTACTTAGTACTTCACATCCTTTGCAACAACATTTAGATCTGCGTGCGCAACTCGTCTCAAAACTTTAGACTTGATATCGGTCAAACATCGCAATCATGAGTGGTAAGCGCAAGATAACAGCATGCAAATTACAAGACTTCATAAATGTGAAATACAAGTAGGGACAAACTAACAAACATTGTGTAGCACCATCAAACTCTGGTATTCCCACACCAGAGAATGCTACTATGTTTCAAGCGTTTGAATGGAATGTTCCAGCGGATCAGAGACATTGGCAACGTCTCATGAAGGCCCTACCGGCATTACGAAAGTGTGGCATTACCAATATGTGGCTACCACCATTATCTAAAGCTGGTTCTAAAGAATCGTGCGGATATGATATTGTAATACAATGATCTGCTCTCACTCCATCTTAGTTCAAAAACAAGGACGGAGCTTCTTATCGATAGTATGATAGCTCAAAATACTAATAGATCTATGTGAATCTAGTATGATATGTATGATCTAGGAGAATTTGATCAAAAAGGAAGTGTACCTACAAAATATGGTACTAAAGAAGAACTGGTACAGGTATGGCAAAGTCAAGAAGATAGTTCTTTTCAGTCATCAGTACTATCGATATTGCAATGACTAACCTGGTGACATCAGTTGTGCAAGCTTGCAAAAGAACACAGTGTCAGCGTAATTCTGGATGCCGTATTAAATCACAAAGCATCGGCCGACCGTACAGAACGGTGCAAGGTAATCGAAGTGGATGAGGAGGATCGAACTAAGAAAGTATCAGATGAATATGAAATCGAGGCGTGGTTAGGTTTTGATTTCCCAGGTCGAGGAGATAAATACTCGAGCCAAAAGTACCACTGGTAATTAAGAAGTCGTACCTCATCCAGCTTTGTCGCAATATCAAATCACTGACTGCTTGTATGTACAGGTATCATTTCTCTGGAACAGATTGGTAAGCATGTGGCAGTTTGTGATGGGTCAAATTAATGGATGTCCAAAATGCTAATTGATCAGGAACCAAGAGAACCAGAAAAAGGCAATTTACATGATCCAAGGAGATAATAAAGGCTGGTCAGATTCTACAGACATAACACAAAAGGGTAATTATGACTATCTGATGTTTGCTGATCTTGATTACTCTGTGAGTTCGCCCAAAAAGATATTGTAGTTATGATTGGCCTTTGCTGACATGTGGTCAGCATCCTGAGGTAGAACAAGACACCAAAAACTGGTATGTGTAGCCAAGAATTGTTGTCAATAGACATACACACTAATAATCCTTTAGGGGTGTTTGGATCACGAAAGAACTGGGCATCACTGGAATGAGATTCGATGCCGTACCCCATTTCTCAGAGCGGTTCTTACGAGAGTTTATTGCACATCTAGACAAAGAATGTGGCGAGAACTGGTTCTTTGTTGGTGAATTTTGGAGAAGTTCGAAAAAGATTATGACGGACTACCTGTCAAAAATGAATCACAAATTCTCTTTGTTTGATGTCCCTTTGGTGTACAACTTCTCGAGGATGTCGACCGACGAAAACGCCGATCTGCGACAAGTATTTGACGAAACCCTGTGCAAAGACCAACCAACAAATGCAGTTACGTTAGTGATGAACCATGATACGCAGCCGGGCCAGACTTGCGCTGTAAAAATGGAAACGTACTTCAAGACTCTAGCTTACTGCTTCATTCTGTTACGAATTAGTGGTTTCCCCTGTGTCTTTTATGGTGTAAGTTTCTTACAGGATATTTATACAACCTAAAACACTTACATCAATTATAGGATCTATACGGCATGGGTGGAGAAAACCCCGAAGGTCCAGCATGTGGCGGCAAACTCGCGACCATCATTTCTGCTCGTAGATTGTATTCTTACGGAGAACTAAACGACTACTGGGATGACGCTAGTTGTCTAGGTTGGATACGTCGAGGAACAGACGATAAACCACATGGACTAGCTGTGGTACTATCAAACAAGGGGCCTGGACGAAAGCACATGTTTGTTGGCGAAGGTCATGCTGGAGAGGAATGGACAGATTGTTTAGGGTGGAATAAGGACGTCGTCAAGATTGACGAGGGTGGCTGGGGAGATTTTACTTGTCCAGATCGTTGTGCTTCTATATGGGTCTACAAGGATGCTGTTGGCAGGGAGGGCATGGGA
>Ga0160427_10002903_pt1 | contig 10199 bp, 8 predicted proteins | sample SolpanmetagenomL_FD_108194 | JGI IMG/M metagenome (GOLD analysis project Ga0160427, IMG submission 108194) | Solar panel surface microbial communities from Lawrence Berkeley National Laboratory, California, USA - L | ecosystem: Engineered > Built environment > Solar panel > Unclassified ...
CACCCGCACGGGCGAGGTCCAGTCCCGCATCGCCAACGACATCGGCGGCATGCAGACCGTCGTCACGAGCACCGCGACCGACTTCGTGCAGAACCTCACGACCGTCGTCGTCACGGCCATCGCGATGCTGGCCCTGGACTGGCGCCTCGCGCTGCTGTCCTTCGCGATCATGCCCGTCTCGCTGTGGCTGAACCGCCGCGTGGGCCGCCTGCGCCGCCGCATCACCGCCCAGCGCCAGCGGCAGATGGCCGAGATGTCCGCCACCGTCGAGGAGACGCTGTCGATCTCCGGCATCCTCCTGACCCGGACCACGGGCCGCTCGCCCGAGGTCGTGGACCGCTTCGCCCGTCAGTCGCAGGACGTGTCCGCGCTCGAGGTCAGCTCCGAGATGGCCGGGCGCTGGCAGTGGTCGGTCATCACGCTGACCATGGCCGCGATCCCCGCCCTGACCTACCTGCTCGGCGGTCACCTGCGCGGCACCGGCACCGCGCTGAGCATCGGCACGCTCGTCGCGCTGGTCAGCCTGCAGGGGCAGCTGTTCCGCCCCCTCGGCAGCCTCCTGCGCATCGTCGTGCGGCTGCACGCCTCGATGGCGCTGTTCACGCGCGTCTTCGAGTACCTCGACACCCCGCCCGAGGTCGTCGAGTCGCCCACCGCGGTCGAGCTCGCGGGCGTGCGCGGGCACGTGCAGTTCCGCGACGTGTCCTTCGCCTACCCCGGCGCGACCGGCCCGACGCTCGAGCACGTCGAGCTCGACGTCCCCGCCGGCACCTCGCTGGCCGTCGTCGGCGCCACGGGCTCCGGCAAGACGACCCTGGGCTACCTGCTGGCCCGCCTCTACGACGTGGACGGCGGCGCGGTGCGCATCGACGGCACCGACGTGCGCGACGTCACCGCCCGCTCGCTGTCGGACGCCGTGGGCGTCGTGACCCAGGAGACCTTCCTGCTGCACGCCAGCGTCGCCGACAACCTGCGCTTCGCCCGGCCCGGCGCCACCGACGCCGAGCTGGAGCGCGCGGCGCGCATCGCCCAGGTCCACGACCTCATCGCCTCGCTGCCCGAGGGCTACGACACCGTGGTGGGCGAGCGCGGCTACCGGTTCTCCGGCGGGGAGAAGCAGCGGATCGCGCTGGCCCGCACCGTGCTGCGCGACCCGCCCGTGCTGCTGCTGGACGAGGCCACGAGCGCGCTGGACACGCGCACCGAGCGGGCCATGGCCGGGGCGCTCGCGGAGCTGTCCGCGGGCCGCACGACCATCACGATCGCCCACCGGCTGTCCACCGTGCGCGGCGCCGACCAGATCGTCGTGCTCGACCACGGCCGCGTCGTCGAGCGCGGCACGCACGCCGAGCTCAGCGTCCGCGGCGGGCGCTACGCCGAGCTCGTGGCCGCGGACGAGGCCCGGGTCCCCACGGCCTGAGGACACGGCCGGCGGGCGCGGCTCAGCGCGTCCGGCGCTCGGGGCCGTCCCGGCGACCGCGCGCGATCGGGCCGCGGCGCCGCTCGGCCTTGCGGGCCAGCACGGCGTCCTCGACGCGGTGCAGGACCGCCCGCACGCCCGTGTCGAAGGACGCCCGGCACTCGGTCTCGCGGGCCTGGACGACCCCGGCGCTGACCCCGACGAGCTGGTCGGAGTCGCGGCGACCGCGGGAGGGCAGCGGCGCGGGCGGCACCCAGTCGGCGACGCGGGCCAGGACCTGCTCCGCCTCGGCGAGGCCCAGCCCGGGCAGGACCACGGCGAACTCGTCGGCCCCGAGCCGGCCGGCGGTGGCCGACAGGGGCAGCTGCGAGCGCAGGTGCTCGGCGAAGGCGATGAGCAGCGCGTCCCCGGTGGGGTGGCCGTAGGAGTCGTTGACCGCCCGGAGGCCGTCGAGGTCCGCGGCGAGCACGCACAGGGGTTCCCCCGAGGTCGCCGCGGCGGCCAGCGCGAGCGCGAGCCGCTCCTGCAGCAGGCTGCGGGTGGCCACGCCGGTCAGCCCGTCGCGCTGGGTGCCCTGCACGCGCTCGCTCGCCCGGGCGCGCAGCGCCTGCGTCGCGACCCGCAGCGAGTGCTCCAGCTCGCGCACGGGCGTGACGTCGCGCGAGACGAGGACGGCACCCGTGAGGTGGCCGTCGGCGGTCAGCGGGCTCGCCGTGGAGGCGATCCGCAGCTCGCGGCCGTCCAGCGTCGCCGTGTCGTACTCGACCTCCGGCCAGGACCGGCCGTCGCGGAAGGTGGCGAACATGGCCTCGAGGTGCCCTGCCAGCCGCTCCGGCCGGGCCTGGTACATCGCGGTGATCGGGCGGCGCACGACGTCGGCGGCCCGCACCCCCCACAGGCGCTCGGCGCCGGCGTTGAGCGAGACCACGACGCCCGCGGTGTCGATCGTGACGATGGAGTCCGCGGACTCCTCGAAGTGGCGCTCGAGGGTGCTGCGGCCGGTGGCCGGGCGCAGGCAGGCCAGGTGGTGCAGCTCCCCCGACGGCGTGCTCGCGGTCCACAGGGTCAGGTCGCCGTCGACCGGGCTGCCGTCGCGGTGGCGCAGGCGGACGCGGCCCGGGACCCAGGCGCCCGGGCGCCCGAGCAGCTCCGCGAGGGAGCGGCCCAGGGCCTCGGAGGTGGACCAGCCGAAGGCCGCCTCGGCCGCGGGGTTCCACACCCGCACGCCGCCCCCGGCGTCGAGGGTCCAGGCCGGGTCGGGGAACGCGGCCCAGACGTCGACGAGGTCCGGACCGCAGCTCGCGGGCGCAGCCGGGATCGAGGCCTGCACCGCCACCACCCTCCCGACGTCGTCCTGCACGCTCATCGGAGGGGTTGTCGGCTCAACGCCGCCCCGGGGTGATGCGCCGAACGGGTTGCCCGCGCGGGGACCGCCCGGCCGGGGCCCTCAGCCGCGGGCGGGGGGCACCCCGGGCAGCGCGGCCAGGACCTCCTCGACGTCGGGCGGCACGACGCCCATCGAGGCGCTCATCCACAGCCCGTCGCCGACGAGCTGGACGACGCGCGACAGCGCCCGGTCCCCCAGCTCCTCCTCGATCGCGACCCGCCACCCCTCGGAGACCTCGGTGAACGCGGCGACGGCCCGGCGGTCGGCGTCCTGGACCAGGCGCAGGGCGGCGATGGTGGCGCGCTGCAGCGGGTCGCTCGAGGCGACCACGGACGTGCGGACGTAGTAGCGGGCCGCGCCCTCGGGCGCCGAGCGCATCCGGGCGAGGTCCTCCGCGGCGAGCGTGCGCAGGCGCTCGAGCAGGCCCTCGACGAGGGCGTCCTTGGTGCCGAAGTGGTAGAGCAGCCCGCCCTTGGAGACGCCGGCGGCCGCGGCCACGGCGTCCAGGGTCGCGGCGCGGGGGCCGGCCTCGCCGAGCAGCTGCTCGACCGCGTCGAGGAGGCGGTCCCGGGTGGACCGGGCCGCGGGGGCGGCGTCGGTGGGGGCGGGGGGCGTCCGGGACGGCATGGGAAGAGGGTAAGGACCCGTCGCGTTGACCGTCCAGACGGTACAGTCGTGCCCGACCCGCCCGACGAGCACCAGAGACGACGAGATGACCCCGCCCTCCCCGACCAGCGCCCCGCGACCCGACCCCCGCCTCGACGCGCCCGCCGCCGCGCCCGCGAAGGCCACCGCCCGCCAGTGGGCCGCCCTCGCGGTCCTCGTGCTGCCGGTGCTGCTGGTGTCCGTGGACACGACGGTGCTGAGCTTCGCGCTGCCCTTCATCAGCGAGTCGCTCGCCCCGAGCGGGACGCAGCTGCTGTGGATCGTCGACGGCTACTCCCTGGCCATCGCCGGGCTGCTCGTCCTCATGGGCACTCTCGGCGACCGCTTCGGCCGGCGCCGGCTGCTCGTCGTCGGGGGGGCGGGGTTCGGCGTCGTGTCGCTGCTGGCCGCCACGGCCGACTCCGCGGAGGGGCTCATCGCGGCCCGCTTCGCCCTCGGCGTGTTCGGCGCGACCCTCATGCCCTCGACGCTGTCGCTGCTGCGCAGCACCTTCACCGACCGCGAGCAGCGGCGCACCGCCTTCGCCGTCTGGGCCGGCGGCTTCGCGGCCGGCGCCGCCCTCGGGCCCATCGTCGGCGGCTGGCTGCTCGAGCACTTCTGGTGGGGCTCGGTGTTCCTGCTGAACGTGCCCGTCATGGTGCTGCTGCTGGTGCTCGCGCCGATCCTCGTCCGGGAGTCGCGCGACCCCGCGCCCGGGCGCGTGGACCTGCTCAGCGCGGCCCTGTCCATCCTGGCCATGACCGGGGTCGTCTACGGCGTCAAGGCCCTCGCCGACGCGGGCCCCAGCCTCGGCGCGGTGGCGGCCCTGGCCGCCGGCGCGGCCCTCGGCGTGGTCTTCGTTCGGCGCCAGCACGCCCTCGCCGACCCGATGCTCGACGTCACCCTGTTCCGCATCCCCGTCTTCCGCACGGCCGTCCTCGCCAACCTCATGAGCATCCTGGGGATGACGGGGATGCTCTTCGCGACGTCGCAGTACCTGCAGCTGGTGCTGGGCCTGCGGCCCGTGCCCGCGGGGCTGCTGCTGCTGCCCGGGGCGGTCGCCTCGATCGTCGCGGGCCTGCTCGCCGCCCGCCTCGCACGCCGGTTCCGCCTCGACCTGCTGATCGCCGCGGGGCTGCTGCTGGGCAGCGCGGGGTACGCCGTGGCGGCCTTCCTCGGGGCCGGCGCGGCCGGGCGCAACGCCCTGCAGCTGGCGCTCGCCTTCGTGCTGCTGTCGGCCGGGGCGGGGCTCGCCGAGACCCTCACCAACGACGCGATCCTCTCCACGGCCCCGCCGGAGCGCTCGGGGGCCGCGTCCGCGATCTCCGAGACGGCCTACGAGGTGGGCGCCGTGCTCGGGACGACCCTGCTCGGCAGCCTGCTCAACGCCGTCTACCGCTCCCACGTCGAGCTGCCCTGGAACCTGGGCGGCAGCGACGGCGACGCGGCCCGCGCGACCCTCGGCGGGGCCGTCGACCTCGCCGGCCGGCTGCCCGCGGGGGCCGGCGGGCCCGAGCTGCTCGCGAGCGCCCGGGAGGCGTTCAGCGCCGGGCTCGACGTCACGGCCGCGGCCGGGGTGGCCCTGACGGCGGCCGCGGCGCTCGTCGTCTGGCGCCAGCTGCGCCCCGCGGCGGTCGCGCCGTCCCGGGAGGTGGCGGAGCCGGTGCGCGCGTAGCGTTCGAGCCCTCGTCCGCCGTCCCCGGAGGTAGCCGTGCCGAAGAAGTCGGAGCCCTCGCCAAAGGTCACGAAGGCCGGTCACGCGCGTCGGTCGGAGCTCCCCAGCACCCTGCAGCGCTCGGACACCGAGGCGCAGGACACCTTCGCCAAGGCCCACGACGCCGCCGCCGAGTCCTACGACGGCGACGAGCAGCGCGCCAGCCGCGTCGCGTGGGGCGCGGTCAAGCACACCCACGAGAAGGTCGGCGACCACTGGGCGCCCAAGGAGGGCGGCCGCAAGGGGCCCTCGGACCCGCAGTCGGAGGGCGGCGCGGACACCGACCGCCGCTCCTCGGGCGGGGTCGACGAGCACGCCACCAAGAGCCACCTCCTGGGCCTCGCCCGCGAGGCGGACGTCAAGGGCCGCTCCTCGATGAGCAAGGCCGAGCTCGTCGAGGCGCTGCGCAAGGCCAACGACCGGGCGACGGCGCAGGCCCGCTCCTGAGCCCCACCGCGCGCCTGGGCCCCACCGCCTAGGCGGAGGGTGCCGCCCCGCCGAACAGGGCGGCCGCCAGCCGGGCGTGCGCGGCGTGCAGCTGCGCGGCCTGGCGCGCCGAGCGCTCCAGGAGCTCCTCGAACGCCGCGGCCCGCAGGTGCGGGTGGGCGGCGGCCCGGTCGCCCAGGACCCGCCACACCGCCTCGCGCCGGCGCAGGGACGCCTCGAGGCCCTCGAGGTCGAGCAGGACCTGCACGGCGCTGCGGCGCGGGGCCGCGGCCGCGGGGACGCGGTCCAGCACGGGCAGCCGCTGCAGCAGCGGCGCGAGCTGGGCCACCCGGGCCGAGGCCCACGTGACGCCCAGCACGGCCCAGTCCGTGCCCACCCCGAGGTCGCGCATCACGGCGCGCAGGGCGGCCCGGTCGGCCGTCACGTCCCGGCGCAGGCGCACCAGCGCGTCGCGCTCGGCGCGCAGCTCCTCCGACCTCGCCGCCCGGCGGAGGTCGCCCGCGAGGGCGCCGGCCGCGGCCAGGTGCTCGTTGAGGTAGACCGCCAGCGCGGGGTCGACCTGCGCCGGCGTCGCGGGGGCGGCGGGCGGGCGGGAGACGGCTGGGCGGGGCGCGGGGGCGGCCCCGGACGTCGTCGTCGGGCGTCGCGGTCGCAGCACGGCCGTGGGCACGCGGAGCACGGAGACCTCCTCGGTCCGGTCAGGGCGCGCCCGACGCTACCGGCGCCCGGCTGACCCCGGGCACCGGGCACGCGGAACGGGCACGCGGGAACGGCCCGGCCCCGGCGCGATCGCCGGGGCCGAGCCGCTCGCGGACCGCGAGGTCAGTGCTTGTCGGAGGAGCGGATGTCGCCGTTGACGCCCTGCGGGAAGAAGCCGCCCCGGTTCGTCTTGCCCGGGTTCAGGAAGACGACGTTGAGCACCTGGCCGAAGGTGCGGGAGAAGGCGACGCCGTTGGCGTCGCCCGGCGCCACGATGATCGAGCCGTTCGGCCCGTCCACACCCTGGTCGAGGTCGCTCGGCCCGTCGAGGGAGTCGCGGGCGTTGGAGATGGCGTCCGCGGCCGGGCCCTTCCCGCGCGCCACGATCGTCGTGCGGATGGTGGCGGCGTGGTACGCCTCGAAGGCCAGGATGCCGGCGGCGGCCTCGAGGTAGGTCTTGTTGCTGATCAGCGGCGCGGCACCCTTGTAGGCCGTGACGCCGACGTCCTCGAAGAGGAACGCGCCGAGCAGGAAGCTGTCCTCGTCGGCGAAGGGGTTGAACCTCTGGCCGGGCCCGACCAGGCCCGCCGCCTGCGCCGCCGCGGAGAACGAGCCGACCAGGTCGATCTGGGGCCGCGAGACCTTCACGCTCCCCAGGACCGAGCGCAGCAGCCGCACGTGCGCGATCTCGTCGTTGGCGATGTCCTCCGCGATCTTGCGGACGGACGCCGTCTTGAACGGCACCCGCGACCCGCCGCTGACGGCGCCGACGTTGTAGTTGCCGCCGATGTCGCCCGACGCCAGACCCCGGCCGTACGCGGCGTGGGAGTAGAACTCCGCCTCGAGGTACTCGAGGTTGAGGGCGAAGTTGAGGATGGTGGCGTCGGAGATCAGCTCCCCGTTGGCCGTCTGGCCGTTGGGCTGCGCGGAGCTCGGGGGGTTGGTGTCGGCGGCGGAGGCGGCCGAGGCCCCTCCCGCGCCGAGGGCGCCGGCCCCGGCGACACCGAGGCCGGCGAGGCCGGCGGTGCGCAGGAAGCTGCGGCGGTCGGCGCCGGTCTCAGCGCTGCGGTCGATCATGGACGTGACGAGCTTGTTGCCGAACACGGTTCCTCCGTCGGATCGTGGTGGTCTTCGCTCGAACCGGTCGCTGTGCGTCCCCGGGCCGTCGTGCCGGCGTCGCTGCAGCAGCGCCGTCCTGCCGTGCCGACCCGCGTCGCGCGCGCTGGTCGGCAGCACTTCGGCGCACTGGGCCGAACGGATTGCCCGGAGGGTGAACTCTTCCTGCGGCACAACCGGTCCCGTACTCTCCGCACCGACTCGGTCACCCAGCGTCGGGAACGACGTCCCGACTGCTCCGGCGGGGAGCCGCGGAGCGTGACGGTCGCTCACCCGGGCGAACGGGTGATGTGCGGCGTTCGGATGGAGTCGTCCCTCTACGTGACGTAGCGTGCACGGGTAGTCACTCGATGACCACGGCGGCGCGAGGACCTGAGACGGGGGCACGGATGAACGGTGCGCAGGGCGGCCTGCTCATGACGGAGGGGCCCGCCATCGACGCGGTGGTGACCCTCATGCCGACCTCGTCGGCGACCGTCCACACCGCGACCGTGCGGTCCTGGACCGCGAGCGCCGCCGGGCTGGTGGTCACCAGCTACGTCACCGCGACGCCGGAGTCCGTCGCCGCGCTCGACGGTCAGCGGGTCTGGGTGAGCACCGAGGCCCAGGACCACGGCGACGGCTCGGTCGTCCCGCACGCGGTCTTCCAGGCCGTCGCCCAGGCCCACCGCGACGACGAGCTGGCGCTGACCGGCGTCATGCTGCTGGCCGCGGAGACGCGCCGCGGCGCGGTCCGCGCCACGACGTCCGTGCCCGCGCACCTCAGCACCCCCGCGGGGGACAGCGACGTGCGCACCGTCGACATCTCCCGCACCGGCGTGCGCCTCGAGGGCCGCTCGCTGCCCCGGGCGCACGAGGAGGTCGACCTGTCCCTCGACCTGCAGGACGGCGTCGAGGTCCGCGCCCGCGGCGAGGTCCTGCGCGTGGACGAGTCCACCGGCGAGGCCGTCGTCCGCTTCGTCGAGCTTGACCGCGGCGCGGCCGACGCCCTCGAGCGCAGCGTGCTCATCGAGCTGGCGCGCCAGAACCGCGACGACTGACCCCGGCCCTCCGTGGTCGTGCGGGTGCTCCCTGCACGACCACGGCGGGTCAGGCCTGGGACCCCGGCTGCTGGGACTCCGGCTGGTCGGCCCACCAGCGGTGCAGCTCCTCGACGGCGACGTCGTGCGCCAGCGGCCCGCGCTCCATCCGCAGCCCCAGCAGGTGCTGGTAGGCGCGCCCGACCACGCGAGACGGCCCGATCCCCAGCACCTGCATGATCGTGTTGCCGTCGAGGTCCGGGCGCACGGAGTCGAGCTCCTCCTGCTCGCGCAGCCGCGCGATGCGCACCTCGAGGTCGTCGTAGGCCGCCTCCAGCCGCCGCGCCTTGCGCTGGTTGCGCGTCGTGCAGTCGCTGCGGGTCAGCTTGTGCAGGCGCGGGAGCAGCGGGCCGGCGTCGGTGACGTAGCGGCGCACGGCCGAGTCGGTCCACTCCCCGTCGCCGTAGCCGTGGAAGCGCAGGTGCAGCTCGGTGAGCTTCGCGACGGCCTTCGTCGTGTCGTTGTCGAAGCGCAGCGCCTTCATCCGCTTCGCGACGAGCTTCGCGCCGACGACCTCGTGGTGGTGGAAGCTCACGCCCCCGCCCTCCTCGAAGCGCCGGGTGCGCGGCTTGCCGACGTCGTGCAGCAGGGCCGACAGCCGCAGCACCAGGTCGGGGCCGGGCACCTCGCCGTCGGGACCGTCCTCGCGGCCGATGGCCTGCTCCAGCACCGTGAGGGAGTGCTCGTAGACGTCCTTGTGGCGGTGGTGCTCGTCGATCTCCAACTGCAGCGCCGGCAGCTCGGGCAGCACCCGCTCCGCCAGCCCCGTGTCCACGAGCAGGCGCAGACCGGCCACCGGGTCGGCCGCGACGAGCAGCTTCTCCAGCTCGGTGCGCACGCGCTCGGCCGAGACGATGGTGATGCGCTCGGCCATCGCCGTCATCGCCTCGACGACCTCCGGCGCCACCCGCATGGACAGCTGGGCCGCGAAGCGCGCGGCCCGCATCATCCGCAGCGGGTCGTCGGAGAAGGACCGCTCCGGCGTCCCGGGGGTGCGCAGGACGCCCGCGGCGAGGTCGGCGAGCCCGTCGTGGGGGTCGACGAAGTCCAGCGACGGCAGCCGCAGCGCCATGGCGTTGACGGTGAAGTCGCGGCGCGAGAGGTCCCCCACGAGGTCGTCGCCGTAGGACACCTCGGGCTTGCGGGAGGAGGCGTCGTAGCTCTCCGCGCGGTACGTCGTCACCTCGACGACCACGTCCTCGCCCGCCACCGCGCGGCGGGCGCCGATGGTGCCGAAGTCGCGGCCGATCTCCCAGTACGCGTCGCCCCACGCGCGCAGCAGCTTCGCGGTCGCGTCGGGGCGCGCGGACGTCGTGAAGTCGAGGTCGGCGGAGCGGCGGCCCAGGAAGGCGTCGCGCACGGGACCGCCGACGAGGGCCAGGTCGTGGCCCTCGCCCGCGAAGACGCGCCCGAGGTCCACGAGGACGGCCATCACGGGCTCCAGGGCGCCCACGGCGCGGCGGCGGGCGTCCTCGAGGGCCTCGGCCAGCGCGGCCGCACCGGGACCGTCGTCGCGTCCCGTCGCGCGGGGACCGGGCGGGGGAGCGGAGGCAGCGGGCAGCACGGGACTCAAGGGTGCCAGAGGCCCGGACCGCCCTGGCTACAGTGAGCCGATGGTCAAGCCTGCTCGGGACCCGCGACGGCGGCTGCCCACCGTGCAGGAGACCTCCTCCGGTGGGCTGGTCGTCGACA
>Ga0160427_10002904_pt1 | contig 10196 bp, 1 predicted proteins | sample SolpanmetagenomL_FD_108194 | JGI IMG/M metagenome (GOLD analysis project Ga0160427, IMG submission 108194) | Solar panel surface microbial communities from Lawrence Berkeley National Laboratory, California, USA - L | ecosystem: Engineered > Built environment > Solar panel > Unclassified ...
TCCTTAAACGGGGATTATAAAACGGGAGTATACTATTTAACCTCCGGTGAGTAGTATTACTATAATCCCTATAGTTATAACTACTAACGTAATACGACCTTATAAACGTAGTCTTACGAGGGTGAGGTTTTATATAAAGGTCTTACCTGTACCCCTAGGGCCGTTAATAAAGAATACTCCTCTAGCACGTTTAATTACGGTATTATATATAGCTTCGTAGATAGTAAGCTAATTAGAGTTTACTCGGGGGAAGTCTCTATTAACTAACTTCTAGAGATCTTCTATATTATATAGTAATTCGTCCCGAATTATACTGTTAGTTTCGTTGCCTATAGCTTTAATAAAGTTATACTAGGGTTCTAGCAACTCTATCGCTTCGAGAGATAACCCTACTACTTCTAAAAGGCGGCGGATTTTATATAGCCCGAAGGAGTAGATATAATTAATAGTAATGGCGTTAGGATCTATATTATAAGGTATTCTCTCTAGGCGTCTCTTGGCATCGTCTAAAAGCGCCTCCTTATAACTCTTCTATAATTAAAGAGGATTAGAAAGGTTATACTACGTTAAGATAGTAAAGAAGAGGTAACGTAGCTGTCTACCGAGATAAGTAATACTTATCTTATAGAGAGTTCGATCCTACTTAGTGTTATCTATAAGTAAGCCCCTAGTAAGATAAACTGCGTTATAGGTTAGATAAATAGTACCTTAGTAAGTTCTTATATCCTTAAAGGAGCTAAAGCTAGAAACGGATATTAATAATAAACGGATATAGAATCTTTTATACTAGCGAGATATTACGAAGCAAAGGCGGCCGATCGTACCTCTTTTATTCTCGCGTATCTTCTACGCCTTTATAGCTAGTCGCTATACTATATACTTAGGGAAGTTAAGATATAGGATCTCTATAGGGTTAAACGCTAGATTCTCCCCTATAGTAACGCGGGCTTTATAATTAGTATTAGTAGCGAAGAATCTAGTAAGTATTATCTTAAGGGCACGGTTAAGTACCTACTCGATAGTTTAATCACCGTTTTTATCCTAAATAACTAACTATTAATTCTTCTCGTAAACCTAGAGGTTATAGATCGGGGGGTAATGATTAAATATCTTAAATCCGAATATTCGCTATAGCGCCTCTAGAGGTCCTAGCTATCTAGCGTCTAGGTATTCCTTAATTTTATCTATTACTTAAGGCCCGCCTTCTCTAGAGTAGAGTATAGCTACCGTACGATTACCGCCTTTATAAACGTACTTATATATATACTTTACTACCTTAATAGATCTAGCGATCTCTATATTAATATAGATATTAAAACGGAGGGAAAGATATAGACTATAAGGTACTACGTCCGCGTTAGTATAGATATAAGGACTAATCTTAATACGCCGTCCGTTATCCCTACGGCGGTAGCGTAGATAGAAGTCTACTATAATAATAGTCTTAGCTAAATACTCCTTTAGGAACCTTGCTTAATAGACTTTATTTACGTTTTGTATATAAATAGTACTAGAGTTATTATTACTATATTTTCGGTCGATTATATTACTAACGACTACCGAGTAGAGTAGTAGATCTATAGTAGGATTAGGGATCTCCGTACAGCTAATTTCGTCGATATAAGATACTATTCGAGGAGTATTATTACGGGATAAGATAATAAGGATATAAGCGTGTGGAAGACCTCTTTTCTAGAACTTAATAGTATACATCTAGCCGATTAGGAGTCTAAAAATACCCACCGAAAAGAGCTCGGTTTTTAACTATCGAAGCTTAAGATAAAATACCCTAGTAATAAGATCTAGACGATTAGCAGCTTACTAGGCTAGTAATAACTCTCTAGTAATTTCCAGCCATACGGGGTTATAGGTAAACATTACGAAGAGATTAGGTTTGCCTTTATTATAAACAATAGCCATAGTATCTTAATACTAAGCTTATATCTAGTAGGGGCCACCGATATGGCTAGCCGGGAGGATAATACGTCGACCTACCTAGTTTATTTAATTAGTAGTAGTATTAGTAGCGTTCTAATTAATAACTCCTTAATAGAGATTAGCCCGAAGCTTCTTCTAGTTATTACGGTAAAACGTAAGGCGCTCGTTCTCTAGAACTACTCTAGTATTAACTACTATCTCCTATTCGATTAGCCCGGCATAGAGTACTAGATTAAAGTAGCCTTTATACTAGTAGAATAACCCCGAGTAGAACTCTTTTATAGAGACCTTAGTAGATCTACCCTAGCTACAACCTCTACGGGTTATAGTAGGCTAACCGGTTTATAGATCGAGCTCTAGTACGATTTTCTAGAATACTATTCTAGCTATAGCGATAGGATTAGCGGCTACTATAGTAGCCTAATACTAAGCTATAGGTTAGCCTACTACGATAACGTAGCCTTAGGCGGGTATTATATTACTCTAGGATCGCTCCCCCCTAGGGAAAATAATGGTATAACGAAAGGTAAGGTAAAAAGGTAACGTCTCGTTAATCCTAATAAATCTACTACCTTAATAACAAAGGATAAGGTTACGATATTTAGTACCTTTCTCTACCTTAGGAATAATAGCGGCGATTAATTTATTAACGGGCTTATTATATCGACGCTTATCGGTGGTATTAAGGTCTAGTATATTAAGACGGATTATTATAGTAGGCTACTAGCGTATAGTCTCCGCGTTAGTCTAGAGGAACCTAGTAAACGGGTAAACCTACTAGATAACTTCTATAATTACGCGGGATAATACGCGGTTATAGTATCTAAACGCTAGGTAGCGGCGGTCCTCCTACTTATTAATTAAGAATATAAATAGCTATAGGAAAGCCGTATTAATACCTAGTGGGGGTAGTATCGAACCGACCTAGTATTTTAATTCTCTCTAGATCTAAAATACCTTAGGGCCCTTATTACTACCGCGTATATCTAGTTTATAACCCGACGCTATAAAGGCGAATAAGTTATTATAATACCTTACGTTTACGTGAAAGGTTACGGACTATAGGCTGCGTATAACCCTACCGGCTAAGTTAATAATAGTCCTAGTAAGTACGTCCTTTAATATAGGAGGATATAGCTAAGTAGGTAGATCCTATAGTACCCTACCGTCCGAGCAGTATATAGTAAATATAGCCTTCTTAAACTTATCTACTTTACGGGGTATTAAAGAGGGTCGGATCGCTTTACTATACTAATAGAGGGCGGAATAGTACTTGCATTTAATGTCGTAACGCTCTAGGATATAGCGGATATTAATATTAGGATCTAGTACTTCGCGTACGTACCTAGGATATAGCCGGAAATAGATAGATAATAGAGGTAGCGTACCGCCGTAATAGGAAGGACGTAAGGCGTAATCTAGTATAGGGGGTTAACCTAGTTAGTTAAGTTATTAAGCCTCCACGGGTATTATAGGAGTATTAATATTATCTAGATTATTAATCCCTCCTATAGCTATATCGGAGCTAAGACCTAGCGAAGTATCTAGCCTATCCTCGTCCTACGGATCAACGAACGCTATATTATAATTAATAGGGACTTCGGGCTAGAATAGTTATAGGCCGAGATCGATATCTTTAATATAATTAAAGCCTTCGTCGGAGTAAACTATCTTAACGCGTAACTCGTTAGATTAAACGGATTCTAAACGAATTAAGTTAGAGAGACCTAAGCTATAGGCCGAACTACGGCAACGTAGAGTAGCCTAGAGATTAAGCTCGCGACGTTCTCTTAATAGGGTACGGTAAATAGTGCGTAGTATTTATATAGAGGGCTATAGTATTAACGAAGGGAGAGCTACCTAGCGTATCGGAGAAGATAAAAGAAGGTTAATCTAGCGAGCTAGAGATATTAAACGGAGCGGAGTAAACGGCTAAGCTAATAGATTAAGACGGGGTACTATTACGCGATTTAGGCGAAAGAGACGCGCTATTTTAGCTACTTTACGCTCTATATTACGTAGTAGTTTACCGGAAGATAGGAGGCCGGTACTAGTAGATTAAAAGCTAGAGAGTTACTAGCGAGTGTAAAACTTCTAGTAGAGCTTATTAAGGACGCTTACGTTAGAGGACGATAACCTATACTATAGAATATAGCCGGATTCTTACTATAACTAAAGCTAATGTTATTAGGTATCGAAACGATACTACTAGGCTTTATATTTAAGCTATAGGTTCTACTAGCGCTAGGCCTTAAGTTAGTTAATATCGCGCTAAGAAAATAACTAAATAGCGGCCTAAGGCCTTCTACGACTACGAGTACGACCGCGACTACGACCTCTTTCTTAAATAGGTAATAGTAATCCTTCTTTAGAAGATAATATAGACTACTCTCGTTTACGTCTAGCGGATTAGGTAATAGCGCGATTTTTATTAGATATGCGACGGGCTTTAAGCGCTTCCTTAGCGGTTCTAGGCGGTACTATAAGTAACGATATAGGAATAGAATTAGATAATAGGTGGTATATAGTATAATAGAGGAGTTTTAAAGTGGAAGGTAAATATAGGAGGTTATTTTAGGAGAGCAATACATAGGAGTAACCATTAAACTTTAACACGTTATTGTACATTACGTATATTATAGATTTTATTATTCTTAACGGGTATTTATAGGGATAGATAGTAGTTATCTATTTTCTATAGAGTTTATACGTGTAGCGGGTGGTTTAATAGTATTATTAATACCTAAAGTTAATAGCCTACTTAAGGAAGTTTCTATACGAAGGCGGGTAGGTACGGTAGTATAATACGGAAGTTTTACCGTACTAAGCCTTTTATCGTATAAGAATATTCGGTAACGCCTAACTTATTCTTTCTACGGGAGTTAATTAAACGAATAATTATCTATATTTTAGTATCGCTAGATAGCCCTTTAAGAGCTAAATATAATACTATAGTTTTCGTCGATTATTACGTAGTACTAGTAATTTACATTAGTATTACGTTCTAAGAGCGATTTAAAGTTATGGGGTAGGGCTATTCTAGAGGAAAATATCTAATTACTTATCTTTCTAAATTTCTTCCCTAGATTACGGGGCTAGATAGGGCTACGGGCTTATATCGGAAGTAAAGAATATAGTATAGTTAGATAAGCTTTAGTTTAGTAAAATAAGGCACTAGAAACACGTTTAATAGGCTATAAAACTAAGAAACTAAAGCTAGGGAAAATAGGAGGTTCTAGGAGCTAGGAAAGTAAAAGGTAATATAATACTAAGCCTCGCTTACTAGCCTTATACGCTCTAGCCGTAATACCCGTAGAGCCTCTATTACGTACGTATATATTAGTCCTAAGCCTAATCGTTACAAAATTAAGCTTCTAAGCGGACGCTTAGGAGCTTATATAGGAGAAGCTTAACGAGCTTTAGGAAACCTAAAACGATAATCCTATATTAACCTATCTTAATCTTTAGAGGTATCGGTAATAATACCGAGATAACCTCTACGTAGACCGAGAATTTTAAGTATATCCTTGTTAATAGTAGACGTATCGATAGTTTTATTAATAATATTATTATAAGTAATATCTATGTCACCGGTAATCTATTTCTTAGTTTTATAACCGAATTTCGTAACCTTCTATCCTTAATACTTATTATAAAGCCTAGTATAAAGAGCTTCGTTTAGTGCGTGTATAGCGAGGAAAAACCTATCTAGATCGATATCTATTTTATTATTAGATGCGGCAATAGCAAGCTTCCTAAAATTTATTAATAGATTACTAGGTATCTTGCTTTTAACGATTATAGAGATAGTATCTTAACTCTAGATATTAGTAATCCTCTCTATTCGTTCCGTAACTTAAGCTAATTACTCCTAATACTTCTTAATAATTCTATAAACGATTTTAGACCTTTCGGCGTATTCGACTAGATCGGCTATATCCTTCTCTATAAAGCGGTACTTCTCGTTCTATATAAAGAGATCTTTAGTATCTTAACCGATTTGACCCTCTCTAACTAGTCTAGTATATAGCTCTATAAGCTCTATATACATAGCGTAGTAATCCTTAATAGTAGCTCTATTAACTTCTATGTACTCTATGTACTTAGCGATACTAGTAACTCTATATTTAGTAAAAAAGATTAAAATTACTATACTTATAGGCTCGCGGATGGCAAGCTATTAATTTAATATTTTTAGGTAATATCTAACTTTGAAAATATATTAGAAAAAGGGGAAATATATAATCTAGGTTATACCTCTAAGCGGCGGACGTTAATATATAGTAAAACTAGTACTACTTACTTAAATAAGTATAAAATAGCTATCGCGAAAGAAAATAAATAGAAAACTTTAAATAAAACGTAAAAACTCGGTATATAAAAGGGATAAAATTAGAACGCGTTAAAGTACGAAAATATTAATTAAGACGGCTATAACCGCTAAGCGTAGAGGCTTTGTTTTTAGGTACTTCTCTTTATTCTTTTCTTAAATAGAACGTATAGGATAAAGGTAAAAATAACGAATAAACCAACGTACGTTTATAATAAAGAATAACTAGCTTATTAAATCAGCTTAATAAACTTCAACCCCCTATAAAGGTATATTATTATAATACCCTTTCTCTCTCTTAGTACCTACCTTACTAAGCCTTATTAACGGTTAAGCTCTTATAAGCTTAACTCTATAAACTAGTATTTAATCGATACTAACGTCTTTACTATATAGTACTATACTCTAGATAATCTAATATAAAATCTAGATTAATACTACTATCATCCGCACGAATTCCTCTACCTATATATATATTATCCAAATCCTATATGGTTATAATATAACTATCCGTTTATTTATAACCGTTTACCTAACGTTAAGTAGTAAACGGTATTAAACGCTCGAGTATAGCTAATAAGATATCTATCTCAATGCGCTTCTTTAACGGATAAGGCCTCTATTAATAAAGGACTTTTAAATCGTCGAAATAAATCTTCCTAGCTTAATATTCTCTATATAACGGTAATATCTAATACGATATATTATTACTTATTCTAATAACTCTTTACGGAGTAGACTAACGAGGCTTAAGCTTTCGATTCTTTAAGGTATTAAACTAAGTATATCTCTCTAAAACTAAATTACTAACCTTCGGTATACGGGTACGAACCTACTTTAATAACTCTCTCTTATCTAGTATAGTATTTATAACTATTTACGTATATTTCTATTAGCTCCTAATATTAGTACGGAGGTTAATGTACTACCCGAGAATTAATAGGGTTATAATAGTAGTATTAAAATCGACTACTTTATATAGTAGATCTAAATCTATTACGTCCTCCGACCTAGGAAGATAGCCTAGTATAATTTTAGACGATATAAATCTATAAATGCGAATAAACCTAGTATTAATATTATATATAACGTTAGATATAGCTCTTCCCTATTAAGCAGTAGTAGGCCCGGCGTGATCTAAATACTACTTTCTTAATTAACTAATAACTATTTAAACTCCTCTTTCTACTAATCTAATAGACTTATACCTTCCTATAGATATAACTTAATAATCGATGCCTTTTTCGGTACAAAGACGTCTAATATTATAATTAATTATATAAGCTCCGGGATCTATATATAAAATAGTAGGATATCTAAAAGCTATGTAAATTATACCTTATAAATAAGAGATAACTATCTCTACTATCGCAGCTTTGTAGCTATATAGCTATATAAACTTACTAAAATAATTAACAACAATTAGAACATAATACTATACTATTACTATATATTAAGGAGAAATAGGATCTAGAAAATCGACATAAATGACCGACATTAACCTAAACGTCTAAACGTATAAAAGACGAGACTTTAGTTTAGCTTTATTAGTTCTTTTATACGATAGACAATTTATATACTAATCCTAAATATTCTTCGTGCGTATTAGCTACTAATATTTACTACGAGCTTATTTAGTAGTAATATCGCTTATAAAATAACCATATAGATTATAAATCTCTTTTAGAATATCTTTTCGCTTCGAAAATAGAATATAGCTTACCTATTTACTAGATTTTTCTTTATATAGTAGTATTATTCGGGAAAGTTAGTAATTACGTAATAACCCTATAGTATGCTTTTTCTAGGAAGGAGTAAAGCTTATATCATCGATTACCTTCTAACTAAATAAAAGGAAAGCTATAATTAGTCTTTACTCCGAGAAATCTAGATAAGATTATATTTCTTCCGGAACAAGTATATCGGGGCTCTAATATATATTTAATCTATTCGGCTTAGGCTACTTTATAGGAACTATCGGAATATTATATAACGGAAGTATAAGCTTTATATTAGAATTATTTTTAGGCTTCTCGTTACGTTCTCGAATATCTTAACGAATAGCTTTATAATTAATAAAGTTACCGCGTGGAATACGTATATAGAACTTACTACGTTCTAGTCTTTAAAAGATTCGCCTATTCGGTAAAATACTATAGGTACTACGTGTACCTATTCTACTATCCTCTATATCGACGTCTAAATCGCTTAATAATAGATTATTATTACTACTACCTTCCTCCTCCTCTCGACTATTAATAGATATTAGGTCTAAATCGGGGTAATCTTCTATAGTTATATATTTACTCTTATCTTCTTATAATATTATTAGAATATTAACTACGGGTTCTTTCTTATTTATTACGGTAGCGGTAATCTTAATATCTTTAAATCTTTCTAAATCTTTCGTATAAGCTATACTCCGATATAATAGTAGTATTCTACTTAATCTATTAGAAATACCTATAATATTACTCTTTCCCGGACGATGATAAATAATAAACTTATATTTACCTAAACGATCCCTCTACCCCTATATCCTACTTATAGCTTTAGTACTCTTCTCTAAAATACCCTTTAGAGTAATATAATCGGTATATAAATACAACTTAAACTTACTACTTTAAATAATCTATTTAACCTTAGCTAGTAGACGAACTATAGCTAAGTATTTCTTCTCTAGGTTTAAATATCGAATTTCTTAATCCTCTAATAAGAAAGATATAAATATAATAATTCGAATATTAGGCATGTCCTTATCGGTGACCTCTCGATCCTAATCCTTATCTAGAAGTTAAAATAAAATACCTCTAACGCTTTTACCGCTTCTATCTATAGTAAGATAAAACGCTTTATTATAATCCGGACTATATATGGTATTATTACGAATAGCTATCTTAATAATTTTAAAGGAATTATTCTAATCGTTTCTCTAAACGAAAGTATCGGTATCTACCTAAACTATACGTATTAACTCCTTCCCGCTCGAGAGTACTATATTCTATAACTTATAATAAGCCTCCTTTATAATTAACGCATATTCGGCTTATCTAGGAATAAACTATCTTAGAAAGAGAAGTAGATATAGAAATATATCGAGCTCCTCCCTTTTCGTTAGCGGAGGCTAATTAAGAATATAATCTCGATATTTAATAGAAGGTTATAATCCATTAATACTTCCGGTAAATCCGATAAAATCTAAATTATCTATAAAGAAACTATACTTCTTGCCCTATAGATAGACCGGTCCCTAAATAACTCTCGGAAAGTACTCTATATAGAGTATATTAAATATCGACTCGAAATCTCTCGTAGTACTATTATAGTTATTAATAAACGGTAAGAATACGTAATTTCTATAATCCCTGAGTAATCAGCCAAACGATTACACGATTTCGATCCACGCTCGTTTTTTCCCTACCGGAGATAACCGGATTTAAACGGTTTCTCCGTCTTCCCTAGGGTCGAGGACCCCTAGATCGATCTCTTTTTTATTTAAATACCCCCTCTATAGCTCCGGGAAAAAACATTCTACTAAAAATCCCTGGTAAATAGCTTCGGAGAGATGTTTCTCGCTCGATACGCTAGATAAAAATAAAGTAGAGGTTGATTTAGACTATATAAAGGGTCTAGAATCTAGGGAAACATAGACTTTTATTATAGGACCCCTTTCGATAGAGCTAGAAATAAACCGAGCAGTAAAATAATACGGGATATTCTATCTCCACGGGTGATTTTTTTAGAGAGAGATATCCCATACTAAAGTTACTCGGAATGGCTGGTTTACTATAGAAAAAATAAGAATTCTTCTAAAATAACCTATATAATAAATATAGTAAGCCGACGGAGAGAGAAAATAGTACGTATATACTTAATATAGGAGATATAGGTTCTAGCCGTTCAACTTAGGTTTTCCTAGACTATATAA
>Ga0160427_10002907_pt1 | contig 10183 bp, 10 predicted proteins | sample SolpanmetagenomL_FD_108194 | JGI IMG/M metagenome (GOLD analysis project Ga0160427, IMG submission 108194) | Solar panel surface microbial communities from Lawrence Berkeley National Laboratory, California, USA - L | ecosystem: Engineered > Built environment > Solar panel > Unclassified ...
CTGTCTCTATAGGTTTGAAGCTTGGAGGGGGTGCTAAAACCTCGTCCGCCTCAACACCAGTATCTGAGGGCAGATCAAAATCGATCGAAATCGTCGACCATAATAGTTCTAAACTTGATTCACAACCGACCTTAATCAATGCTTCACGGGGATCTTCTGGTATGCCAAGTGTTGTCAACTCTACAAAACACAGCAGAGAGCAATCTGTCGCAAATGATAGCAATGCAGAGGATAGCGGTGATGATGGCTCAATTTCGTCAGTGGATTCAAGGACTTGGTCAAGGCAAAGGAAGTACTATGTCCGCGAACCTTCGCCCGATCTCTTAGACGAGGAAGGGAGACCCTTCTTTGGCGCGGAAATGTCGAAAGCGGATGCGAGAACAAGAGTTAATCCGAACATCATCATTGATGACAGGCAGAAGATATGTGACATTTGTCAGGGTCGGCATAAAACTGAGAATTGTGAAAATATGAATGTAAGTTGTAGCACTGGTCTCTCTCTACATGTATACAATCAAGCTAATCTGTTAAGTGTTCTGTATGTGGTGCTGTGAACAAACACTTTTCCTTGAGTTGTCCCTCTCTACTAAAAGGATCCGGGTTATTCGCAGGAAAATGTGCATCGTGTTCCACTTTTGACGACATACCAAAGATGAGTTACTGTGCGCACATATGGCGATTTCATCCAGAGCCCATTCATTCGTATAAGAAAAGCAAGAAAGTACCGGTATCATGCTACCAATGCGGGATGTCTAATGATCACTTTGGGGATGAATGCCCTTCGATGGGAAGGAAGGGTCTGGCAAATAATATTAGCGGTTCACCATGGTGTGCATCAGAAGCATCAAAATGGTCCACCATGAATTTGAATAGTAAGTACACAAGTACAAACATACGTAATTCAGCACAAAATGGTTCACGACGTGATCCCATCCCAGTCACATCAGATGATGATGATGAAGACGATGAGAATGAGGCTAGTTGGTTTGAGACCCGACTCAAAGCTGCCAAAGAGAAAGTTCCGGATTCAGACTTGACTGGGAGACCTATGACAGGTAATACAGTGCAACAACCAAGGCCTAAAAAGAAGTCATGGCAGAGAGAGCAACGAGAGCAGCCCAGGGATAACAGGGATAATAGAAGAATGCCCCCAAAGGATTACGGAGATGACATTAGAAACGTAGGTCGGCGCGAACCTCTTCCTCAAAGACCTAGGAGAAGAAGTCGTAGTCCTCCTCCTATACAATATGGCTATCCTGAACAGGATCGAGCGTATCACCCACCTCCACCAGGAGTCTCATTTTCTATCAGAGGGAATCAATATCCTCCACCTCCAGCAAATCGTGGTAATTATAGACAAGAGGATAGATATCAACCACCGCTTCCACCTGGGCCACCACCTGGTCCGTCTGGCGGACGTGACTTTTACAGGCCAGGTGGTAACAATGCACGTCAGGCATGGAGACAGTACCAGAGGTGATTTATGGGCACTGATACACATGCATTTGTACATTATTTTACTTACATAAGGGTGTGGGATATATATGCATAAAGACATTGGCGTTAATCAAAACATGCTTAATCAGCTTACAATAGTAATAGGATCACTTTGCTAGACTACTTTCTTTGCAGCACAATCTAATCAACCCTGCCACCGTTTGCTTGCTTGCTATTCTCATTGCCCTGTACAACGCTTTTTTGACTACAATTCAATTCAAATTAGTTGTGTGGTTGTGGTGTTCTAACCATGAAAACAATGCTTACATAACCTGTGATGACAAAGTGTGGCGGTGCAGCTATCGTCTGTAGGGTTTCTGCCCTGTGTCCAAGCAATTTGATTGTGGTCAATTTTCCCGCAGAAACAGCCCAAACGGAATGGTGGTGCGTCGAGGCTCGAATTATCGATTGGCTGGTGAACTAGAGCTTCAGGTCGAATTACAAGAAATTGAATATCACGATACCAGTCAATTTTCCAACAATCCTTAAAGAATCCCGTCGTCAAAGGTACGCTAAAAAGCTCTACGAAAAAAAACAGAACGATCCTATTGTCGAAATCAAAGACCGTTGTTAACTCAATTCTCAAATTTCAGATTTCTTCGACTCATACCAACATCACAACATGGCTGAACAAATGATCTTAAGAGGAACCCTTGAGGGTATGTTCGACAAAATTGTAAATGAAAGAGTACACGAGCAGAGCTGATGGATGGATAATGGCTAGGTCACAGCGGATGGGTCACCTCACTCGCTACCTCATTGGAGAAGTAAGAATAGGTTCAATCCGACAATTACAACGGCTCAAAAATGCTGATATGTGGATGTTAGCCCAAACATGCTCTTGTCTGCCAGTCGTGATCACACCTTGATCATCTGGAACCTTACCCGAGACGACAACTCATATGGTGTACCAAAGAGATCCCTCCACGGTCACTCCCACATTGTTTCCGACTGTGTCATCAGCAGTGATGGTGCCTACGCTCTATCTGCCTCATGGGACAAGACCCTTCGTCTATGGGAACTCTCAACTGGTCAAACCACTCGACGATTCGTCGGTCACGAAGCTGACGTCTTGTCCGTTTCATTCTCCGCTGACAACCGTCAAATCGTATCTGGATCCCGAGATCGATCAATCAAGCTATGGAACACCCTAGGCGACTGCAAGTTCACCATCACCGAGAAGGGTCACTCCGACTGGGTTTCATGCGTACGATTCTCACCAAACCCACAGAACCCAGTCATCGTCAGTTCAGGATGGGATAAGCTAGTCAAGGTAAGCAAAAAAAAAAAAGATGAACCAATTCCTAGGCACATATATCTGGTTGGAGAAGGAATCAAATGATGTTTTTGCATAATTATGTATTTGCTACTTCAGATGACCCCATCTAGGTCGATGAGACAAACAATCACCAATTGCTCTGATTCTTTCCTTCTCCACTACATTTGTTTTCTAGATTGAGTTGTACGAGCTCTGTAACTGACGGAAGACACCAGGTATGGGAACTCACATCATGCCGAATCCAAACCGACCACGTCGGCCATACTGGATACATCAACACTGTCACTATCTCCCCAGACGGTTCTCTATGCGCTTCAGGCGGTAAGGACGGTACCACCATGCTTTGGGATCTTAATGAGTCCAAGCACTTGTACTCCCTCAACGCTGGCGACGAGATCCACGCCCTTGTTTTCTCTCCAAACAGATACTGGCTATGCGCTGCTACCGCATCATCCATCATCATCTTCGATTTGGAGAAGAAGAGCAAGGTTGATGAGCTCAAGCCAGAGTTCATCGCCGTTGGAAAGAAGAGCAGAGAGCCAGAGTGTGTTTCATTGGCCTGGTCAGGTGATGGTCAAACTCTGTTCGCTGGTACGTACAATCAAAAAAATTTGTATTACCAAAAATGTGAAGCTAACATAAACTTTTCAGGTTACACCGATAACATCATCAGAGCCTGGGGTGTCATGTCAAGAGCTTAAACAATCAAATTTATTTTTGTTTCTTTTGAGCCTCTTTTCTGCATATTTTAGCCTAATCCTCTCTCTCCCTCTTTCCTAACTCTCACAGACAAGATCCACCCACCATCTACCTTATCCTATCCCTGACCAACGATGACACGATCTTTCACCACATCTCTATTTGCCTAGCAAAAAATAACGAAAAGGGAAAAATTTAGACGTTTTATTCGGGGGTGTGAGAAAAAATAATCAAACGGAGTTCTACGACATGTTAAGGGTTTTTTCATCATATTCATTGTTCTTTTATCCATACCATTTTTCCTTTCTCTGTATCTTATCAACTTTTTTTTTCTTTTTTCGAGATATCACAATGAAATTATGATTTGAAAGAAACGAGGAGTACTGTATGTGGGATATCTTCTCATACAAGTAGATGGGCAATCCATTGATCATCGGACCAAGATTATAAAGGCCTTGATTGTATCAGCAAGATCGAGAATAACAAACGTGGAGTGATACCAAAGTTTGGACATTCTATAATGATTACTGTAGAAGAAAAGAAACTTTTGAGAATCGTTGTGTGGAAGAATGATGTATGTTTGGCTGCATGTCTTGGCACTGTATGTGTTACAACGACCTATTCAGCAGCGCCCCAAGTATGTCGCCGCAGAACTCCTAGAGACATTAGCCAACGATAAATCAAGTTTATCATCTTGATCGACGTCTTGTGTTTACTTTGAACTAGACCCGGGCTGTAAAACATAAACACAAATAAATGGTATACCACGCACATCATATCATGTATTTTATAGAAATAGCGATGGCAATGTCGATGCCCAGGTCACATTGAACATAAAATGAGCACTTTTATCCTAAAAATCCATATGTATCCGAATAGTTGGATCATTTAACTTGTAGGAAATCTATTGATGAATAGCATTAAACAGACGCTGCAGTGTGACACCGTATTGACTCTTACGAGAGTTGAAGAATATGAGAAGTGTATACCGAAATATAGATATAGGTCACACCCCACTCCCAAACTTAATAAACGTTCATGTTGTGTATTCTTTCGTAGTAGGTTTACAGGCTTATTGATGCATCTTTGGTATGATTGAACACTTTTTCAGAATACCTAGAATACCAGAAAAAGGAGCAGAATGAAAAAAGCAATTTGCAAGTCGAATAAAATTCTGAAGTCGCTAGGTCCTTTTATGAATACCTGAATATTCCCTACTTTACATAAATTGTGTAAATTGTATTCAGCTGCGGGAAGTGTTGGGAGTCAGCACCGTCAAAATGAGGCATTGTCTTCTGTTGCTTGCTCAATCACTCGATTTTCCAGCCATGTTATCATATCATAGCGTTGATGTTGCTGACCATCAAAACATGAGTTGACTTGAAGACATATTGGAATTTGTGTTTTGCCATTAATACATTTAATTTGAGGAGGAGGCGAGAATGAGCTAGCAAACGGTAGCTTGACTGTGATATAACGATTGCTAGCAAATGGCGATGGGGGTGTCTGACATTGCTTTAGTATGTAGCCTTTAAAAAAAGCACTAGGATATCAAAATCGAATTATTCGTTATGTATCGGCGCGAGCTGGCTACTTAGATGCAATAATCACATCTATACGATATGTGTGTACGTGTCATTGTGGTGCATATGTACAGTGAGGTTACACCTCGATCCATTTTCTCTTCCTTTGATTATAAACCAATAGCCTAGTTGAATGCTAGTCAGGATAAGTCAATCCAGAGTCCAAAATCCTGTGTTCTGTGGCAAACAAATTTTGTATTCTTTTTCCTTCTCTTGCAAGTTTCATAAAGTTGATTCTTTGACAGGGACCAGAGTCTGCAGACTACTTTTTTAAACTTCATGCCCCTCGAAAAAATTGGGTTCACCATAACTTAATATAATTAAGGTTGTGTCACCAGACACATTTTTCAGGTACAACACTTGAGGAGCCTTTTGTTTGATAAGATCAAAACCTGGTACCCTGCCACCGTCACAAATTTTTGCGCCATTTTAATGACCAAAAGTCAACAAGCAGGCATTGCACGGACTCTATCACCTCGTCATTGCATCATTATACCTGCGTTTTTTGTATAAATCTCTGTCTCCGCACAATTGGACAGTGGGATAACGCCAAGCTTTCGAATTTGTTAGATAAGTTTCGCTAAACTGATTGCAATTGGCAAACGTTATAATTCTATGTGGTGTGCAAGGTTCATCCCTTGTCACTACCCCGTATCAATAACTGCAAGAAGCAGGTATATAGATGTGTCTGGGGTACACGCAAGATACAAGGCCTTTGTGAATGCTTGTTCTCAACATTTCCTGAGGATGGTCCTTGATGATATCTGCTGATTGTTACTCAATGTTATGGTTGAGCCATAGTTGAGTATGAAGACAAGAGCGGAACTCATATTGCTACTCCGCTAGATTTTGCCCAAGTTGAAGGCACGTAAACATTACGGAGAAACCAGGAGAAACAGACGGCTACCAAGCAGGTTGTGCTGTATAATGTTCCACATGTGTAGGTGGGGCATGGAGAAAGGCTTGAGCCTGATGACCCTATACTAACAGAGGAAGAACAGCATAAATAGGTGGGTCAACACCCATCTGTTCAGTTGAGACCTTCGACGATAGGAATACAGCACACTCCTCGACTATTCTGGACATCTTCTATTCCCTTTCTCAATCACTATCAAAGAACTTTGCCAGAAATGAGAACTTCTCACTCTTTCCTTGTTGCTTTTGCAACACTTCTAACCTATACACTAGCACTACCATTAGATGGTCTTGTTGTAAGGGAAGCTCATGCCAACAACAACTTGGCTGCAAGATGGACTACATCTACACCATGCACCACTAGCACTCCCCCTCCCCCACCACCACCCACAACACCATGTACGACCAGTCCACCTCCACCGCCCTCTTCAACTCCTTGTACTACGAGTACCACGCCGTCGTCTACTCCATGCGACTGCCATAGTAGTACTCCTCAACCAACTTCTACTCCATGTACTACTAGCACTGCTCCATATTACCCACCACCCACTCCAAAGCCAACAAGAAGCACATCTAAAGGACATGGACCGGAACCCACAAGATCAACGACATATGAAACCGGACCATTCCCACCAAGGACAACTTCCTGGGGTGAGCCATTCCAACCACCAAGAACTACAGTGTGGGAAGGTCCTCCCAAAAGAATGTAAAGTGTGGGATGAAAAGGGTATGTTTTGTAATTCTGTTTCTTGCACCAAAAAATTTCCACATAGGCTGATACAAAACTTTCCAGTCAGCCAGAAAGACAAAGTAGTGTATTGGAGATTGTTCTGAGGATTTTCGTGTATTGCTGATCATTTTCGTTTCAAACCCTTTTGCTATAACTTCGCAATAGTTGTAATATAGTTATGTCAGATCATCACAAGTTTCTTCTTCGGATAGTTTTCTCCTTCGTGATTTGATTTTTCATACAATCCCCTTTGTTGTTTGTAAGGCGTGCAATACAGAAAGGGTCACCTGGTGATTGATCATATGCATAATATACTATAGTTACAGAGATCCTAATTGGGTGAGACTGGTTCAAGCAATAAAAATTGCTAGAATTTACATTTATTCTTTCATGCTTGTGTCAAGTTTACAAGGAAGTTTGCGAAAAACGACTGTAACGTTGGATAAGTTGAAGACTTTGTGGAATTTAAGTATATGTGGAAGGAAAATCGCGGTGCACTTTAATATCATCGAGAACTATTCACTGATGCTATTTGTTGTAAACAGAAGCTTTTTGTTTAAAATAAGGGGTTAACAGCCCATCTTTTTCCAAGAAAACGTTGAGGGTATAAAGAGTCGTCAGAAAGCAAACCACCTAAGATATATAGGTCGAGACTATGGATCGTCCTCGTCCATATGTAGCTGCAACCAAGTTTCTTCGACATCTTATCATATCGCGAGAAAAAGAATCTTGTAACTGAGTCTTCTAGAAGTTACAATGTGATACAATAGTAAATAGTGAGATGGTGTTAGGGAGAAGATAGGATTAGCATAGGACGTGCCATAGCTTAGTACACCCTCCTGCCTGCTACCCAGGTCTCTCTGACTACAACATCCCGTAAATCCACCTCCTCATCCCACAAGTCCTTATCAACGACAATCCAATCAGCCCAAGCACCCTCTCTGATGACTCCAGCTCGGCCTTCCATCCAGCCACCGTATGCAACATTTCTTGTGAATCCCCAAATAGCCTGCTGCCTACTTATCTTCTCTTCTGGATACCATCCATCTTTTCCATGCGGACTGCTACCAGTTACTCTATCACACCTTGTTGTCGCAGCGTAGATTCCCCATATTGGATTTGGGGGTTCGATTGGAAAATCAGAGCCGAGAATTGGACTCTGGTATGCAGATGAGGCAAAAAAAGTTTGCTGGCGATAGGCGGAGTGAGAAAGGCGAGTAGATCCAAGACGTGATAAAGCATAGGCCATATCGGAAGTTGCATGAGTGGGTTGAATAGATGGAATAATGTTGAGGGAAGAATAACGGGAAAGGTCGTCGGGATGCTAAAGTAAGGATTAGGAAACGATCATGTTTGTATACACACTACGATGTTACGAAAAGATAAAATGTAGTGATTCAACAGAGGGGAGATAAGAGACTTTACAATTATCTGTGCGTGTTCCATGCGTAGTCTACGATCATGATTTGTAGTTTCATTGGCTGCTTTAATGGCAGCTTCAAATGCATTCAGAGAAGCTCGGTTCGCTTGGTCTCCTATCGAATGAATACAGATCTGCCAGTGGGCTTCATACCACTATTTTACATAGAATATAGTCAGTTACGTACCAAGAACAATAGGACAACTCTAGACACTGTTGCATCACTCACCTGTTTTACAACTTCTGTCAATCCGTCTTCGGAGATCAACATAGTTCCTTTCGTCTCTGGGTTATCGTCGTAAGGCTCCAATAAAGCTGCACCATATGATCCAAGTGCACCATCTTTGTATCTTAATCAGCACGTACTATCACCCAGTATCGGTTCCACAACTTGAAGCTATTTGTATAACATTACCTGCAAACAATTTGACTGCTTTTAGAGCAAACATTCCATCTTCACTCTCTACCTTTTCCATCTCATCACCACAAAATGTATTCCTAATCTTGCACTCGAGCATTCCGTAAACTCTCAGAGTGCTCAACTTCATAGCGGCCATCCTGAACGTAGCAGATTTATTAGCTATGTCACCCCACTAATCTTGAAAACAAGGTCACATCGAGTAGACTTACCACCTCATCGTCTTTCCCGGCTCAAGTTCTAGAGCAGCGTCCATGACACCAACTATTCCGACTTTGTTCAATGCGCTCATAGCAGTTTCAATTCGCTTCAAAAGTTGTTCCTGGGTAGTTTTTGGCATTTTTGAAACAATCATCTGATCCATTGCATTATCACAAAACACCCCTCTAGATGGAATACTACCACCAGGTGGAGTAGGCGGAACAGGATTTGGTAAAAGCGACAAGACGGCTTCTGATACCCAAGTACAGTGACCGTCGACTCTGTCAATCATGATGAATAAATCTTTTAGTGCAGGATCGGAAGACAGTTGCGCCTATAATTGACATTTCCCTCCCTCTCTTTGTATCAGTCTTTTTTCTTGCTGAGCATTCCGATTCTTCCATTCCCTGCGGCGCGGGTGGGAGACATTTTGTGCATGCCTATCACAATATTGATATTGATCACATAGGGTATACATACAGCTGTTGGCATTTCCCCACCAAGAAGTGCTTGATCCCAACCAAACCCTCTTATCCATTTATCTCGAGTTCCATAGCTAGAATCGTTTTTGATATAATCCTTGATCGAGTGTATAATCTCTATAAGATCACTCAATGATAAGCTCAACTTTTAGCTGTTACTCCTTCATACATCAATGTGCCTTCTCGACGACGAAGAAGTTTTAATCATAGGAAGAAATGCAATATAAGATAAATATAAGACAAAGAATCATTGCTCAAGAACGAATTACAGGAAAGGAATAAGCAGATGAAGAAGAAGAAAGAAAAAGAACGTTGGGGGAGACGCTAAACCTTACTCTCAAGATTTGCACCATATGCCTTGACACCAACTTCCATTTCTCCATATGCTGTTAAATGACCTAAGTAATTTCAACGTATCAATATTCAATAGGAACCACTCCTCCGTACTAAGCACTTTTTTTTGTTATAAGGAAAACAAGAGAAAAAGACGAAGAGGGAAAAAAAAGTAACACATACCATGACCATCCCACAACCCACTCAGGATATGCCCATCAACGTCTATGATACCACCCCGCTGCGCTTTTGGTACATCATCTCTACTGTCCCAGACATGACTAAACGCCCACCTTCCACCATCTATCTTCTTAACACCAAAACATGTTGCAAGATGCGGTGGCGAAGAAGAGGTTTCTTCAGATAAAGTGTGAATGCCATGATGTTGCAGTGTACAGTAGATGACTGGATAGGAAAGAGCAATCTTTCTGTAGATGAATGCTAAGACGAGTGGTGAGAGCAAGTATATAAAGACATCGTTGATCCACCGCATTTCTTTCTTTTCATGTATTTCTTTTTTCTCGTGTTCTATTTCTCTTACTTTCTGCGACTTGTTATTTTTGGGAGCTTGGTATCTTTCTTTCTTGTCTGGTTTGATCCTGTTTATCTGCTACCTCAAGCTTCTC
>Ga0160427_10002908_pt1 | contig 10181 bp, 9 predicted proteins | sample SolpanmetagenomL_FD_108194 | JGI IMG/M metagenome (GOLD analysis project Ga0160427, IMG submission 108194) | Solar panel surface microbial communities from Lawrence Berkeley National Laboratory, California, USA - L | ecosystem: Engineered > Built environment > Solar panel > Unclassified ...
AAGGGCGCCAATTAGTTTGAAAAAAGAATCCCGAATCCATTCTAAGTTTTTGTCCTGAATTGAAAAGATGAAAGGAAAAGAAAAGAAAAGAACCACCTCATCATATCAAACAATTCAAAAAAAAGACATTATCATGACAAATGGAAAGCTCCTTGACCTTCCTTAACCGCAGTTTGTAAGCGTCTCTTGAGTACTTCCAGACTACTATAGTCTGGAAGCTTGAGGTAATTTACACATGTCATAACACTTGGTAAATAATCGTCAGATGTCAAGCCAGCCTCGCTTGGCTTGCACACAACTGTGAATAACGGTGTGAGGTTTTTAAATCCTGCATTGTTTTGTGTTCCCTGGTTAGAAAAAGTACTTCAAAAATGGGACGAGATGGGCATTGTGTTCTAACTCACCTCCGATCGGTAGTTTAGGACTACCAGTCACAAATTGTAAAAACTCTCTACGTTCTTGCGCATTGAATCCACTCATAGCTTGAAGCAGGTTTCGTACAGTCTTACTGTCCATATTGAAACCATGATCTGCTTTGATAGAATCGGTCAGAGCTGGTAAGAAGAATATTGTTAGCGATGGCGAAAGACTTTGTTCAAGTATTTAGAGGATTCTTACTCTCTAGAGACCAATCTTCCTCAACTCTTCCAAATAGCATGACAAGTTCATCTGGGGTAAACGCTCTCAGTGCAGTGAATGGAAAAACCTGTGAGAAACCTGTTCTGAAAGCATCAACCTGTCGCTGAATGCCACTTCCTAGTGTTAAATCAATGACTTTATCGACGTATTCACCAACATTCTCGATCGTGATCGGAATGTCTTTTCCATTTTTGATCAATTCGATGTCAGGATACCCTGGAAGTGTAAAGTCTAGACCTAGATCATCAATTGAGGCTTTCTCAACTATAATTCTTCCAAGAGCTTCTTCTTTGCCCTCCGAAGACAGGTCTGATCTGTCCATAATGCTCTTTGCTGCTATAGCAAATTTACGTAACAAATTCAGGGAAGTTCCAAGACCTTTATCGACAGTCTTGACAGCACCCAAGGACGGTGCGACCATTGAACTACCTAGAGCAGTTCTGAAGAAGGTGGGGTTGAATGAAATATCGATAATTCTTGAATCTAGCATTGACCTTGCAACAAACTTGCCAAGTATTTTGAATAAGTTGAGAATCTTCTTTCCATTCTCTGCCCCAGCCATCTCAGCGTCCATAGGAGCTGGGAAGAGTCCTTGCACTCCAAACGCAAACTCGCTGTCAGAAGCTGTGTCATTCTCTCGCCAAAGTTTGTATTTGCGCTTAGCAAATTGTCTTGAGACACTAGAGTAGAATTCTAAAGTGGGTCCAAGGCCAGTTCCAACTTCTTCAAAGTATTCGACTTCCAAGATACTTGGAGAAGCACCGTACAGCTCCATGACTTTGACCGCGGATTCTAATATTCTGCTTCGCGATATCCTAACCTTTTGTCGCTGCAATCTTCCCAAGAATGGCCTTTGGTCGTCACGTCTGTCTTGTCGGGTATCGTTTGTAGGTCCACTTTGCCATCTATTCATGGATCTTGAGTAACCGAAGGATGTAGATTGCAGAAACAAATGCCGCGTTTCAAAGGGAAACAAGAATGGATAGAGCCTGGCCAATTCTTCGGTCCAAGCAGGAAGACAAGAACTGCGACAAACAGTTAGCTTTTTTCCAAATTTGAAAATATGAAAACTTACCTGGCTACAATGAGCGGCTCCTCAAGTTGTCGATTGAGTTTTGCTGTGAGTTTAGTATTGACAAACTGACTGAGAGCAACTGGATGATTCGGTTTCTGTCCTTCCAATTCACCAGCGAATATATCGTCAAGATTCGAGTTTAATGCATGCAAGATACCCAAAAGCTGCAATATAGAAGCTGTAGTCTTGTTCTTCTCCACAGACAAACCAGTATCGTGTAGCATCTGAGACGAATCAGGTGAAGATATTATGGAGTCCTCTAGAGGTGGAGCTCCAGGTGCTCTACGGAATTTAATAGTATAAACAGAAGACCATACTCCTCGAGGATGATCAGAATCATGAGAACGGCCTTGATGAACAGCTCCATATATAGTGGTATCGTTTGAGATGACCCTATCATCTATACTAAACTCTATGTGCCAATCTTGCGGGGTGTTGAGAGCAGCCGCGTAAGACATTGGTCGTGTTGAAGAATGAAACCCTGAAGCTGCAGCTAGAGCAGCAGCACCTGTAAGCGATGCACTTCTGCTAGATGAACCAGGAGTACCGAGAGGTGTAGCAATCTTCGTTCCGTCCTCCTTACGAGCCGTGACTTTTCCTCCAGCTGCAATCTCCATGTTTACAGCACCAGGTTCCGCTTCTGGAGAATCCGCCATCTCCTGATCTAGACCTTCCAAGACCGCGTTCATATCGTCGAGATCTTCCTGATCACTCAACTGTCGCTCATCCATACATTCTAGCCTCTCGTCTTGACTGCTCTGCGTCGACATTTCAGATTTTTCCCGCTTGTTCTGAGATTTCGACCGAGTCTTGGGAGTTTCCTCTTGTTGATCGTTCGACTTCTTGGTCCTCGAACTTTGCCTTGAACCTCGTTTCGGTCTAGGTGTTGATGGCAAAGAGTTCTTCTCAGCTGGCGATTTTGAGGGAGTGTCATTGTTCTCGTTGCCTTTCCTTGACCCTGTACCTGGAGTTCCAGGGGATCCTCCTAGACCAGGGGAGAGACCTGCTGCAGCGGCAAACGCAGCTAAAGCATTGGAAAGATGTCCACCTTGTTCTCTTCTAGAGATTCGTGGCATATCTGACATGCTGATTCGAGGTCTTAGGTAGTCGTCCAATGCTTTAAAAGTGGCTATGGCATGAATTGACACCATGATATTACGGTATGGTTTGGAAATCTCCGAGTTATCATCTGCTACAAGCTTCAATCGTACTTGCTTGGCCAACATGGATGCTGGGCTTCTGTTGCCGTCGAATGGATTGTGATGTACAGTATTCACTTCAAAATGTTCCGAGCGACTGAGCAGGTCTTGAAGTTTGCCAACAAGGACAGTAAATGGAGAGTCGCCGTTCGGATCCTCTTTCATGAAGATATCCAAAAATAGTCGTCTTGATTCATCTTGTAATGTTGCTGTTGACAACTGTTAGTGATACAGTACAGGCTTCAAATTCGACACAAATGCACTTACGATCGCCCTCATTCAGAGCCTGTAGCAATCCATCAACTACCTTTGAATGCGACAGCTCAAAACTTGATATCGAATTAAGAGAATCGTTGCTTTTGAAATACTCTGCAAAGCGTTTGAAGACTGTGTCTTGATTCTTCCTTGTCTTCAACTCTTCTACAAGGCTCTTGATGGTGAGCATAACCTTCTCGGCATCTGCTTTAAGCACACTCGTCTCATTATTGTCATGTGCCTCCATGAATTTTGAAGCTCGCTGTGCTATCCATTGGTCGATATCAAGTGACACAGAGGCCACTAATCGCCTTACTTCTGAAGACTCAGAACCGGAGGTGTCAGAATCGTCGCCCTCATGATCATCATCGTCATCGTCATTATGCTCCGTCTCGTGATGGTCTTCATCTCGTGATACTTGTGATTGTGTCTCATTTTCAGGGGCTGGTCTCTGTTCGTCGTTATTTTGTTCGGTTTTGTCTAATTTTGCTTGCTCCGCAGCCTTTTTGTCGTCCTTAGCTTTAAAGGCTAATCCGGAGATTTCAGAGATGACACCCTCTCGATGGAAGTGATAGCGATAAATATCAGGTAACCGCTTAAGGAGCAATTCAGAAGCTTGCAAAGCTGCTGCCACCAATGTAGGATGATCTTGTTGTGATAAAATCGATGCAAGATAGGATGCGAATTCGACATTTGTCAGAGCATCTTTGAGAATCTCAGCGTCGAAACTGACGATCATTTTCAATTGAGCGTTGACTACCTTTTGTCGAACAGCCAAATTGACAGTGCTGGTGTACGTATCTGTAAGAGTTGGTAGTATAACGAGAGCGAAGCGTCTTAGTTGTGGTTTACATTGCTTCTGAAGTTCTATTCTTTTTGTGTTGGCCGCACTCCTTTCCTTCTTCTGTTCTGTGGATAAAGACAAATCCGACTGTCCTGGAAGACTAAACAGGTCATCTGCCATGAATTTGTTAGCTGAAAAGTAACTTACAGTGGCACACTTGACCTACCATTAGGAAGACCAGGCAACAGCTCGCATATCACGTTCAAAGTCTCTAATACCTGCTCTCGAGGTCTGTGGATCAAAGCTTGCATAAGCATGACACGATCGATTTTCAACGCCGCATCGTCAGTTTCGTTAGGCGGAGATATGCCAGTAAGGATCTGATAGATCGTATCTGTAACATTCATTTTGAACATTTCTGTGGAGAGCGCTGGGCTGGATCGAGCGATTATACTGAGGACACGAAGAAATTGTGTGTGGATGTGTGCCCCAATCAGGTTTGTGGTGCCTGGTAGAAGGAGCTGGAGTATTGCTCGGAGCAAATCCTTCGAAACGAGCTGTTCAAGTTTCTCAGGTGCATGACGGAAACTCTCAACTATACGTGCAACACACAGACAACCTTGCTCAACTACCTTCTGATCGCTGCTGTTCAATACATTATAGAGGACTGGCATGACATCTCGAACAGTTGGAAAAGTGTCTTCAGGGATGTTTCGACAACAATTTGCTGCTGTTGTAACAGCTGTCCGTTGTACATTGGTTGCGAAAAAGTCTAGGAAATTGAGACACGCAATAAGCCCTCCTTCTCGTACGATAGATGTTGGATATTCCACAGAGATTTTCTCAAGCGTCTATAATGTCTTTCATTAGCATGCTTCTCAATGATTCAACTCTTGTATGTAATCACTCACACTAAGCGCCTGTTCAGCAAGGTCAATATACTGTATTTCAAGCAATTTGGCGCATAGTATGGGAACGGCTCCACCATATACAACATTAGCCGTGGCAGATGGAAGTGCTTCCATCAAGTTGGCTAGACAACGGCAAGCAAGCAGCATGAGCTCTGGGTTCTCATTGTCATACATGTCCGGACCATTCATCAATGAAACCAGTTCTTTCACAAACTGATCTGTGGATATATTGCCAGATAAGCTATCCTCGTTTGCCATGAGCAAGATTTCAGACAAATCCTGTAGGGCAATCATTTGTATTGATATATCTTCTTTGTTTCTTAAATTTACCAAGATATCTCTTAGCCTCGAGGGTATTCCGTTCAGCATGCCGCTTAGAGCTCGCATAGCGTGGGATACTCGACTATGGCCTCCAAAATCTCCGTCGTACATATCATCTTCATCCATATCTCTATCATAGTCGTCTTTGCTCTCGCGATCGCCATCCTCCTCGTCGTCTTTAGAGTCTCCCTCATTCATAGTCTCGTCCTCTAGGTCATCCGACTCTTCGCTCGAGCGTGATATTTTATCGTTTTTCGTGTTACCCATCTGTATGTCTGTATCCAAACCATCATCTCCAATCTTTTTCTTGTTGTTCTCTTTTGGGGTTGTACTTGTTGATGATGATGATAACGGATCTGATTTTTTGTCTGGCGAACCTTGTTGTTTTAAGGATTGTGATTGCCCACTTGCAGAACGCCTTTTGTTTCGTGTTGCTTTCCGTCGAGAAGAGGGTTCTGGTGTTACAGGATTGTCATTATTATTAGCGTCCATGTTTGGCCTACAGACGGTCAGCAGGTGCTCAAAGATAAGTCGTCCTCTTGTCTCCAACCTATCTCCAGCAGAGTCAGACTTTGCAGTTCGTTTATTCTTTCTCGTGACAGGGATTGACTCTAACGATGACTGTTGTGTACTAAGGCGAGACTTTTTCGACGACGGCTGATTCGGAAGAACAGACTGGTCGCTCTGTACTGACTTGCGTTTCCGCAAACTTTGCCGTAGATTTGGGGTAGGTGGGTCTGTCGAGACTGGCGTGGTTGCTTCTGATTGGGTATTGCTGCCTTCGGGCGACTGGATGGTCGAGGAACGAGTGACTCTACGAGATGTCATATGAGACAAATCCTCCCTCTAGTACAGATAGATCTAAGAGCGCAGAAGCAAAGGTCTGTGATTAAGAAACAAGTACGATGGACTGGTGTTGAGTGCAAAAACGTTCAAGACTTGATGAATAAGGCAGAGATATAGATGGACGATAAACAGAGCTCAAATCAGGAGAAAATACTGAAGAGACAAGATTAGCTACCTAGGTGAAGTGTGAGCTTGCAACAATGGTCCTTTTGAAGTAATTGTTGATGGTGTTGCCAAGGAAAAGGTAGTGTTGGAAGCAGAAGCTGATGATGTTCTTGATCTCTTCCGATTTCGAGACCTTGGCTCCATAAACGATAGTGGTCAGGGTTAGAGGTGGAGAAGGCTTTGAAGGCTGACTATCGTAAGCACGACAGGCCAGTAGTTTTTTCTTATTGAAGAAAGATCGATTTCTCTAGGTGTCGAAGGAGTAGGAATACGCCATTCAAGTAGATAAAGTCGTATTGTTCGTTAGACTGTCAGTTGATTGTCTTGTGCTGAGACAAGCCTTGAAGATTCGAGAAAGATGCGGGAGATTATCACTCGATAACGACGGTGCAGACAGTGAAGTCAACGTGGTGCGGCAAAAATTTGAGTGGCATCCAAAATGACAAGATAGCAAACAGTAATAGCTGTGGTTGTTGTAGTGATCCTGGTGGTTTGTCGAGAGCCAAGCAAGTAGGAAATAGTTGGGAAAAGTGTGTGCCGAGTGAGGAAGTGCCAGCGGGTGATGGAAACGGGAGATGAGGATGGATTGATGAGTGATGGGATCGATGATGATGATGATGATGGTGTTAGTCGAAACGGTAGGAGAGCAGGTTGTGTTGAGAATAATAATATGGCTCAAGTGCCTCTGCTATCAATTTCGGTGATGTGATGTGACGACCAATGCAGTCCAAGCAAGCAAGCATTTGATAATCATCATGACGGGGCGAGGCTTCACTTACAGCATATGCTTTCTTTCTCTGTTACATTCCAGCCTTCTCCCACCCTCTCTTACAGACTATGCATCATATATAAAATGTTATTTTGTCTTAGTACTCCCTGACAATGATGCAAAATAAGCAAAATAAGTACTTCAAAATGCTCTCTTTCTGCTTCTCGGTCAAAGTGAATTCATGAACTATATGCAGGTAGATAGCAGTACTTTGTACTTGCACAAACGATAGCTAGTAAGTTCATCTTAACCGCCCAGATGTCTCACAATCGTCAAAATACCTTTTTAGTAGACAAACAAATAAACAAAAAATCTCTTTTTAGTTGTCCAGCGACCGGAGAAGAATCCTTGAGTTGACATATATATAGAAAAGTATAGATGTACTGGGTGGGCTATAAGTAAAGAAACCAGCCTGCTGAGAGTGTAAATGACATATTTACCCTCCTGGTTACATAGTCATATTCAAGACTTCAGATTTTTACAGGCTTGCTTTCTATATGCCAACAAGATGAAACGAACGTCAGATTTCCCTCAATAGAGATACCAGTATATTGATTGTATATCTGCTTGCTTTAGAATAACTTATATGCATACCAAGTATATATTCGTAAGCTATAAGAGTTATGGTCGACTACAAGAGAAATGTTTCAAATTTTAGTGAGTGCAGATGTTGCGATCTGTCAGATGCAACATACATAACCTTTAAAGCTTTTAAATTTCCAATTGATGATCTGTGTTCAGAAGAGGACTGTAGATGCTATACAAAACAGAATCAATAACACGACATACCACTTAAGTATGTGCATGACCTTCAAGGTTCAAGAGAATTTCCTTTGTGTGTAGATTGTTATAGACTTTCGTGATGGATTTTACGCGTCCTGCTCATAATGGCTAGAGCACATTCTTATTCTTTTAACCCGTTGACAGTTTTAAAGTGTTTGACCTACCTAAGTACTACTAAGTAAGTAAGTACTAAATACTTAGTACTTATAAGTTTTATTTGTGAGCAGTCAACTTGATCCTTTAAATCTTGCCAGAAATACTAACCTAGGCCAGTCGAAGCTAATTGGCGAGCTTGGAGCTTGTTATGCCAAATACCTCATCTAGAACATCCTCCCCCCAAACATCCACCTCACGCAAGCGACCCAACTTAGCTATTTGGTCCACTGCTGCGATTTTCACCCTCACAACCATTTCGGAAACTCTTACTTATCCTACGCATTTTCACCAAGATGTCCAAGCTGGAGATCATCTCATCCTTTGTGGAGAATGCCCCTCCTGGAGAAGTATGTACAGAAAGATAGCTTTACGGTTTCCCTCGCTTCTAGGTGTTGGATGGGGGCTTATGCTTTCTTGAGTTCGCACATTCTAGCTGACACTTACGGATAGCTTCCAGAAGTCTTGACAGGTACATGCTTCCACGCAACAAACCATTTATCTACTCCATGTCAATCATCTTCCTTCACACAAATTGAACAGCTATTCGAAAAAAAAGAGAAATTCGCAAACATGAATCCTGACTTTGCTGTTGGACAAACAACAATCTAGGGATCAAATCTTTAGTAGAAGATGACGGTATTGTCAAGCAAGTACAGCCAGCAATTGAAGAATACAACAAAGAACAATTGACAACAACGAAGCTACCGGGTAGCAGCCAGCTTGTATGTACTCAATCACTGGAGCTTCTGGGATATACGAATAGTCTTGTGCTGAAAAACGACTTACTTAGGTCATCATCAGTAAATACAACGAACTTGAACCTGGCCGATTCTTCGACTCGGAAAGCTCGACATCATTTGCGTACGACCATGTTACATTTGTATGTACATCTATGTTGTTACTGTACAATCTTGAGATTAAGGCCACGTCGTTACGCTGGTTGTGTAGGCTTACTTAGAGGAATATTTCGATACAGAAAGCATCCGACGCGCAGTCGTTCGCACTAGAAGGTGAAAGTGCAAGCACAGTGTAGGTGTCCTTCTAACTCCTACGTGGCTTTCGACCAGAAAGTCATGATTGGAGGAGTGGGGTGAAGATATGATGACCAGAAAGGTTCAGAAATGCTGATCTGAGATACATACAGGAAGAACATAATACGAGATGTTGGAGCACATGTCAAAGAACATTTTCCATCATCGCCAGCTTATGGTGTATACCCAACGGAAGAAGGTATCGCTGTTTTGATTGTAGGGAATAAATACAGTCCTTCAAACTACTGGTAACATTTTCCTTACATTCTGCTGCACTTCACGAGTTTGAGGTAATAACGTTGTACCTCATCAATATAGGAATGGCCGTTGGCGCTCGGAGTACATATACAATCAATCCAATTCGACCTTGACAGGCACGATACAAGTTGATGTTCACTACTATGAAGACGGCAATGTTCGACTTGTCACAAAGAAGCCAGTGTCCGAAACATTACGCAGTGGATCATCAACAGAAATCGCAAAGGTCATAGGCACGGTTGAGAAGAAATATCAAGAGGAACTGAATAGAGCATTCAATACTTTAAGTGAGGGCGCTTTCAAGAGCTTGAGGCGACAGCTGCCGGTGATGAGGCAGAAGGTCAATTGGGATCAGATTACCGGATATAGAGTACGTAAAGCATTCATTTTCAAAAAGATTACAATACGCCATCGGCTAACTTTCTTTACAGCTTGGTCAGGACATTGGTGGTGGTAGAAGTAGGTAATAGTGGTGAGACGATACATGAACATCCACACGTTCCTCTCTACAACCATGTATACCGCATTTTCTAGTTTTACATACACATAATGAATCTCCAAGCGGGCCATTAGTCCACAACCATGATACTCATAATACAAAACAAGTACTCATAAATTAACCCTTTTAGCATAAGCTTTCCATCCCTGATCCCTATACTCCTTTGCCATTTCCTCTACTCTATCACCAGCCCCAAAAATTCCCCGTCCCACAATAATAATATCACTCCCCTTCTCTCCAATGACAAATTCCGGCGTCTGATACTGCTGTCCTAATGCATCCCCTTTACTCGCCAATGACACTCCTGGTGTCATGACAATAAAATCCTCGTCCCCATGCTCTTTATCCATTCCTGGCAACTGACCCATGGCTATAAAGCCCATAACAAATCCTTTATACCCCCGCGCCATCTCCAAACTCTGTCTTGTGTATTCCTCAGAAAACAAGCTTCCCTTCGAACTCATCTGTGCCAGCAGCAACAGTCCACGGT
>Ga0160427_10002909_pt1 | contig 10180 bp, 9 predicted proteins | sample SolpanmetagenomL_FD_108194 | JGI IMG/M metagenome (GOLD analysis project Ga0160427, IMG submission 108194) | Solar panel surface microbial communities from Lawrence Berkeley National Laboratory, California, USA - L | ecosystem: Engineered > Built environment > Solar panel > Unclassified ...
AGACCGTCTTCGATACTCTTTGCAATTATACACCATACAAGCGACTTACACAACAGCAACATCCTAAGCATAAATACAATATACCTTGACACTATCCATACATCCATTGCGATACCCGTTCACACAAGATTACATACAAGTAGGCTTGGAAATAGCCAGTATCACCGCTCCTCTTTACAAAGTACAGCGAAAGACAGACATCCTACGTCAATAGATAAATAGAACAAAAAAAGGGAAACAGGAAGCAAACATGAACGCTGCCCGAACTATCCTCGTCTCAGGCGCTACAGGCAAACAAGGCGGCGCCTGTGTCTCTGGACTCCTCTCCCAGAACCCAAACCTCAGCATCCGCTCCCTCACCCGTAACCCTTCCTCTGCCGCCGCTCTCGCTCTATCCAAAAAACACCCACAAATCTCCCTCATAAAAGGCGACATGCTCGACACCAACTCACTCACCACCGCTCTCCAAGGCGTCGACGCCGCCTTCCTCGTCACCGACTTTACCGGCCCCCAAGGTATCGCCGGCGAAATCGCCCAAGGTAAAACATTTATCGACGCCGCCGTCGCCTCCACCACCGTCCAACACATTGTCTATACCTCTGCTCACGGCGCCGACATGAACTCCGGCGTCCCGCATTTCGACAGCAAATTTCAAGTAGAAAATTACTTGAAAGCTTCCAAAATACCAACATGGACCATTCTCCGACCGACGGCATTCATGGAGAATCTGGGAACAAAGCCTGGCGGCCAACTGTTTGGCGCTCTTGGCATGTTTGCAAACATTATGCAAGGGAAAGCTATTCAATTTATCACGGTGGAGGATATTGGTGGTCTAGGAGCCATGGCGTTGCTTGATCCGCAACGGGAGGAGTATAGAAATAAAGAGATTGGGATGACGGGGGATGTTTTGGATATTAACCAGGTGCAGGAGGCGTATGCGCGGGCGTTTGGGAACGGGAAGCCGTGGAAGATGTATTTTCCGGATATGGCGATTGGGTTGTTGCCCGAGGACTTTAAGTTGATGATCAAGTTTTTGAAGACGAGGATGGAGGAGTATAAGAATATCGATGTGGATGCTCTGAGGAGGTTGTATCCAGCGTTGTCGACGTTTGATCAGTGGTTGGAGAGAAATGTAAAGAAGGAGTAAGGGACTTTTTTTTGGAATTCTTTCCTTTCCTTCTCTTTATTATTATTCCTTTTGAGTAGGAGCTGTTAGATTAGAATTGGCTGGTTATCTTCTTGTATAATATTGTTGAGGCTGTATATTAAGGATACGTTGTGTTGTATTTATAAGCGTTATGCCTTTTTTTTTCCCCGCGTGCAACTTTTAATATTTAGTATATTAATATCCCCCAATTCTATTTATCCAGGTACATATTATAACAAGATCTGTTACGAGAAACCGATCAAATATGATGATAGACTACATACTATTCATTATTAACAAGCCTTCATATGTTCGTCCGTCTTATTGTGATTAACCAACCAAAGAAGAAGGCATTATCTTGCTTTTAGATATATCAAACTTGCCTGTGAGAGATTGGAATCCCAAAAGGATATCAAAACGAAATTGTAATAAGAGAGCCTTGCAATAATGACATTCTTTGTCATGATATTCGTGTTGCTCAAACACTCACCTTTAGTTTACAGCCCCGTTTCTACACATGAGGTATTAGAGAATGCATGGCTTCCATTTTGTGGAGTACACTAAAATAGAGTATTGTAAGCCAGAACAGCTTGGAGGTCGTGGCTATTTGTAAAACAAAGTTGCAAGTTTCAAGATTATGCTGTGTTTAAGAATGATCCTCTTAAAATGCGCTCATATTCTGAATCATACTAGTATCTCGAGATCTGACAATGGTGTCAAATAGAATACTACATTTACTTATATTTGCACAGGTAATCATTCTGTTTATCTTGTATATGTTTAGTCAAAGCGATATGTATATGTTGCATCGGTTGAAACACGTACTATCTACTCATCAATCTGTTCCAATCACGGCGTTCTGAGTGTTCCATCCACTCATGGTAGCCATCGATAAGTGATATCAACATGTAGCTTTGGAAAAATACAAATTTTACTTTTAGGAAGCTGTACGTATAATGAATAGATTAGAAGGCGATTTCAACAATCAAAGTTGCAGGAATAAACTACTCTTTTGTAGATAAGATTGGTTCGGCCCTTTTATATGACAAATATAGCAAAACAAGATTTTTCTAAAATTCATAGCATATTCAGCGAGACTAACATTTGAGAAACTATTCCATACGCAGAGCAGGTGGCTATGATCCTACTACTTTTCCTACCATCAACCATTCCCCTTTAACTTCTTGACTTGACTCCACCATTCGTACTCGGCAACTTGCTCTGATGAGTTGGTGGCCATTTTCTCTCTCTCTCTCAGATTTGATGTTCATTGTCCATATTAATATGCTCTGATATACCTGTACGACCAGGAAGCTCCAAGGCTTTATCAATCGCAACTGGTAGTCCACGGTGTCGACCCCTATACCCAATTGACAGTCAGCACTGTCAATGCGGGACAACTAGATTGAGAGGAAATCACAAAGATTCATACCTCAGCATTATCAAACAAAGGACGAGCTTCGACAATTTAGTCCACTTCCCACAAAATGAGTAATTGACATCTGGAAATCCTGTCGAGACTCCAACACATCCATAGCCAGAAACAGCTATATCAATGCTCAGTATACATTACACTATAATTGTGTTTTGGGATCCAATTTTGAACTAACACTCAAAAATGATATTAAATACTGAGAAATTTGCTGGATCTCGTTCAATTTGTGTGGCCTCAGTAATAACAATGACCCAGATTCCAGCAACAAGCCACCTATAACAATCAACTCACGTTCGGAAGAATTGTGGGGTTTTTCATATAATCTGCATACCATATATCACTTGCAAAGTTGACCCTAAGCTGATGTTTGAAGAATTTGCGTCTTGGCAGCTGCGTATGACTTTTGAATGTCATATCATCTGCTTCCTCTTGGGCGCTGTAAATACCAAGAGATCGTTCTTCGTAGACATTGCTCTGTCTCATTGTAAAAACTACTGGGTATACAGAGATGTACCTAGTCACAAACATCAGATTAACCTTGTACGGTCAAAAAAAAGAGGATAGGCATACATCATAATCACATAAAGCATTTGCAGACTTATTCTGGTCTCTGCAATCGGTACCACATAGAAGCCACCACTTCTGATCGCAATCGCTTGGAAAAGCCCGTCAATGATTCTAGCGGCTAGTGGCAAACTGTCAATAATATGTTTACCAAGATTCAACACTTCAAATGCCACCCAATCTATAGAATTAAGTACGATGACAGTTCCAAGTAGCCACCAAGTATGATGTGCCGGGAAAAGGTTTGTGTAACATCTTCTCGGACGTTGCAGCAGATAGCTTAAAGTTTCCTTAGTTCCAGAGAACCTGGGTGTGTTTGGAAGTAACTTCATGATGCACCATATGCTAAAGCGTAAAAAGATGGGATAGCATGTATTGCCAGCTAGGATGAGAATTCCCATTGTGATCAAGACATAATATGCAGTCTGAAACGGAATCATATTGGCATCAAGCAGGCTCATCCCTGAATTGTTGAATGCTGATACCGCATTGAATGCACCAACCCACCAGGGATTTAACCCATTAGATTCGGTAATGTCTCTGCTATAAACAGCCATGTACCATCCCAATCCTTGTTGTATAGCAAGAGAAAAAAATTAGCATTGTAATACCAAGTTACGTGTAAGAAAAACACCAAATTCTGCCTTACCTATGCAACCAGAAACTTGAATTATGAGAAAGTATGCTGGAACTAGCCAGCCTAAGAAATATATTGCTCGGTATTCTGGTCCACCTATGCAAAAATTGTCCTTACGTGATAACGATCGACGCCTTTTACCAAACGATTCCGATTGCCTTGTACTAGAGGCATTCCATGGCTTTGCAGTCAAGTCTGTAGCTATAACTTGAGGTACCATTACCAGGTTGGAAGAACATGCTGGTTGATTGCCTTGCATTACCGGGATACGCATTTCGCTGGGAACCGAGGACTGATACGAGCTCGTCGGCACACGCAGACTTTGAGCTCCAGTAGCCTCGATAGAGGTCTTGGTCGCATCGCTTGACACATGACTACCCTCTTCGTGCTTGATCTTCAGAAATAGCTTCTCAAATGCATGTCGTCTGACGTGTACAATCGTGATCGAGACGAAAATCTGGAGATTCAGTATCAGTAAACTCTCCTCAAATTCCACCAATACCGAGACTCGTGTAACTGTACGCACACTAGAACCAAGCAATAGCAGTATGAAAAGAATAAATTGTTGAAACACGTTCAAATCGGAAAGATCGACCTGGAGAAATGAAAAGGTTAGGCCTCACATGAAATTGTCATGTTTATGCATATCTTGTTTGAATAGACGAACAGTGTTTAAACCCGCTAAAGTCATTGCGGAGACTGAAAGGAATAATGCATCCACATATGTTAGCTGTCCGCGGGGCTGGTTCGCGCCCCAAAGTAGCACAGATGCCAGCAACGTTGTAAGAATGAAATAACCATAATGTAGCGAAAGAAAGCCTAAGGATGGTGCGATAGAACGCAATTTTCGAAGCCTATTGAAGGCGGGTCGCTGGAACAAGTGTGTGCCTGTATAACATTTCGCGGGCAACCATCTTCCTGTCAGCGAAGTTCTCCGATATAGAAAGAGAAACGAAAAAAGTAATCTTGTGTCACAAAGGAAGAGGATCCTTGTCGCTGCTTGCTTGAGGGGCCCTGTTGTAAAGTCTGGGGTTTTGATGTTCTTGTCATACCCACCATCCCATAGAGTGGGAACCTATATTGACGGTAGCTGAAGGAAACAGTTTTGCGGCTTGTTTCGTCGCGAAGCAGAAGAGCGAGCCTCTACGAGTCGGATCGTGGAGGTTTTCTCAGAAAGCTCCCGAGCAGGATTTGTTGTTTAAAGCTAGTTTGGAGCTTGATGATAGCTCAGAAATGCCCAATGTTGCTCAATGATCGAGTACTTGGCTGCCAGGAGAAGACGATTGACACAGCGCAATGAGTACGTGTGTTGGTGGTATCCTAGTATCACAAAAGTCTTTTGTTGCAACTAAGGAAGTAGGCAAATGTGATCGAGAGAAGGAAGAAGCATGGAGAGGTCTGAATTGAATGCGCGCAGGTGTCATTCATTCACTCAAGCAACAAAATTAAATAAAATAAAATGTGAGCTCATCTTGTAGTCAGTCAGTCAGTCACATCAAAGAAATGCTATGCTCTCAGGGGAGGTCTCGGGGTTGGTTCCCGGGTCGACCCCATGCATGCTCCTAGGTCTGTGTTTCCCGGGTCCCGGATAAGTGTCGATCAGTTTGAAGATGAGAGAAGCACCGGCTTAAGTAAGTACTTAGTAGTAGTAGTAGTAGTGAGACTTGAATGAGAAGCGTGAACATGGAGGCCATGTGTGCATTCTCTACTTAAATATATACTAAGTACTTATGTCTCAACTACCATCATGCAGCGCCATTTTCCTATTTTCTTGTCGGAAAAAAACATGTCAATATGATAATATGAACTTTCAGAGCAAGATGAGTGAGCCATACATGAGATCGTTCATGTCCTGGTACTTTTGGTCTGATCCTCAATGCATAACGATGTGTCACAGTCTCCCACAAAAACATATGTATGTAAAAAGGGTTTTTTTAACAAAAAACAAAGGTCACGTACCAGCATTGAGCAAGATCTGGATCTCGATTTCAGAATCATGGAGAAGCTTTAGGCAATGCTCGGAACTCTCTCTCTCTCCCCAAAGATGACGAATATGTCAATTGCTTCATAGTGCGACATGATTATAACGTTGTACGAGGGCTTGTGGTTGAACAGGAAAAGTCTGTGCCATGGGAATTGATATATGATATGAAGAAGAAAAGAACAATGCGATACCAAACTTCAGATGCATGTCTTCAATGTCATTGGTACGAGCTGATGCATATGAGTAAGTCTCTAGCAGTCAATTGTTCGCGATTGTGGAGTACTAGCAACACTCTTTGTCATACGTCTCAAAGGACCTTCTGCGTGATCAAATCCTTCCTTCCTTTACTTTGTAATTCTTCAATGGTGATTATAAGGATGATATCATATTTTGTTGTGTCTTGATTCAAAAACACATACGTATAAGAGGAGACAAGTTCGCAACATGAGGAAATCGACGGGCAACAAATATATAAAGTGAAGATGTACAGGAGAAGATTCTGTTATACACACGTCTTTGTAGAAAGCGACTTAAGAGCAACAGTAGTAGCAGCAGCATAAATAATGAGAAATGGATGTAAAAATCTTGTCGCGTAACAAAACTCCCGCATACCATGTACTGACTTAGCCAAAATAGCAAAAACTCCACGAAATGAATCCTTTTGGGTGCCAACGCTAAAGTAACAAAATAACAAAGCAAGGACCAAGCGCATATATATTTTTATGGACCAAGCACTACAGGAGCGGCATATTAGTTGGACCTTATAGCGACTATGTGGGAAGAAGGGAAGGATCCTCTAGCGCTGATAGATGATGTTGAATAGGAACATCTTCGAACAAAAGACTGACTCGAGATAAGATCGGAAAATTATAAAGGGTATCTTGCTGTACATTTTCGGCCGTTAAGGGTATAAACATAAAGCATCAAAAGGTATGATGTTGTTGAATGAATGTAGTGACTTTTGAATGATTGAAACATTCATCTGTTGGTATTCGTTTTCTGTTGTAGATATGAAGTGGAGTTTTTTTGGTTATGGATTTCGAAATTTTGGGGGAAATACCCTCCATGTCTAACGCTTTGTTATCATGGACGTCTTGCAATCCAGATATGCCTACAATCGTGTTAGAAAAATTGGTTAGTTGAAATAGATATTGGATCTTCCTTACATGTTGTTGTATGCATGTATCCTCTTATTCAACATCTCCTTCTTGACGGGAATGAGCATGCGTTTGATGTCGTCGTTTGTCCACTTCAAAACACGGCTGAATGGACCGCAGCAAAGAGAGTCCAGGCCTTCAGACATGCCGAGTGTGTACCACGAACCAATCTTCTTCGCTTGTGGATCGGCCGCCCATGGACTGTAGGGAATTTGAACAACAACCTCGCGAATATGAATGAACCCGGCAGCCTGCAACATGGCGCCGGTATTGTGCTGATACTGTATGGGTTTTCCGACACGTGCAGTGGCGTCTGTCAGATAGTCGTACCATTGTGAGATGTAAGAGTTTGGTGCCAATGTGCCATCATCGCATCTCGGTTCATAGTCGATTTCGATTTGCTCGATCCAGCCATAGCTAGGCTTAAGGTGCCTGGTGGGATGTTAATTCCAAAACTCGGGCGTGAGAGTGTTTTGGGGGGAGAGCGATGAGGAGGAGCGACACTTACTGTAGAGCTCGCCGGTATAAGGATGGCCAGTCCGAAATACTGCCACAACCATTGCGTAGGTGTATTAGGTCGAAAGAGTTTTGTCCCAAAGTCCACTCGCTTTCAAAGTCGGCCAGTTTTATGGTCATATTGCTAGGAATCCTAAAGTGTGTGTGTTAGCCACGATATTCTAGACTAGATTCCTTGACAAAAGAAGACGAACCATCTGGGTTGCATTGGCGAGAGGTCAACTCCAACAACCTGCATTGTAAAATTTCCGTTAGTTTCACGCGTGTAAATCCGGCGATGCAGCCTTAGGGTTGTATAGTCTATACCTCCGCATGCGGATATTTGCTAAAACACGTTTTTGACGGGTCAGTAGACTGAAAAAATTCAGAGCGATCAACAAAAGTGGCTTTGAGACTTACTCGGCCATATCAATACTCCAAATTCCTGTTCCTGTTCCTAGGTCTAATATTCTGATTGGCTGTCCATTCGGTGTAATGGGAGCTCGGTGCAGTTCGTTTTGACGTGAGACTAAGTACATCTTGTGGAAAATGTCTAGACGATCTTGCTCTTTCTGATGCGATAGTCAGTAAAGGACATACAGCAGTAAAGGGGACACTCATCGGTTGTTCAATATCTTACATCATCGTTAGGATACATGTACAGTCCAGCTCGGTGACCATGGTATCGTCGCCCATTTTCGAAAACAAAAGGAGTTTGAAGTCTACAAATACAATTTTAGTCTTAATTTTTTGTAGTAGCAACCACTGATAGGCCTGGAAAACATACGAGTTTGCGGACATGTTCTCCGCGCGGTTTGGGGGAGCTAATGACTGTGCTGAAGGCGGTATCTGAACATATGGTGTATAGTGCCCGCCGGCAGGAGGAAGCATGGGAGGATAACCACCGTTCTGCATTCGTGCTGCCGAGTTTAAAGGAGGCGAAGATGAAGCGGAAGACGAGAATGAAGAAGACGAAGAACGATATCTCTCTAGAGAGTAGGATTTGCTGATTATCTCAGTCATTCAGAAATCAAGTAAGGATGATTAGCTATAGATAATTTTTCGTGGAATTTATTGCAAAGGATATGCGTGTAGCTTTGTAGCGCCTTTAGATTTGAGCGAAGGCGACTAAAAGGGATGTGGGACCGGGCGTAGGCTTGTAGCTATTCCGTTAATGTTTCCAGATAATTGGGATCTGAGGCGTTCAATTTTAATAATAATACAATGTCGAGATTGATAAATGGGTTGAGTGAGGACTGTACAGTATTACCTGTAAAAAGATGATTGAACAATGTAATGTCGGCGGGGAAGATGGCAGTCGTTTCCTGTGATGGAAGATAATTGTAGATCTAGGCTGATTCTCTTTATAAAGCAGTGGAAAATGATCTCTAACAAGTACGTCTTCTTCCTCTTCTTCTTTTTTTTTCTCCCTTCTCACTCTCGATTGTACGGCACGGTGGAGAGAAATTGGTTATCCCCACCACACTTATTTGATGGTTCTTCTTTTCTTTTTTTCTTATGAAGACTATGTTTCTTTATTTTCTTTTGTCCTGAATAAGTCTGAGAAGCTAAGCAAGAGCTTGGACGCAGAAATGGGTGGATAGAATTAAAAATGGTGGAACCCAAGATATTGATGATATGCGGTACCCAGAATCCGAAAATTTGGGTGGGCAAAAACACCCAAGATAGATGAGAGGTGGTCTCTTAATTTTCTTCACCCGGTCCGTACAAGGATTAACATGCTTGAGCAAACAACCTTGAAATTAGCATTCGGAGATGGAATAGATTGACACAACATAATGATTGACATGCAGCAGAGGATAAGCTACTGAGGATCAGCAGGTGGAGCAGAAGGGTAAAGGGAATAGTACATGTATACTACACGAAAGTCAAAAGGTTATGCTGCAGAATGGAAGCCATCTGGATTTGTGAGAGAAGAGATCTTCAACATTAGGTGAAAAGGGGAAAAGATAGAGAACAGCAGGGAGAAGACAGATAGAAGCCGGAGAAATTTGAGCAGTCGAACATACAAGTATGAGAACAGAGTAACTACTATTGATATCTCAGAAATTTCTTTGGAAGGGGGGAAGCTCCTCCCACCACTGACTTCTTGCTGATGAGCCAATAGCGATCAAGGATCTGAGAAGCCAAAATGCCAGCGCTGGATCAGGACGCAAAGGGAAGAAGCACAATCGAAGGCGAAAATGTCCTCCAACAAGGGCAGGTTGTGGATGTAGCTGGTGCTAACTCAAACTGTCCCCAGTAATGGGTAGGGTTCTGGAGGGAAAGTACAGCAGTGTGCCAGGAGAAAAAGTATCTCGTCCTTTAATGTCGAGTGACAGACATTCTGGTCTAGCCTGCCCACCCCCCTTCTTTTGCGTTCCAAAGATCAAGAAGCGAGCGGCAGGGAAGCGTAAGCGGTGCTGGGTCATCTTGAAATCTTAATAGGTCAACAATATTGAGTCAATGCCAAGGAGGCCGAGATGGTTGCCATATTATTTGTTTTTCTCGTCTTTGACCATTTTTCTGCTTCACTATCACCTTCCGTTTATCCGCTTGCTAATGACGCCCTTTGTTTTTTGGTGTGTGTGTTTTGATGATCAGAGTTTATGAATATCGGTGCGTTCCCGTTCATTCACGCAGCACGAGGAAAACACGATACAAGTAGCAGTGGCTTTGCGCAGCTGTGAAGAGAGATGATGATATCTGAGGCTGAATCCTCGTCTGTCAAGCAACTTCACCGATTTGATTGCAGGCGAAC
>Ga0160427_10002910_pt1 | contig 10179 bp, 9 predicted proteins | sample SolpanmetagenomL_FD_108194 | JGI IMG/M metagenome (GOLD analysis project Ga0160427, IMG submission 108194) | Solar panel surface microbial communities from Lawrence Berkeley National Laboratory, California, USA - L | ecosystem: Engineered > Built environment > Solar panel > Unclassified ...
AGAGAGGAATTATAAATCAGTAAGGCTGCAATTGAAAGCGTCAAACGTACGATAGGTTGAGTCATTTTTAGAATATCTTCTTCCATAACTTGCTGATGCCTGTGGACCAACTGTTCCACGCAGCAGATTGCACCGAATCATTTGCTTCGTTCTTAGCGTTGGTAGATTGCCGAGTAACACGTCGTGCGGGAGATGCTGGCCGGTCGGTCCCATCATCCATTCTCACATCCCCATCCTGATCGGTAGAGTTCTGACCCTTCTTTGATGGTGATGTTGATTGGACTTCGTCAAAGTGGACCTTCTTCTTGACAGCCCTGAGGGATCGACGACGATTAGAGCTGTTGGCATCAGTCTCATCTTGGTCAACTGTACTGTTCTGAGACTCAGTTTTAATTGATGCCGCACTCTTCCGTCGATTTGATTTTGACGATGGTGGCGTAGGCTCATCGTCCCCGGCCTTTCGCTTTATACCTCTTCGTAGAGACGGCGTCGGAGACTCTATTTCATGTTCGGTGCGTTGCGTCTGTTTCAATGGTTGGTTGATAGCAGAGAATCCACTTGAACTTGGCATCATCGGTACGACTACCGCTTCCTCTTCCTCCGCCTCCACAGTTGATGTGCTAGTTTGAGGTACTTTAGTTGATCTCGAAGATCGGAGATGAACTGAATGGGTGCTTTCTTTTGCTTGCGTTGTTGTGTTATCAGTTTCCATGTGGCCATTAGAGCCTTGGGATTCTGATGTCCGCTGTTTGTTCAGTGCTGTTTCGAGTTTCTTATCGTCAGTCGAGCGGCCCTTCTTGATACTGTTACGCTTCTTTCGTGGAGTATATTTGACCACAGTCGGGATATCTGCAAAGGCTGGGTGAATTGGTCCATCATTTTGTCTGGGAGGCTGGCGTATTGGCTTATGTTCTTTCTTCGGCGAGGCTTCCTCAACTTCTTCTTCCTCCTCCTCCTCTTCTTCTTCTTCATCTTCTTCTTCTTCTTCTTCTTCATCATTGTGTTCCTCTTCTTCCTCTGCACTGTATTTCTCGCTGCTGTCGGAATGTTGTTCCGGCAAAAGGTTGCTATCTAAAGGAATACCTTCCTCGCGGCACTTCTCAATCCACGATTGCTCAGCCAATCGATCTGCAGAAGCTATTTCTTGCTGAATTCTGAGATCGATTTCTTTCATCTTCTTTGCACGCTGGTCCTCGTTATATGCCTGCCATTCTGGGGTTTTCTGTATGGCAGCCTTTCTATTTCTCCTGCGAGATCGAGCAGTTTCACGGATGGTAAACTTGGCCGCTTCCAACCCAGATTTTCGAGAGAGTATACGTCGTCTTTTGAATGCTGCTGGATGTTGACTTTCTCCACTAGGAGTCAATGGATCGAAGCGTATTACTGCCTTCTGTCCTCGTTGTTGAGGTAAAACAGTAATTTCAGGTGATTGAGGCGTCAAAGCGATGATCGGAGACTTGTTGCTTGGTACACGGACACGTTTTACAGACCCAGTTTGAGATTTTGGTTCTGGTTTGATTTTTGGTGTAGTCTTTGGTGTAGATTTAGGTGTGGACTTTGGCACAGACTTGGCAACAGGCTTAGGAACAGGTGTTGTCTTCACCTTTGGAGGTGGCGTTGGTTCGCGTTCAGGCATAGCTTCTGGTTCGGATTCTGACTCTTCCTCAGGCTCAAGTTCAGGTTCTGCCTGATACTGCTCATCTTGATCGTCTTCTGGCTCAGGAGGGGATTGAGGTTCCAGATCCTTACGAGGAGCTGATCCGCGTTTCGCTTTAGGAGTTCGAGATTTGGGTGCTCGAGATGGGGTAACCTCTGGACTTGTTGGTGTAATGTTGTGCTCGATCTGGTAACACCTCCACTTCTCTTCGGCCTCTTTGTCTGCAGTAGCAATTTCAGCTTTAATAGTAATATCAACCTTCTTGAGGAGAGCGTCTCGTTCTTCTTGGGCAATTATGTTCCAATCAGCACGTCGAGCTAGAGCTGCTTTTCGATGTCGTCGGCGTGATCGGGCTGTTTCTCGGATGGTAAATTTGGCGGCTTCTAAACCACTTTTCTTCGATATTGTTTTCCGTCTTTTGATTGACTCTGGATGCTGACTGGCCCCAGCTGGTGCTAATTGTGTGAATCGAAACTCTGGTTCTTTTCCTCTTTTCTTAGGGCGAGCTTCTACTGGTGATGCTGTTGTCTGGACCTGCTTTGGTTGTTATTCACGTGTCAGCAAAACAAAACAAAGGGAAGAAATTTAAGCCGTTTCCTAGCAAAAAAATTGTTTGGTCCGGGAAAAGACTAAATAAAACCCAACTTTCTCTCCCTCCTAAGAATTCGTACAACGAAATAGAAAGACTTACCATGAACTCTGTTGTTTTGCTCAATTGACCAGAATTGGTCAGAGGCATCTTGAGGGTATTGGTATAAGGTGTTAGCACATTGTTGTTGGACAATTTTCGTGATGGTGGAGTTTCGCCGGGGTTGGTGCTCCGAGTGTCGAACGCGTTCTCATCCCCAGGGCCCGCTGGTGTAGACATTTTGAATCTCGTTAAGAAGCAAGATGATCAACCCACCTGCTATCGAACAACCAAAATCTGATCAGCTTTGTGAAGTTGGGACTTGACATGCAAGAAAGAATGAGTAGAAGAGTAAAGAGCGAGGGAGGAATAGGGATGGAAGTTAAATGAGCGTGGCATCCGTATGGTGCTAGTACAAAATAGGACGTGGTCGTGCAGGGTAAGGAATTCTCAATCATTCATCGGTAAGTGAGTGAGTGAGTGACTTCAATTGAGGGAGTGAATGGGCTAAGCAATCCTCCTGCCCTTTTGTTTCAATTCTGTGACTCTTTTGGACTGGAATTGGTCCTTTCCGGCAGTGAATGGATGGATGGATGGATGAATGAATGAATGGGTGGGTGGGTGGTGGTGGATGAGTGTACCGGGGAGTGGATGCTTGGTCGGGAGATTCGGGAAGGGCAACAGAGAGAGACAAGGAAAAGAAGAAGAAAAAATAATCGAAGAAGAAGAAGGAACACGCAGGACAACAAGAAGGGTGGGTGGTGCTCTCATCTCAATCTTACCTCGCAATCTTTTTTCCGGGGACAGATACCTTTATTAGCGAGCAAGACACTCTCAGCCTGGAGCCAAAGATACGAAAAAAACGGGATTTTGGACCTCAGGGAAAAAAGGGTCTTCTATTTTAATTGACCTTCTTATAATTCGATCGAGTCGGAGTGACGTGGAAGAAGAGGTTTTTTTAGCCTTGAAAACCTAGAAGAACAGGCAGAGTCAAAGAGGGATAGGATAACGTCGTATGTATGTGGACGGGACCCAATAAAGTATTGCACACCGATGAAAGAGTATGAGGACAAAATGCTTATGAGAGGAACAAGACGATGATGACACGTTGACAAGGGAAGGGAAGAGGTATTAGCAATTCAAAAGATCAAATCTGATGAAATGGAAGTGAGCAGATGGTGGAAGGAATCTACAAAAAGAGAAGGACACTGGTGGAAGAAGATCAGAGCGCGAGAGTGCGAGGTCTAGACAGAATAAATTGTGGGAGAGAACTTGAAAAAATCCCAGAGGATTAAGAAATCAGACAGAGATGATTTAGTTGATGAAGCGAATTTGAGCCAGAAAAGACAATTATTTAGCGTGATAATTAGTCTGCCCCCTACCATAAAACCCAACCTTTTTTGTCCTCAAATTCGAAAAAGGCGGGCGGTGAAATGAACCATGCGTGACAGCACATGAATTTGTGATCCGATTGCTGGATGGCAAGTACTGTACGTACTCGCTATAGGTAAGTACGTATAGAGTGGTAAGCCATCTCACATCACATCAGGCGGAAGTGATTCAGATACCCACACATCTTTACACTCTGACCAGGCCTGCAGGTTTCTTGATAAGAACTAATTTATAGTACTATACTTTACTTAGTATTGAATACAATTATTGAAGGTTGCCAGAAGTTGTCCTTCGGCTTCACATAGCAGTGGTTTTCAGTGAGCCAAATGCTCCATTGAACATGTCCAGCCATAAGCCGGGATATTATGAGGTGTTGTTTAGGAAGTCACCAAAATAGCATATCGCACGACAAGAGACTATCATCAACGTATCTCATGCATCTTAACATATCTTTAAGGCTATTACCTAATAATCTTGACTAATCGGTATTCTTTTTTTGAGTTCGTAAATAAAATGGAGGATAGAAGATGGTGGGCACGACAGAATCATTATTGCAGTGCATGCTAAGGCTCGCTTTCAAGAGTTGGCCAAGCGACATTGATCTGAAGGATGTCCAGCGTCAGCATGCGTATGCTGGGCCCGATGGGCACGACGCGATTGATGATAGTGCATGACTGAGCCGAATGGTACTTAGCACGACCTAACTCAGAACACGATATCCCTTTCAAGTCGTAGCAAACATATTCAACGCTGCGGTATCATTTTGTACTACGCCACGGCCGAATATTCTCAGTCAAAGCCAAGTTTTGCTCGTATGGATATCCGCTTTACCACATGCGATAAGTTATCGAAGCGGCCGATGTCTCCGTGCGACAAGACGCAACAATTTCGCATTTGAATGTGTTGAAATTTTGAACAATCCCATATATCCTTGTCACTCCTCTGTTCACCTTCTCCGTTGTACAAAGACCTAATTAAAAGAACAGGAGGGTAAGAATCCAGTCGCCATATATGCATAACAAGTCCTTCAATCAACAGGGCTTCGACTTTTACCCTCGAAATACATTATATCAAGTACAGTGCGTTGAATTGATACGCTTGGTAACTCAGTACATGAGGTACAGCATGCACGATCCTGTCACCTAAAGTAATACGTAGCGATGTGTCATTTATCATAGTAAAACTAAGAGGGCAAAGCGAATTTGATACATTTAAGTGATAACAAAAAATCCCCGCCACCTTATCGCTAATTCCTTTTCTTTTTTCTTTTTCTCTCCCAACTATCTTTGGCCTACTGATTAACTTAGCTCCATGCGCACTATTCTATTTTCTGTCCACCGCCATAAACTAAAAAGTGTGACATCTGATCAAAAGATCACAACACACACTACTACAATGCTATCAGGTTTTATTTGGATTTACCCTACTGGTTAATGAGTGAGTTAGAATATTTATTCACTCTGTTTAAGTCTTTCCCTACCTCGTTCATAAGCACACGATATCATGTTTTGAATAAGGTCAATCACATCATAAGATTTGCACCATCTCAGAATAACTCATTAGGATGGCTTCGTCCCGATCTTTTCCTTCATTAACTCTATGATTTCGAGATGAAACCCTTAACAATCACCTGCCACTTGCCGACGTTGTAGGGTCACAGTACACGTACAAGTACAGTGCCTCGAGTTGACTTGTCGGACTCGGCAAGGATAATTTACAGTTTGACATAAAAACTTGAAAGGCAAGCGATAAACCACACCAAAAATGGCTTGTTTCATATGATTTTACGTGTCACACAAGCGGGAATTTTGTTACGCCCTGCACGCGTAAAACCCTTCTTTTTTTTCTTTTTTCTCTTTTCTTTTCTTCTCGTTTGGGTTTGGCTGTGACTTGGCTTCACTTATCAGTATTGGGAGAAAAAATGACGAAATTGGGAACACTAGATTTTTAATCAAACCAAGTTGTTAAAGTCAATCTACTGAAATTCGATCTAACGCTTTTTTTCCCCTAGTCAACCGTTGCATGGCTGGCTGATGCATCAACGTTGTGGTCGCAGGCACGTCAACTTTACCTTGCCCTCTCCAACTGTACTTTGTTCGCCGCTCAATTATTTGCTTTGTAAGATAAAGTCTGATCATAAAGTGGCTGGTAGCAAGAGGTAGACTGATAGGCCGATACTCGCCAATGCATGTAAAAATCACATACCCTACATCTCAAGGTCTTAGTTTTGATCAAAGGTGCTGGTAAATGGCCTGTTATTGGTTCTAATGGGTTATTTTTGGAAGCTTAGATTCATTACATGGTATAATTATTTTACGAGAATAATATTACAAAGTCACATCTGTTGTTCAGAGCCATCTGATGGCCATTCATGCATATCGTATTCATAGGTATTCACGATATCCAGAAATAACAAACTATACAAAATAGTATAAGTAGCTGCACTATGCATTCATATAGGTAGACGTTTAATGCTGACAGGCTTTTTACAGTCCATTTCCGTTATCGTACTCAGCAGAATCATGTTGCATGGAAGGTGATGAGCGAGTTAAGCTAAGCACCGAAAAAACACGTTTGGAGTACCTACTACTCACTTAAGCACCTGGATACTTTGTAGACATTTAAAGCCAAATTTCCAATATTATGGATTAGTTATGGATCGGTTTATATGGCATCGGTGAGTGATATGACAATGATATCAATCTTCAAGTATATGGGCGCTGTATATATGGGTAGTAAGGGAAAATTATCTGCCCTCCCAGCAAGCTGGGCTTGCTATACGAATTCAATGAGGAACGTTTCGGTGCCTAGGTGTCTTGAGACCGTCGACACGTCAAAGTTAGTTCAAGGGTTTCAAGAAGTAGCTCAAACAGACATGATGTCTATGAACGACAACTTCCATCTGATGGGTGAGTCGTTACAGACACTGGATACTTGCTTAAACAAGTGTTCAATGGGGTATGGGGCTACTGAGTAAGTGGTTCAATTCTGTATTGAGGTTGCATGTGGAAAGTGCGAATGCTACATTTTTGGGTGTCTCTTTCTTCTTCAAAATTCTAAACCAATGGAGTCTTTCTGCTCGAGATTATTCATCACCAGAGAATTTCGTATTCTGGAACCACTGTGGATTGACTTCACCAAACAGGTTCAATACAGTCCATGATCATCACCATCATAAATGACCGTATCGAGCATTATTTACAGTCGATGGCTTCTAACATGTATCATACAGCTGGCTCACGCCAGGCGTACACTCCTGCTTTTTTGACGCAGTCATGGTCCCTGTACCACAGACGATTGAGTTGCTGGATACAAGCAATGACTTTTTCATGAGCCTTGGAATGATACAATCTTGAAGTCACCATCATCCTTGACCCCCAGTTCAAAGCAAAAGCACGACTTTTCGACTTTCTCAATTTTCCTCTAGCTCAACATTGTATCGAGTACTCAAGGTAATTTGATGTACAAAACTTCTACGTGCTAGGCACAACGCTACGCAAATCGAGGTCGAAATTCTATTGATGGTTTCGTCCAAAAACTCACTGTTAGAATGCCGGGAATAGCAAAAAGAAAAAGTAGCTCCCTCAATCGACACTTGTACAACACCAGACGTCTGGAGATTCCTGTTCAAGTACAAGCTGGGCTGCTTAATAGTCAAGGAGCGAGAAATGCACGACCACGCAACATTCCGGGTTTGTTGGAAGTGTTGTCGTATGTCATACTGGTTATCTTGTTTGCTGAGATATTGACGCTTGTATGCTAACCCAAAGTTCAAACATAGGAAGAGAGAAGATCAGACGCTGCATGATGACTCTACAAGGGTCAAAACTCTCGCAGCTCAAGCTTCTCAAATCGAGCCTGAGGATTATGTTCCAGATGATATACCTGATAAACTGCTTTGGTACTATCTTCCTGATGATCCCTCAGTAGGACCATACTACGCTGTAGCAAAAGGTCGACGATGCGGTATTTATACAGACATGTAGGTGATATCTTCAAGTTTAATGCAAACTTTCTTGCTAATACGTCCATCATAGGATTGAAGTAAATGATTCAATCAAGGGGTTTGATGGCGCAAAGTATACCTTCAAATTAACCAGAGAGGAGGCACGACAATGGGTGAATGATACCTGGTGCAACGAGGATAAAGTGAAAACGGGCACACAGGAGGAAGAACAAGGAAAGGAAATACATGACGATGTAGAAAGAGAATACGAAAACGAGAGACAGGAACTGGATTTAGAAAACAGCGAAGCGTCCATAGACGAAGAACTCGACATTGAAGATCATCATGACATGAGTCCACTGGCTGAACCACATACAGCTGCTCAGGAGCTCAGTCAGTTGGATGAAATTGGAGATGTTCAGAGACAGGAGGTGACTACGATGCCTAGAAATAACTTATTCGCGAGACCAAACATCGCATCTGCTTTTCCATATACAGTTACCTCCAGGGTCCCCGCCTTGTCACCTGGACATACAGATCCATTGAATGATCCAATCCATAAGCTGGAGGTTAGAGACAAGAATTCTATTTCATCAGGATTGACCAAGGACAATGAGAACCTTAATATCAAAGACAACTTGAATTTCAACACTACCCAGCACAAGAGTGGTACACTCACTTCTCAAGATACTAATGTAATTCGTACCCAAGGGAGTTCAAAACACAGGCCCTCAATCGATGTTCCCGTCATATGTTCTAATGAGGCTCACGAGTCAAACATCGAGGGAAATCCAGAGGCTTTGCATAATCTACAAGAGGGGAGGCCACATCAAAACACCAAAGGAGGGGAGCAACCAAAATATGCGATAACCAAGAAGGTTAGGTTCAAAGATGAGACATATGTCAAAGATGAGAGTTCTAGCATTAGTACACACAAGCTGAAAGAAAACGGAACTTCCACCAAAGTGATTGAACAACAGGATACCTCAAGTATCATTACCGGACAATTTGCAGATGCTGACAGCTATGAGGCAGCTAGGACACTTGTTGATTTGCAATTGCAAGAGGAGGAAACCATCAACGAAGAGCATGCCGAAAATACACAAGATATCGTCACGGGCGCAGCTGATCTTCCAGAGGATACCAAATTGAAGAAGAAGAAAAAAAAACACAAGAAACCCAAAAAGAAATCCAAGACTCTACAAACTCCGAGTGAGGACGATGATATAGAGCTGCCAGCACCTCAACCAGTTGTAAAGATTATAGAAAGTCTCAAACTTTCGGATAGAGTCTTCGATGCGATAAATAAAGGATTGCAACCGCACACACCAATCAATCGATTTACATTGTGTATTCGAGCTCTGGGTTACTACCGAAATCTGAGACAAATTAGAGAGAAAATTCTTTGTCAGAAGCCTGAATCAGAGTTGTCGAGATAGACTCTTGCCTCTCAAAAACGAGCGAAAGAATGCATACAGTCGGAGGCAGATAATATATTCTTGTCTGAGGTATATCAGCCAAATCTCGAGCAGGAGGATGATGAGACTTGCTCTTCTTATACCACACACGTCAATACAAGAAGACGATCGTTGAAACCTAAATCTGAGGTTGAAAACGCCGATGACGGCAAGATTAACAGTTCAGTCAGCATCCGGAACACTGAGCAAAGCATTAAACAAAGCGTCCAACAGCCTGGTGTGATGCCAGAACAATCCAAATTCTATGTACTTTTTTCCGACCGTGGTCAAGGTATATACACAGACAGGTTAGTGTTCTCTCAATCAAATCCTAAACATACGTACGACTGAACGTGTCTATAGAACAAAAGTTCAGGCAATGATTTATGGTTTGCAAGAAGCCAAAGTCAAGGAGTTCAATCTTCTCTCAGATGCTCGCAAATATTACTTTGAGCAGCTTAGTTCACCCATGATAACTGGTAATCGAATGCAGTCAGCAACTGATGATGTACAAGAGACAAGTCATTTAAAACATTGTTGGGCAAAATATCACAAGGAGAGTAATAATGTTGCAATATTCTTCTCACGGTAAGTCTTTTTGCCTCAGTAGACTCAGCATACATTGATTTGAACTATACTAGGCAAGAGGCAGAGCTGGCGTTGTCGAACGCCCTTAGCGACTACTCTATCCGAGAGTATTCTAATGTGTATAAGGCTCTCATCTATCTCGAGGAATGTAAACAAGCATCCATCAATCCAATCCCTCGTTCAATGTCTTCGAATGAACCATCCCCTTGGGCATTTCAAGATCTTGCGAACCGGATATATTTTCCAAATCTAACAGATCTTCTTCCGTCTGAACCTTCATTGGAGAGAAAGCCCACTCGCAACCCATTCTTCAATTTCAAGCCGGAAAACGATCCATTCAGTAAACTGAGAAATCATTGGTGTTTATTGCTACGATGTGTCAGCAATCCTCCTGATGAATGGGAAACATTTACTCCTTTATACTTTGAAGATTACGACAAACGTATGGTCCGAATATATGTCCGTAGAGGTTCAAAAATAGCAAAGACTCTGGCACGAGTAGAACTTGGAC
>Ga0160427_10002912_pt1 | contig 10175 bp, 10 predicted proteins | sample SolpanmetagenomL_FD_108194 | JGI IMG/M metagenome (GOLD analysis project Ga0160427, IMG submission 108194) | Solar panel surface microbial communities from Lawrence Berkeley National Laboratory, California, USA - L | ecosystem: Engineered > Built environment > Solar panel > Unclassified ...
AACGGGGGAGAAGATGCGCGAGATTGCCGAGGACTACATGCAAGAGATGAAGCTGACCGGGACGCAGTATGCCATCATCCGGCACCGCGACCGCCCCGACCACGAGCACGTCCATATCATTGCCAACCGGGTAGCCGACGACGGGCACACGATTAGCGACAGCAACAGCTTTTTGCGGTCGAAGGAGGCCCTGAGCCTACTGATTCAGCGGCACGAGCTGACTCCGCCCCAGGGGTTACGGGTGGAGAAGCAGCACCCGAAGCTTTTGGAAGGGGCCGACAAAGCCAAACACGAGGTAAAGGAAGCGCTGCACCAAGCACTGGCCACGGCCACGGACCGGCCGGCGCTGCTGGCCACGCTGCGGGCTCAGGATATTACCGTCCGAGAATACGCTACCAAGGCCGGCACCGTCGTCGGCATCGGCTTCGAGAAGGACGGGCACGCCTTCAAAGGCTCCGCCGTGGCGCGGGAGTACAGTTTGGCCGGCCTCGATAAGCAGTTGGCCGCGAACCAGGTGCGCCAGCAGGCCGAGCAGGCCCGCCAAGCCGCTGCCCAGGAAGCCGCCGCGCAGGAGCTGCGACAAGTGGCCGTGCAGCTGGCCCACCGGCAGGCCGCCGAGCGCCAGGCCGCGCAGCTGGCCCAGCGGCAGGAAACCGAGCGCCAAGCGACCCAGCTGGCCCAGCGCCAGGAAGCCGAGCGCCAGGCGGCCCACCGCCAAGAAGCCGAACGCCAGGCCGCGCAGGCGGCCAAAGTGCCCGCGCTACCGGCCATCGAGCGCAAGTGGCAGGCTGACTATCAGAAATATACGGCCGAGCTGGCCCAGCAAAACGCACCTATTCAGGCCCGTAACAAGATTGTTGACTCGTACAGCCAGCACCTGAAGGCGCAGCCGAATGAGGAAGGAATAGCCGCCGTGGTGAAGGCGATGAAAGGTGACCCCAGCCTGGCGGCGCTGCGGACGGAATTGGCCCGTCAGGTGGCCGCGCAGGAGACGCACGCGAAACAGCGGGCCGATAGCTACGGCAAGCAGGCCGAGTTGCAGCAGCAGGCGAAAGGCGGTTTTTGGGGGAAAAACGCGGCTTCGCGGGAAGCAGAGGAAAAATTGAAGTTTCTGACTGAGAAAGACCGGCCGTTGCCCGACCTGTTACAGCCTGATTTGCTAGCTTTTGCCCGCGCCGCGAAAGCGGCCGACCGGCCGACCCCGCCCATTGGGTTTGACGCCCGCGCCTATCACCAGCCGGAGAAGGTAGGCCTGAGCCTGACGGAGTACGCGGCCAAGCGCGAGGCTGAACGGCAGCTGGTGGTGCGCGTGCAGGAGCCGATGGGCGACAGTCAGGCCACTGGCCGCGCCGACGCTTTGCAGCGCAGCTTAACGAGCAAAGGTGCCACTGTTTTAGCAAGCGATACCGTTGATGCTCAAGGTAATCGGGTAGTCGAGCTAGTAGTTCAGTACAGTGCGGAGCAGCCGCGCCGCGAGGTGAAGGAGATTAGCTTCATGCTGGATTGGGCCGCGAAACAGCCGGGGTACCAGGTGCAGGAGCGCGAGTCGGACCGGGTGCAGCGCCAAGCCCCCGGTCAGCAGGATGCCCAACGGGAGCAGGCCCGCACTCCCGGCAAAAGCCAGGGCCTGGGCCGCGGCGGGCGGTAAAAAGCCGCTCACTGTACCAAAAGCCGCCCCGGAAGGCCGCAAGCAGACGGTATTCAGCACCCACACCACAACCGGGCGCAACTATGCAATTCTCACGGCCTTAAAACCTCGTTTTTAGGGTGATGTAGCCCCTTTTTCGTATCTTGTAGCATGGTGATGCCCCCGAAAAAAGAACCTGTTGCGGAGAAATTAAACGATTCGCGCACGGCGCATTTGCAGCCGCTCATCGACTTCTTAAAAGCCCAGGGCAACCCACCGGGACAAGCCCCCGGCTACGGGTCCGTCGGGGCCGACGGATTTTATTTCGACCGGGACGGCTTCGGTACCTTCTATTTTGAACAGCCACTGGATATCGCCGCTCTAGCGGCGCACTTTGCGTTACCGGCCAGTATCCTGCTGGGCAAAACGGCGGTGTCCGATAGCCGCAATTTTGTGAGCATTAGCCACCTCGTTCCGCAAGGCCCCCCCATTCAACTTGATTTTTAACCTTCCGCATGAGCTATACGCCCGAGTTTCACAAAGAAGAACAGACGCCCGCCCAGCGGTGGGATGCTGTGCGGTGGGCCATTTGCGCGGGGGCCAGCGACCGGGCCGTGCCTTCGCAGAGCATGGCGCACCTGGAGCTGCGCTACATCGCGGGGGAGATTGACCAGACGCAGGTGCAGGACGAGGTGCTGCGCTGGTACCGGCCCGACATTGCCCCAGCGGCCGACGTGCGCCCCTTACCGCCCGAGCAGCCCGGCCGGGTGTACCCCTACGCGACGGAAATGGCGGCGCTGATGCAGAGCATGAACGACTTGCCGCCCTACGTGCCCTATACGGTGATGCCGGAAGGAATCCCGTGGCTGGAATAGGCCGGCGCTACCCCCCTTTTTGCAATTGCAAAACACTCCATTACCAAGTGTCCTGTTATGCAACCTACTAAACAACAGTTGCCCTATCCTAATCCCCAGGAGCTACGCACCCTGGGAGCGGATGAATACTACCGGCGCTACTATTCGGACAGCTCCCAACCGAAAGCCTACTTTGGCTTCGAGTGCGAGGTATGGGAAGATGGATTCCTCATCCCCCGGTTTCGGTTTGTACACGCCGTAGCGAACGGTAGTGCCGAGTACGAACACTTGCGGGCGGCGGGCTTCGAGTGCCTGTACGACGATGGAAAAGGCAACCCGCCGACTCTGCTCCAAAATTTCATAGAGTCGAGCGAGCAGTACAAGCAGCTGTGCCGCATCACGGACCCTGCGCTAGCCAAAGAAGAAGGCTGGTAAGGCTTAAACTGGACGGAGAAAGACGTGAATCTCAGAGGCTATAAAACAATGTACGTCTTCGCCCCCACCGTTGCGGTTACGGGAATGTAATAGGTGGTACTGTCGCCCGAGAATTGGGTAGGGCTCAGGGCAAGGTGAACGGCTAGCCAGCGGGGATAGGCTTTTTTGACGATGACGAACTGCCCGCGCTTTAACTCCCAGGCGGTGGGCTGACGGCTTGAATCGCTCAGGTGTCGGTAGAGGTAGGTTGGGGCAGCCAATCCCATGATGCGAACGTTTACCGAACCTGTTAGGGCCTGCTCAATGGTAGGCCTTGGCGGCAAGGTGCTTGATTTAGGTGGGAGGCGGCGTACAGGAACGGGTTTGCCATCCTGGGCCCAGGCGGCGAACGGCAGCAGCCAGGCGAGCAAAAAGGAGCGTAGGGCCATATGGTAGGGAGAAACGCGGTAGGGTGGGCAGCCCGTTGCTGAACACAAAATAAGCACTACCTGAACCAACGCGCTTTCCTTTCGTCAAACGTCTAAATTGAAGCCCTGTTACCGGTAAAGTACCACGCCGGGCGCAGCGGCCGGCCGGGCCAAAACCCACCACTATTCCCGGACTTGTCCGATATGGAATCTTATGTTAAGTAACTAAAGGGAGAAAAGGACTCGCCTCGTTGCGGCGCCCTTTTCTCCATTTTGTCTAACTTTATAGCCCATGCAAAAAGTCAAAAAGTGGTAAGCCGTTTACTCCTAGCCTTGGGCCTGCTCGTTGGTCCTCAACTAGCAGCCGCTCAGTGTATCGACCCGGAAAAAGTGACCTATGGGGGGGACTGGGGCTACTCTGATTACATCCACCGCTGCCCAACGTACCAGTTTGCTTACGGCGGCACGGAATCCAAGGACTGGGGCGTGTTGGATAACCCGGTTTCTATGGCACAGGCTCCCGCTATTATCTTACAGCTTAAACAGTTAGTGGAGGATAGTATTCGGCGCTATGCCGGCGCGAAGTTTTACCAGCAGGTCCGTTTCAGTTCGGTAGAAATGGTTGTGCCAGAACAGCTTCGCTACTTTAAAAAAGAAGGACGCCAGAACGTGACCTTGAAGTACTGCAAGGCCAAATATTACTTTTATTACGAGTTTAAGCCCGATAGCCTGGCCACGTACCATTATGGGGTAGCTATCGACAAGCATAACAAGATTGTCAGCCCATTCAAGTTTCCGAAAGCCAGCGAGTACCAGCCCATCGACCTAACGTTTTCTTACTGCCAGCTGCTGCGCATTGCCGAGCAGGCCCAGCCAGATATCAAGCCGGTAGACACTATCCGGATGGTGTATGACGACCAGGAAAAGCGGTTTTACTGGCTGGTTTCGCAGGAAATTCAGAATGAGCACGAGGGGGTGAACCACTATAACCAGGTGCTCATCGACGCGGCCGACTTGACCAAGACAAAAAAGCGGCAGGGAGAGGCTAGTGTCGTGTACTAAGGGGGTTGTTAAACAACCAGGGTAAAACCTTCAACTTGGCTCTAGGCAACACCCACTTAAGGACATCCTCGACCGGGTAGACAGTAGCTGGGAGCAACCCAAGGAGCTAGTGATAAACCACAATCAGATAGAAGATTGCAATGTGATAACTAAACCAAGTGTTTAGTTTTACAAAACAAATCGGGGTAATTGTTACTAGCTTAGCGGTTAAACAGAACGTTTAACAGAACCGCCATGCAGCCCCAGCCGGAAGAAACACAACCCGAGTTAAGTACAACACTTGCCGAAAGTGCCGAAACACAACCCGAGTTAAGTATAACCCCCGCTGCAACAGCCGCAACAGCGCCAAAACAAAACGAAACTAAACCCAAAGCAAAGGGGGGTAGGCCTCGCAAAGCTCCAGACACCGGACTTTGGGCCATTCGGGGAGTAGACTTGGAAACGCGGGCCATCGTGGAGAAGACCGCGCAGCGGGCTGGCAAGACGATGGGGCAGTTTGTGAACGAAGACGTGCGCTCGTTCTGTCAGGGCCAGCTCACCCAATCACAGTTGCCCGCCGGCCCCCGGGACTTGCAGGTGCAGGTGGAGCAGCTTACCCAGATGGTTGAGGGGATTGCCAACCGGCTCAATGAGCCGGCGCGGCGGAGCTTGTGGCAGCGCGTCTTTGGCAAGTAGGGCAGGAGCGGGGCTATTTGGCCTTACTGCGATAGAAATGCTGTGAGGTGTTCAAGTCCCACAACTGGTCGAACACTAAGCTGTCTTGGCTCGCTTTCAAGATGCAGGCTGGCCGCCGGGTGTTGAAAGCGTCTCGTAGCCAGAGAGTGCGCGTTGGGGGCGAGTAGTGGACCCAGTAATGGAACCGATAAACCGTGTCACCAGCGCTAGTGAACACAGCTGCCAAGTTTGCAAAGGTTAAGGTGCGGTAGAAAATGGCCGTTTTATTGGCATTCTCCCACCGGCCTTCGATGGATGCTGCATCGGGGCTCTCCGATTTTAGAAGCAGTTGCCGGGTGTTTCTCCTATCCACCAAGTCAACGGCCTTATTTCCGTGTACATCGGCAAGGGGCATGATTTGGTAGGAACCGTCAGCCAAGGCCGTTCGCCCGTTTCCCCCGGCTTTGTCGTTGGTAACCAACAAGGTGCCGTGCGCAACGTGCCAACGGAAGCGGCTCAGAACCTCATCCCCGCCTTCAGTGGCGACGTAGCCAGTCCCGTTCGTCTTGAAGGTGAGTTCCGGGCAGACGTTGCACTTAACCGAAATGGTTTTCTTCGTGGTCGTGGTTTTTGAGACGCGGTGAACGTTCTCGTAGCTCAACGTGGATACGGTCCACGTCCCGAGCAGTCCCGCCGCTGATTCGGCTTGCGGCTTGGTTGGGGATTGCGCGCACGCCAGGCGCGCCCAGCCACAAGCCAGCAACCCCAAGCAATACCTACGCAATCTGTTCCGCATGAGGGAGCCCCGCACCGATGGGGGAGGAGGCTAGGTTTTGCTTGTCATGCTATCCAGCATCTGCCTACTGTAGTGGTCCACCTAGGCGGCGAAGTAGGCGGCGGAGAAGTGTAATAGGTAAAACTTCAATACTTGGCTTTTAAGAACAGTTTTTAATCTGCACCATGATTTTTACCATCTCTGATAAGCGTTACGATTGCTAATCCATTATCATCAACGTAATTCTTTTCGTATACCATTGAGGATAATAAAGATATTTTATTATTAACTGTAATGACGGTATCTTTTGAATACCGGCCGAATTGTACATGCACTTTATGAGGTCCTTCACATAACCGAAGCATTTTTTCGAACTTTTCGGAACTGACGTGATTACGAGGAGCGATTTTGTTAATTATAGTAGAATCATCGATTGAGACTATAACTTTTGCTAAAGAATCTACCCGGCTCCAATTAGTGGCATACAGGTAAACTTCATGCTTGGGTGCTAAACAAACTTGTGCGCTGCTTTTAACGTGTTTTTTACAGCCAACTATCATCACTATTGACAGTTGCGCGACTGCTAGTACAGCTAATCTAGTGGAGAAAATCATTATGGTAGTGCTCTTGGTATTTTATCTCCGTTCTGCGCTTCGCGATATGGCTTAGCTTGAGTTGTATGGTTCGTATTTGTAGGGTCAACGGCAGTAGATGAATTACTGCCTTGATTTCGAGCCGCTTGCAAAGACTGGAAGAGCTGATGGCCAGAAAAGCTATTTCTATTTCTGTCATAACTCATGTAATTACCTGGCTTTTGGTCAGATGCATTAGCGCCTTTATCGAAATTGTGATTTAAACCCATTTCATGACCCATCTCATGTACCATGTTTTCGGCACCTTCCGTGCTTTGTACATAACCTATTCTACCTCCTATATCAGCTACTCCGCCTCTAGGACCGCCTTTAGCATCTGTACCTGTTACATCATCGACCATTACTAATAAGTTATCAGTAGGCTTTACATGGTTCATATCAGAGGCAGCCTGAACATCTATATTACCAGCCTTAAATTCATAATGGACTTTGCTTTTACCAGGCGCATCATACCCACCTGAGTTATTAAATGCGCTTGTTAAGGAAGTTTTAAAATCTCCGACTCTAGAATTGAATTCGCTTTGACTCAGGTTTGAGTTATTGAGAAGTTTAATTGATACGTCAGCTGTTACTGTAACGGTAGTTATACCAGTTTTAGGGTCCTGACGGGCAGAGCTATGATAAATGATGTCGCGTCCGTCAGGGTCTGAATGATTGACTGGATTATTTTCCACGTAAGCGTAAGGCGTAATATTGACGTAGTTTTCCGCGTGGGGGTCCACGACCCACCAGCGGCTGGTGACTTCGGATTTAGCCCTGCCTAGGAGAGAATCGGGCGGCAACAGGTAAGCGATGCGGTGCAGGCGGCGGTTGTAGACCACTGACCCCACCCGGCGCAAGCTGTCGTTGGGAAAGAACTCGGGGTAGCGGCCGTTGCTCAGGCTGAGCACTTCGACCTTCACCCCGAAGCGGGCAAAGGGCTGTTGCGCACGGGTGGCCGAGCACAGGCCCAGCATGAGCAATAGGAATAAGGAGTAGCGAAGGCGCATAGATAATGGATTAGTGGTGAGTCTGGTACTTATCTTTTTCTTTTCTAACGAGTTGCAGCCAGTCGGCATACATCTGCGCCGGCATTTCCCGGTAGCCCGTTTCGACAATACGGGTGTAAGCCGCTTCCATATCGGCGTAGGCGCTTTGCGAATTGGCGGCGGTGGTTTGGCGCTCGAAACGGTGGCGCAGTGTTTCGGCGTGCAGCAGCTGCGCGTTGATGTAGTGGGGGAAAGCTTGCAGGGCCAAGGTCGTGCATTTTAACACGAATTCTTCGCTAGCGGCCGGCCCCAACTTGCGCTCATAGCCTTTGGCCAGGTCTACTAGGCAGAGCACAATGTTTTGCTTGGCGCTGAGCGTGTCCATGTAAATGCCGCTGACGATAGTTTCCTTGCTGATATAGCCCGAAGCCGTCAGCCAAGCATCGTTGGGAAAGGTGCGGCTGGTCAGTTCCGTGTTGTACCACCCATCTTTCTCGTCGTGCTGCTTGAGGTAGATGTGGTTGGGAGCCAGGGAGAGCCAGGTTTTAGCGCCGGTTTCGTCGGCCAGGATTTTGTAGAGAAAAGGCAAGGAATGGCAGTTACCGGTGTGGGTAACTAGGAGCTTGCTTACAAACATCTTGCGCCAGTCTTGGTCTCCGTTGAAGTCCTCGAAATCGTAGCGGTAGGGGCTCAACACCCGCCCGCTGGCGAAGCGAGTGGAATCCTTCAGCACTTGGCAGAGCACCGCATTCCGCAACACGTTTTGCTTGTCGGCGCGGTCGTAGAGCAGGTAGGGGCCACTGGTTTGCGCAATGGTTTGGCAGACCCGGACTAACTCACTGATAGCCCCGTTGAACTGCTGGTAGTCCAGGTTGTCATCGAGGTAGGCGTTTTCCGTGAGGTACACGGCCCGCTTGAAGCTGAGCGGGTAGCGCCCGTCGAGCATCTTGGCCAGTTCCTGGTACGTGCGCTCGTAAAGGTCGCGGGAGCGTTCGGCCGGGCTAGGGACCGGGGCAGCGGCGGGTGGGGTGACGACGGACAGGGGCCGCAGCTGCGCCGGCAGCGGGGCAGTGGTAGGCGTAGCGGTCGGGAAACGGTAGGCGCTGGTGCGTAGGGCCAGGTCGTCCACTGGCAAGGGCCGCCGCGCACAGGACGCCAACGCCCCCCACAGGGCCAGCAGTAAGAGGAAAAGACGGGCGCGGGGCATCATCAACGCAATATTACTTGTGAACGGTTTGCTCAAATCGGGCGGCTTGTTGGGCATCCTGACGGGTTTGCTCCTGGTTGGTGGCGTTCAGCCAGCGGGCGTACTGGTCGGGGGGCATGTCCTCGTGGCCCACTTCCCGCACGGCTTGCGCCCACTTGGTCACGTCGGCCCAGAGCGGTTGCAGCGCTGGGTTGCGTCGGGCCTCTTCCTCGGTGGGTTTGCCGGCCGCTGCCCAGGCTTTGGTGAATTTGGCCAGGGCCGCGTTGTGGACGCTCATGCGCCCTACCACGCTTTGCGGGTAGTAGCGCAGGCCCAGCAGCCCGCACTTGCGCACGAAATCATCCAGCCCGTAGCGGTGCTCATAGGCTAATCCCAGGTCAAAAAGACGACTGGCCAGCACTTCCTTGGTGGTCAGCGTATCGAGGTAAGAGCGACTTTTTAAGGCAGCGGCTTTCACGTAGCCAGTGCTCATGTAGTAGGAATCGGTGACGAAACGGTGGTTAGTCGTTTCGTAGCTGTAGAGTTCGCCCCGGTCGTCCAGCACCTGAATGTAGGTGTGGTTGGGGGCCATGCTGATGTAAGTTTTCACGCCTAGCTGGTCGGCCAGCATTTTATAGAGCAGGGGCAGGGAGTGGCATTGCCCTGAATTAGTACGCAACAATTTAGTAACGAACATCTTGCTATAATCTTCCTTGCCCCAAAAATCAGTGAAATCGTAGCGGTAGGGCAGGTGCTTGGAGATGACCTTACCCGCATAGCTCACCTGCACGGTGTCGGTCATCAGGCGGTGCAGGGCCATAAAACGGGCGGCGGAGCTGGCATTAGTGCCGCCCAGGCTCCGGCAGATGGTGGCCAGCTCGTCCAGGTTGGCCTTGAAGGCGGGGTAACTCAACTCGCCGGCCGCATAGCTGTTTTCGACAACGAACACGGCCAAGGGTAGGCTAGCCGGGCGTCGCCCATCCAGCATTTCGGCCAGGGCCTGGTACGCGGCCTCGTATTGAGGCTTGTTTTGGGCCTCAAATTGGACGTTAAAGGCAGCTTGTTCGCGGCGCTCACGCTCGATATGGGCGTAGTCCTGAGAGGCTTCTTTAACAATCGAATCACTACGGGCTTGCCGGTCGGCGTACTGCTGAAGGTCGGCTTCGATGGATGCCGCGTTGCGGGCGCGAATGCGGGCATCTCGCTCATCTACAAACTGACCAGGGGTAGGAATGCGCGGGCCTTGGGGTTTGGGCACTCCCAAGTCGGGGTTGGGCATTTGCCACATCTGCGCGGATGCAGCTGGGACCAAGCCGAACACGAGGAGCGAGCAGACGAGTGAAAATAACGAGCGGGGCATTCAAGAGTGCTAAACCCGTCAAAAATAAGGGATTCTAGCCTACTTACTTCACCCGTAATGTCTAATATAGAACTAAGTACTCGTGCATAAGTAATCGAGTAGTAGTTTTGGGTCATGCTACCACTAGCCCCTATTTCGTTGGATGCCACGCAAGTCCAAGCGCTGGAACACGCCGTTACCCACGGCAAGCACGC
>Ga0160427_10002915_pt1 | contig 10169 bp, 9 predicted proteins | sample SolpanmetagenomL_FD_108194 | JGI IMG/M metagenome (GOLD analysis project Ga0160427, IMG submission 108194) | Solar panel surface microbial communities from Lawrence Berkeley National Laboratory, California, USA - L | ecosystem: Engineered > Built environment > Solar panel > Unclassified ...
GCCTGCCCTGTTGATTGCGGTGAAGCGACAGAGGCAGCCTCCCATCACCTGCACCAGTCAGTGTCCAGCTCCGGCGATCAGACGCTCGCCGCCGGCTCGCCACACCGTGCGAATCGCAGGACGTGGCTGCCGTCGACCGTCAGCGCGTGCCGCACCGCCTGAGCCAAGTCCGCGAAGGTGAACGGTTTGCGCAGGACCAAAGCCGCGTCCGGCAGGGCCGCGGCCTCCGCGTAGCCGGTCATCAGCAGAACGCGCAGGGCCGGCCGGTCCGCGGCAGCCCGGGTCACCAGCGCACTCCCGGTCATCCCCGGCATGGCGTGATCGGCCACGAGCAGGTCGACCGTGTCCTGGCCTGCAAGGAGGCGCAACGCCTCCGCGCCGGAGCTCGCAGCGATGACCGTATGGCCCATCTCCTCCAGCATCGCCGCCGCCGTGGATCGCACCTGGCCGTCGTCGTCCACCAGCAGGACGCGCAGGCCGCCCGACGCCTCCGGCAGCGTTGCGGAGGTGGCGTCCGGATGCGCCACGCCCATCGCGGCCCGGGGCAGGTACAGCGCCACGCGCGTGCCCTCACCGACGCGGCTGTCCACCGTCACCTCGCCCCCGAGTTGCTTCGCCGTGCCGTAGACCTGGGCGAGGCCGAGCCCGGTGCCCTGGCCCTGGGGCTTGGTCGTGAAGAAGGGCTCGAACAGGCGCGCAAGGACCTCGGGCGGCATACCCTCCCCGGTATCCGTCACGCTCAGGCGAACGAACGCGCCGGGCGGGAGGGCCGCCGGGCGTGGCTCGGCAGCCGCGAAGTTCGCGGTCTCGATCCGGAGCTCGCCTCCCTTCGGCATCGCGTCGCGCGCGTTCACGGCGAGGTTCAGTACCGCGAGCTCGATCCGATTCGGATCGGCCATCGCGGGCCAGAGGTCGGCAGCAAGGCGCGTCGAGACGGCGACCGTACCGCCGAGCGTCCGGTGGAGGAGGTCGGCCATCCCGGACAGCACACCGTTCAGGTCGGTCGAGCGCGCCTCCAGGCGCTGCCGCCGCGAGAAGGCGAGAAGCTGCTCGGTGAGCGCCGCGCCGCGCTTGGCCGCCTGATAGGCGTTGTGCAGAAGGCGCAGGACGCGCTCGTCGCTGACCCGGCGTTCGGCCAGCTCGACCGAGCCCATCACGGCGGCCAGCAGGTTGTTGAAATCGTGCGCCACCCCGCTCGTGAGTTGGCCGACAGCCTCCATCTTGCGGGCCTGCGCAGTCTGTTCCTCGGTCTCTCGCCGGAGGCGCGCCAGTTCGAGGTTCGTCCTGACGCGCGCCTGCAGTTCGCGGGCCGAGAAAGGCTTGACGAGGTAGTCGTCCGCGCCGGCCTCCAATCCCTCGATGCCAGCCTCAGCGCCCGCTCTGGCCGAGAGCATGATGACCGGCACGGTGCGCAGGGCCGGGTCGGCCCGCACCGCACGGGTGAGCGCCATGCCGTCCAGCACCGGCATCATCACGTCCGTCAGGAGCAGGTCGGTCGGCGCCTCGCGGAGAGCGGCCAGGGCCGCCCCACCGTCGGGGACGGAGACCACCTCATGATCGAGCCCGAGCAGGCGGTGGACATAGGCGCGCATGTCGGCGTTGTCGTCCGCCAGCACGATGCGCGCGCGCTCCTGTGCGTCGCGCCGAGATTCGAGCTCACGTCGCAGCGGGACGACGTTCGTCACGGCGGTCCCGTCGGGAAGCCACCGGAGAGCCTCCTCGCTGTAGGCTCGGGCATGGCCGCCGTGCCGCAGGGCCTCGGGCGCGTCCGCGATCCGATCCGGTGGCAGATGCTCTCGCCCGGTTGGGACCGTCACGGTGAAGGTGGTGCCCCGCTCGACCCGGCTCTCGACTGCGACGGTACCGCCATGCATGCCCGCGAGCTCGCGCACGAGCGCGAGGCCGATGCCCGACCCCTCGTGCGAGCGGCTGCGGCTGCTCTCGACGCGGTGGAAGCGCTCGAAGATGCGCGGCAAGATCTCGGCCGGGATGCCGACGCCCGTGTCGGTGACCGTCAGCCGGACAGCGCCCGGCGTCGGCTCCAGCCGGACGGCGATGCCGCCCTGGAAGGTGAACTTGAAGGCGTTCGAGAGCAGGTTGAGGACGATCTTCTCCCACATGTCCCGGTCGACGAAGACGGGCTCGGGCAGCGCTGGGCCGTCGACCCGCAGGCTCAGCCCGCCGCGCTCGACTGCCGAGCGGAAGGTGCTGGCAAGGTCCGCCGTCAGGGCGGCGAGGTCGACCTGAGCGAAGGTGGCCTGGGCGCGACCGGCTTCGACGCGCGAGAAGTCGAGGAGCGTGTTGACGAGGCGCAGGAGGCGCAGCGCATTGCGGTAGGCCACGTCCAGCTCGGCACGGGCGCGCTCTTCGAGGCGGTCGGACGCCAGCACCTCTTCCAGCGGGCCGAGCATCAGGGTCAGCGGCGTGCGGAACTCGTGGCTGACATTGGAGAAGAACTGGGTCTTGGCGCGGTCGAGTTCGGCCAGCGCTTCAGCGCGGCGCCGCTCCTCCTCGTGGGCGCGGGCATTGCGCAGGGCCGTCGAGATCTGGCCTGCGACGATCTGCAGGAAGCCGCGGTAATCCTCGTCGAGTGCGCGGCTCGGGCTCGCGCCGAGCACGACGACACCGAGCGCAACTGAGCCGGCCTCTCCGGCGAGCGGGAGGACGAGGGCACTGTCGGTCGGATCCGCCCAGAAGCCGGCCGGCAGCGAGAGACGATCGGCCAGTCCATCGACCGAGACGACCTCTCCCGCGAGCGCGCGCGCGAGAGGCCAGCACGCGGCGCCCGCCGGCGCGGCCTCGGGATGGTCGGCGCCGATGCCGGTCGCCGCGGCCCGCCGTAGGCCGCCATCCGGCTCACGCAGGAAGAGGAGCGAGAAGGGGAGGTCGAGCCGGTCGTCGGTGAGCGCGCCCGCAATGTCGGCGCAGGTCGTCTCGACGCTGCGGGTCTCGCCGGCCTTGGCCGCGAGATCGCGCAGCAAGCCCAGCCGACGCTCGCCGACGACCTGCGCGGTGACTTCGCTGCAGACGGCCAGCATCCCGACGATGCGGCCGTCGTCGTCCTCGGCCGGCGCGTGCGAGACGCTGAAGTAGGCCTCCTCCCGGTAGCCCGCCCGCTCCATCAGCAGCGGCAGGGCCGGGGTCCAGTTCGCCTCGCCGGTGCGCATGACGCGGGCGATCATCGGACCGAGTGTGTCCCAACTCGCCGCCAGCGTGGTGCGGATGTCGCCGCCCAGCGCTGCCGGATGCCCTGCGCCGATCAGCTTGGCGTAGGCGTCGTTGTAGATCTGCGTGAACGCGGGTCCCCAGGTCAGGATCATCGGGTACTGGGAGGACAGCAGCGTGCGCACCGTCGAGCGGAGGCTCTGCGGCCAGCCCGCCACGGGGCCAAGCGGTGTCGCGGACCAGTCGAGGTCGCGTGCCAGACGCTGGATCTCGCCCTTGCCGGCGAACAGGATCTGGGCTGCGGTATCCTGCTGGCTCATGGGTGGACCATGGCTGGCCCCCATTCCTGCCGCAACAACCCATATGTCGTTTCGGATGCAACCAGGGCGGCTCGAGAGCCGGGTGCTTGCAGGAGGGAGGCCCTGCACGGCGTCAGCCTCGTCCGGCGGCTTCGCGCCCCCTGCAGTCTTCCAGCCGTCCCTGCGGGCAGCCCGGAAGCAGACCTCGAGTGGGTGTGGCCAAGTCATCCAGCCAGAGGCATGCCCGCGCGACTGGTGATGTCCCGGACCGTCACGCGCGCCGCGTCGATGGCCAGCATGCGGCCGGCTCGCAGGGAGTGGACCTGGAAGGTTGAGGCATCGAGCCTCGCGGCCGGGCCGTAGTCCCGTGGGATGCTGGCGGCGGACCGGTCTGTGACGCGCGGTGGGGTGGGCAACTCGTCCACGGCTCGCACCCGCCCCGACTGCCAGACCGGCCGAAAGACCGGGCCAGACGGGATGCCAGCCGCGTCGAGCCCTTTCCGCACGAGCGCCACGCCGCAGACACCTGCGATCGGAATGGCCCTCTCGAAGCCCCTGCCCGCCTGATCCACCGTCAGGCGGCGGATCGCGACGCGCAGGCCCGCCTGATCCTCACGCGGATCGTCGGCCCCCTACATCGCGTATGCGTAGCGCCAGACAGGAGAACCACCGTGGCCGAACAGGCATCGAGCTTCATGCGGGACTGGATCGCCGCGAACGTCCACGACAGCTCCGCTCGGCGAGACCGCGGCCTTGATGAATGGGTCACCGACGAGATTGCCCGCCTGAAGGATGCCGCTCGCGCGGCGGATCTCGACCTCGACGACCCGGAGCTCGACGACGACTTGCTCCGCGACGAGATCACCGCTGCGATCAAACGGATCGCCCGCTCCTGAAACGAACGACCAGAGTAGGCCGATATGCCGGGGCGGTGGCACTGCGGCGCTGATGAGGAGAGGGCGTGCGACGTCAGCGAGGAGCCTCTCCCTCCGTCGCGATCGCGTTGCGCGCCGTGCAGCGGATCCGGGGCAGCCCACCGGCTCCCGCCGCATCGGCTGCGCACGGTCAAGCGCTCGCGCGATTCCTCCCTCACGGCCAAGCTTCGCGGCCAAGGTCGAAGGCGTGTCGACCCGCAGGCGGCGCTCGAACGCTGCACCGCCGACGCGCCCGACCCTTCGTCCGGACCAGACCCGCCGCCGACATTCTCGCTGCCGTCAGCCGATTCCCTGAGCCAGCCCTCCGAGGCCGTGTACGAGATACCATCGGCCGCAAGTACGACCGGGTCAGGACCGGCGCTGGAGGCGGGGCCCGGGCGCAAGACCTCGTGCCGCTGGCGAGCGTGCGCAGCGTCCTGCTGGTTCGCCCTACCTATGAGATCTCACCGGATAGGATCTCAGCCATGTGGTACCTCTACGCCTTCGTACTGCTGGCTGGCGTCGCCAATGCCATCCAGGCAGGGCAGAACGGTGCTCTCTCAAAGGGATTGGACGAGTCTCTGACCGCCGGCCTCGTCGTGGTCGCCGGCACCGCGACGTGCATTCTCGTCGTCGGCCTTCTCTCAGGCAAGCTCGCTTGGCCGACGGCGGCTCAGGCTGCGGCGATGCCGTGGTGGGCGTGGCTCGGCGGGATCCTCGGCGGCTGCATCATCCTGGCTCAGTTCCTCGTGGCCCGTCAGATCGGAGCCGCCCCATTCCTCGGCCTCCTCGTCACGGCCGGCGTGGTGACCTCGATCGTGCTGGACAACTTTGGCTGGGTTGGCTTCGAACGACATCCTGCCAGCGTCTGGCGGATCCTGGGTGGCTTACTCATGGTGGCCGGGGTGGCCCTCGTCGCGCTGTTCTGATCGCTGTCGCCCTCGAAGCCGCGGGCGTGATCGTCGTCACGGAAAACAGCGAGCGGCCGCGCGTGCAGCTGCGCGAGGCGTAGGGCAACGGACCCACCCCGTCGTCGCCGGATCGAAAGCGGAACGAACGTGCCGGCCGTCCGCTTTCCTCGACGATTCGAAGAACCAGGGAGAGCGCCGTGGACGATGATCGGGTGTGGTCGTTCGAGAAGAGCCTGTGGACCTGCGACGCTGATCACTATCGCGAGCTGGTCGACGACGAATGCCTGATGGTGCTGCCGCAGCCGCCGTTCGTCCTGAGCGGGACCCAGGCGATCGAGGCGGTCGCCTCCACGCCGCGGTGGTCCCAGATCGAGATCTCCGACGAGCGGATCAGCCGTCCTCAGGAAGGCCTCATCGTGATTGCCTATCATGCGAAGGCGAGCCGCGAGGGCGAGGCATACGAGGCACGCTGCACCTCGACTTACCGACGGCTGGAGCATGAGGTCTGGCGCGTCGTGCAGCACCAGCAGACGCCTCCGCTCGTGACACCGGCCGCGGAAGTCAGCGGCTGATCGGCGGGGTACGGGGCGGCCCGTTCGGGTCGCCCTCGAGGTCGCCCGCATCGGCTTCAACCCTTGGAACGGCGAAGAGCTGGGGCGGCGCGCCCTGATAGGAGCAATCCATGCTGAGCCCGGTCGAGGCCTTGCGGAAGCTACGCGAGGAGATGGTGATGGAACGCCGCAAGCTGGTGGATCAGCAGGAGAGTATCCAGAACGTACAGGCCGAGATTGAGGCGATTGATAAAGCTATCGCAGACGAAGAAGCCATGAAGAGCGGTGTCGACTCAAAATCCGGTCGCGTCTCAGTCTGAACTGTGAGCCCTGTTTGGGCCCTCTCGCAGTCTCGTCCCGCACCCTCGCGCGTCCCTCGCGCCGGCTCCTGCCCGGCGTCAGGCAGCACGCTTCCGTCGCCGATCAAGATCGTGTTCTCATCGACACGCACGGCGGACAAGACAGCGCCGCCCCGACCCCAGCAGGGGCGGCCATGATCCTGGCGTAGCCCTCATCGGCGCCCGACAGGCGACGCGACGTGATCGCGACAGCCGCCGCCATCGAAGCTGTCACGAGACACCCCAGCTTTGAAGAGGTGCTAACCCGGCTTGTTCAGATCAACACTCAGGATGGCGGCGGAGCGCCTCGACCCGACGGGGACAGCGCCCCCCCATGGGCCATGCCATTCGAGCGGCGCGGAGACCGTTCCATCGAAGTCCGCACCTTCGGCGAGGACGACCAGCCGATGGCGGATCGCCTCCGTCGCCGCGACCGCTCCCGGAATGTCGCCGGCTGAGCGTTCTGCGGCGCCGGTTCGTTCCCTCGACATCGCCTCCCGCGCGGCTATCCTGCGGGGATGCGCGATGGCCTACGTCCCTGGACGGCGCGCTGTCGGTCGCCCGGCCCGGGCGGCCTAGGTCAGTGATCTTCACCGGGAGAGACCCATGGCTTCGGAAAACAAGCGCGGCAACCGCGAGGCAAAGAAGCCCAAAGCCCCGAAGGTGAAGACGAACGCCTCGGCGCCGTCGACCAAGGGGACTATGGTGACTGCCAAGCCCGCCTCAGCTTCGAAGAAGTAGCCGCAGCAGATCTATCGGCCGGATGACGCATCTCGTCTTCCGGCCCTTCGCTTGTTCTCCGCCATTCACGATTGCGTCGACACAACACCTCACCCCGCCTTCGCCATCTGCCGCCCAGGGTTCTGCACGACATCGCGGAAGCGGTTGCTCGGAGGTGGGCCGAACCTGCCCACAGCTCGCGGCCTTCGGCGGCTGCGATCAGCACATATGTTTGGGCGCAGATGCTCAAATCAATTGCGAACAATCTTCTCGACAAGCCCCCTTTATAACTCTATTTACATATCGCAATAGTCGGACTGAAAAGTAATCGGCCATTAAGACGGACGGCCGCATGCATCCTTGTGGCAAACACTGGGATGGAAGATGCGTCAGCTTGTTCAAAGATTCATGGCCGAGAATGACGGCGCGACGGCGATTGAGTACGGCATGATCGCCGCACTGATCGCGGTTGCCATCATCGGCACGCTTCAAGTTGTCGGAACGTCGTTGAGCACCAAGTTCACCGCCATCGCCGGAAACTTGAACTGAGTACGTCCGTCCTGAATCTGATGCTCTCTCACGCGCATGAGATTGCAGGGAGAGGCGCAGCCGCGACCGTACCGGTGCATGACGGACAGGGAAGCCCACGTCGATGACAGGTCGGGCGGCCTGACCGCTGCGCCGCTCTCGACACCTGCCGCAAGCGGCTCTGCACGCTCAGCCCCGCCCCGGTCTACGCACGGGGCGGCGGAGCAGCGGTAGGACGTCGGTCTGACAGGCGGGTCGCGATGGCCAGGGCCGATGGTCACGCGGGTTGCCGCCGCTCACAACCACGTGGCCGAGGCCGAGTGGAACCATCGTTGTCACGGGAGCATTCAAAGCAGCCAAGTATCAGCCTGCATGCCGGTACTGGCCTTTGTTAATACAGCGATTGAAATTAACTTATGCTAGGCAGCGCTGAAAATGAGGGCGGTCGAACTCAGCTCCCGCCCCCCGAGCAGAAGCGCAGCCTCCGTCTTAGATGGCTGAACCAATCCCTGCTCACGTCGCTGGTGTTGATCGCCCTCCTCGTCACCATCGCGTTCTGGTGCTGGGCCGTTTGGTGGGGCGCATCGAAGCTGATCGGCCTGATGATATGACGGACCAGTCTTCGAGAACGATCGACCCCATAGATCCGATCTTGACGGCTGCTTACCCAGCGCCTCTCGGAAGCGCGGATCGGAGACCAACACCTCGCGCAGGGATCAGATCGAGCCGTTTCGCGCCGCGCTGTCGGCGCGTCTGCGACGTGCACGCGGATGATGCGGGCGCCCCACCGGCATCGGTCAGAGCCGCCACGCCGCAGTGGCGCCGGTCAGATCTGGAGCGCGGGGACCGCGTACGTAAGAGCCCGCCGCGACGGGGCCGGGCGGGCTTCTCTGAATCCAAGTGTCGAGGGGAATGAGCCTCGATCCAGATCGGACCGATAGCCGCTCCAGTCGAAGAACAGCCCACCGCGGCAAACTGCCAGGTGGGCTGAGTCGGGGTTGAGCTTGGAGCTCGCTCCATTGGTAGCAACGGCAGACGTCTCAGCACATCCCCCGTTCGGAGGAGGCCTGAAACGGAAAAGCCCCGCGCGGCGGCCGCCGGCGGAGCTCAGTTGTCCTCGTTCACGGGATGTAGAGGCTGTAAGGAGGCAGGTTGATCCGGCGGCCCCCGCCTCTCCTGAACGATCCCGGCGATGATGACGCCGATAAGTGCGCCGGCTCCAATCCACATCGGAGGCTCGCCGGCCTGTGTGCGGAGCATCAGGCGTCTTCGTCCGGCGCGGGCGGCATGCCGATCCCGCGCGCAGGCCGTGCCGCTCCAACTCCCAAGCGTAGGCCTTCCGTCGGCCCGCTCTCGCTCCGCGTCCCGCGTGCAGAGACCGGGTGTTTCAGGCCTCCAACCGGTCCGCCACGTCCTCGGCGATAGACAGGCTCGAGGTCAGTCCTGGGCTCTCGATGCCGAAGAGGTGAACCAGCCCGGATAATCCGTGCTCGGCCGGACCATCGATCCGGAAGTCGGCCGCGGGCTCGCCTGGTCCCGTGAGCTTCGGACGGATGCCGGCATAGTCGGGGAAGAGCGCGCCGTCAGGCACGCTGGGCCAGTAGCGTCGGATCGCCTGGCGGAAGGCCGCTTCGCGGGCGGGGTCGACCTCGTACATGTGGTCGTCCACCCACTCGACGTCGGGGCCGAACTTCATCCGCCCGGCCAGATCGAGCGTGAGGTGGATCCCAAGGCCACCCTCCACCGGGGCGGGATAGATCAGCCGCGTGAAGGCAGGACGGCCCATGCAGCCGAAGTAGCTCCCCTTGGCGAGAACGAGTTTAGGCACGCGTTCGGGCGGATAGCCGTCGGTCTCTCGCGCCAGTGCCTGAGCGCCGAAGCTCGACGTGTTCACGACCGCGTCGACCGGTATCTCGCCCGGATCCGGGCCGCCGAAGCGGGCGAGCCAGCCGCGGCCCTCCCGATCGAGGCGCAGGATCGGCGTGTGGAAGGCCATCGATCCGCCGGCGTCTTCGATCGCGCCCTGGAGCGCCAGCATCAGCGCGTGGCTGTCGACGATGCCAGTCGCGGGCGAGTGCAGGGCGGCGAAGCAGGCGAGGTTCGGTTCGAGCGTCCTGGCGGCCGAACCGTCCAGCATCGCGAGATCCTCGACGCCGTTCGCGAGACCTTGACGGTGGATCGCCTCGATCTTCGGCACCTCGGCTTCGGCGGTCGCCACTATCAGCTTTCCGCACAGCCGATACGGCACACGATGGCTCTCGCAGAAGGCGACGAGCAGGCGCCGCCCCGCCACACAGTGCCGGGCCCGGAGCGAGCCCGAAGGATAGTACATCCCGCCGTGGATGACCTCGGAGTTGCGCGAGGAGACACCCGATCCGATGGCGCCGGTCTTCTCCGCGACGATGACGCTGTGACCGCGGCGCGCCAGTGCGCGCCCCACGGCGAGACCCACGATTCCAGCGCCGACGACGAGGACTTCCATAGCGCTGCGATAGCGGGGACGCGGTGCGTGCGGCAAGGGCCGAGCAGCGACGGACGCGAGGCGTCGGCCGATCCGTCAACTGGGCGAGCGTTCGGGGAGCGGGTCAGCGCGGAGGATGGCCGATGACCCGGAGCGCTCCACAGATTCGGCCCGGCGTCGAGCGTCCGCAGAGCGCGGACTGGGATTGCGGGTTCGGCCTGCGACCGGGCCTCGATCCGGTGCCTCGACGGCCCGGGTCCGAGACGCCTGGGTCCGAGACGC
>Ga0160427_10002917_pt1 | contig 10163 bp, 8 predicted proteins | sample SolpanmetagenomL_FD_108194 | JGI IMG/M metagenome (GOLD analysis project Ga0160427, IMG submission 108194) | Solar panel surface microbial communities from Lawrence Berkeley National Laboratory, California, USA - L | ecosystem: Engineered > Built environment > Solar panel > Unclassified ...
ACAACCTGACAGGTCACATCAACAACCTTTACAACACCACCTTCTGGTCCTTGGTCAATCTTGGGGGATTGAGCAGGACAGAAGCGGAGGACCACTTAAAAGTAATGCTTCCGAGGGAATTTCAATCCACAACGACTGACTGATGGAGCACTAGGGAACATTTGCTGACGACAAAAACGAAATTTTATTCAGTCGATTTGGGATCAACTACAACAACGAGCCGGAAATGTACAGAAAGGGCAGCATCGTCTTTCGAGACGTGAGTGTGGTTTGAAAGTTGAGTAAAATACGTGATTAACATTGAGTTCTAGTATGAAGGGCAGAGCATGAGCGCACCAGACACAAACAGTGTGAACGAGAAAACGCCTCTGGCTCCAGTCATCTCCACCTCCGATGCAGAACAGTATCTGACGCGACCAACGCCGGCAACGGAGTCACAAACCGCATCGAAGACGCAAAAGGAAAAGGATAGGAAGAGAAAGCTGAAGGCGCGGGTAGTGGTGCAACACGTTGACGTAATACGAGACACGTTCTGGAAAGAGAAGCCGTGGATTCTAGAGGGCAAGGCGCCAAAGATGGTCAGTAAACCTGATTGATCAATCAACACAAATCACCAAACTTTTCGGCAATCACGCCGCTTCGTGAGAAGACGATACCGCCTACGCCTTTCGTTACTGTATCTGTACAGCTCGGATATCTCTTCGAAGCTAGCGTGAACGCTGCATTTCGCATCGAAACCTCACAATAACTCGTATATCTTAAGGCGCCAGTAGGGTCATACTTTACGTCCAAAATGTTTTTGTCAGATGCGGGTGATGAAGAAGACCGAGTACATAGAAGAAGGATGCATCGCAGTCGTGAAAGATTAGTATCGAACAGATACCGCTTGCTATCTAGGCAGACATAAGAACATAGAACTACCTGCACAACTACTGCCTCGAACTTTCTTCCAAGTGTCTCTCATCGTACATCACGCCTTTTTTCCTATCGGTGTGCGCCTCCCTCGCCCTTCAAACTTCTTTCCGCTTGTGACTGCCTTGCCACCTTTTTTGAACTTCTTCTCCTGGTACCGCTTTTGCGCCTTCAGGCGCCGTCGCTCTTTCTGTGCCGCCTTGCGCAGCTCCTTCTCGGCTTTAGTTGCACCTCTCTTCAATGCTCTTGCTTCGGCGGTTACTGATGTGGCAATAGATATGGATTCGGCTTGAGTAGTAAGCAACGCTTGAGGGTCCATCATTGCCAGTCTCGCAGGGTTGACGAGCGCATCACTCGGGCCATGAGCTTCAACAATCCCAACAACTGCGGGCGTGGCAGCTTCGGCGGACTTGAGTGTCGCCTGGGGCGCTGAGTTCGCCCCACTAGGTCTGTATGCCCTCGCAGTCCTGCCGACAGTCTGCACACCGGAAGCAGGCGAATCCATCATTGCCAGTCTTGCTGGGTTTATGTAAGCCTCGACTGGCACAGCTAATGGTGAGACTACTGGCGGTGGCACTGTTGGCGGCGGCACCGCAGACGGCTTCTCTGCTCGATGTCGTTTCGTTTTGGGCGTTGGCTTGTGCTTAGCTGCCTTTTCGGCTTTCTTGATGGCGCGTTCTTCTTGCTTCTTGAGTCTTATCACCTTGCGCGCTGCGCGACGCTCAGCCTTTCGCAGTTTGTCTTCCGCGGTCGGCTTCGGCTTTTCCGGTCGTCCGTTCTTCAGTCCGCTGGCGTCAGAGGGTTCCTTCTTCGGTTTCTTGCTCTTCTTGGACTTCGTGGGCAGCTCATCCTGAAGCGAGACCATTGCTTGTTCGGACAGACCAGTCCCGTTCTGCTTCACCTCCTTGCTATCTTCTTCCTTGGTAGCCAGCTCAGATGAGTCGTGTTCATGCGTGACCGTTATCCGCTCTTCATTTTCCAGGCCCTTCTTTTTGCTCTTCTTCACCTTCTTCGGTGCAGCAGGGGAATCTGGTTCGTCTACTTCCATTGTCTGCTCCTTCCTTTCCGTCTTCTTCTCCTTGCCCTTCCTTCCTTCCCCAAGCTTGTCCTTTTTGGATCTCTTCTCAACGACCGATGGCTGCTCATCATCGATGTCCAACTTTCTCTTCTTGCTCTCCGATTTCGATACTATCTCCGCCATAGTTGACGGCGTCATACCGATAGACTTGGGCTCCTCGTAGGTACCCCCTAAAGTCTCAGCCTTAACAAAACTCGCGTAGAGACCGGTCTTCTTTGGCAGCGGAGCTTGCAAACTAGGCGAGCTAGCGGGCGTAGAGCCGAATGACGAAAGGCTTTTGTCAAAGGCGCTCAACCACCACTGATTGCTGAAGTCGTTTTTCTTGGTCCCAAGGCCAGAAAGATCTTTCTTGTGGTCCACAAGCAATGGCCGCGCAATACCGCGGTTAGTATGGTCGAGGGAGAATCCTTCGCCGCGCCAGCCTTGAGCTTTGAGGTAAGCTACAGCGTTCATCTGCACGCAAGGACGGATGGAGTTGGCGCTTTGTCGGCAAGTTTTTACTGTTATTTTTTAAAGTGGGGCCCGCCCAAAAGCAGTCACGTAGTGTCCCCTTCACTTCAGGGATCTCTTGGACACTTCACCAGCAGTCACGCAGTCAATCTGTTTGGATCATACAGGTCGTTTCTCTCTCTTTTACGCATCTACAGACGCCCTGCTCTCATCCTCGTCTCCAGTCTCGCTGGTCATGCTGGTTTCGCTGATGCTAGGTGCGCTAGGGCCTTTCTTGCTTCGCTTCCTTAGCGACGTAAGAGAGAATGCGCTACGCTTCTCAACAAGACTCGGCGATGCTGCGCTGTTGAGACTACCTACACTAGTTCCGAGAGTACCACTGTCGTCTTCAGTCTTTCTCGAGAAGATGCCGCTCTTTTCCTTGAAGCTGGGCAGTGTGAATCGGCTCGAGGACCCTTTCCTCGTCATCTTACGCATAAAAGACTCCTTGCCTATTGACTCGGGCTGTAAAGAAGAGTCGTGAGCGCCCGAGCCATCTTCAGCATGGCTTTGAGCCAAGTCCTCAAGCGATTCGGCAGCGGACCCTAGTTTGTGATCTCTAGCTAGTGGGGACGAGGGTCCGTCGCCCGGCGACGTGTATCGCTCGTCGCCGTTACTCGCGCCTTTGCCGCCGCTATATGGCTTGCCCGGTGACTTGTCGGGGTTTTTGTCGCGACCAAGCATCTTGAAATAGGGTGCACTAGGGTTGAGCTGCGGAGCAGATTCGCCCTCCTCTTTTGACGGTCGTGTACCGATGGGAGCCTGTGGCACATTCTCTTCGAGTATGGTTGGGTCAAAATTATTCTCAGTCAGATCACTGAATTCGAGCTTGGGTCTGTCAGAGAGATCACGGTGCATTGACGGCCGTCTCGAGTTCGGGATGGTTGACCAAAGGGTTGACGTATCTCCGGCCTGACCACTACTTCCTGAGTTGTTCCAACCAAAGAACTTCGAGCCCGCTTCCGGCGGGGGTAAGGCATTGTCCAAAGAGTATGTTGATGAAGGTCGTGGTGAAGCGGATCGGTCTACAGCGGTTGCAATAGCTGAACTGCGCCATGACAATGCTCTTGAACCAAGCATTCCTAGTGCTTTGAACTTAGCAGTTCCGGTATCGTTTGCTACTGAGAGTCCTGGGTCACCGAGATTGCTGGACGATAACTGTCGACGGCTTGCAGATGAGTTGCCAAAGCCTAATTTACTACCTAGAGATGTAACCCTCTTCGGCTCGCTGCGTTGCGGCTCCGCCCCTAAGCCGTCCTCTTCCTGCTGGCGTGGCACTGACCGACTTTGATGCAGCTTGAGCGAGCCTAACACAGGTCCCTCGTCCGACGTAGTCTTACCACGTTGCCGACCACTGAAGAAGGTCTCAAACCGTCCCGTAGGCCTCGCTGCCTGGGAGGTGCTGCTGACAGACCGTACAGACCTGCGGTCACTGTCTAGGAAGCTATCGGAGGTGTGACGGTAGTGTAAATTTGTGTTGCTGCTGTGTGGGCTAGAAACAAAGCTCGGAGAACGACTGCCCAATGAGCCTGGCGAGTTCGGCACATAGCTTGGTGTCTCCATTGATCTCATACCAGGAACGGCACCTAACCCAGGAAGGAGCTCTGAGAATGATGCATGACGAGACGCATTTCGAGAAGAAAGTCCTAGATTCAGATGTCCAGGAAGGGGGCGCAATGGCGCATCTTCAGCAGCTGGCGAAACCAAAGGCCCATATTCGTCTGGCGGTATCTGAGGATGCCCACCCATATCCTCAAGATCATCTCCTAAAAGATCCGAGGGCAGAAGGTTGTTGGCGGAAGGACTCATCAAAGCGCCACCAGTAAGAGTCAGCACATCTACTTCTGACATGGTCTCGGAAGGCTGAGTAGGAGATGTCATAACTGTGTTGGCGTTGAAGAACGGCGAGGAGGATCTTGCAGCATCATCCGACTCCGATCCGGCTTGATTACGTAGCAAGGGACCAAGGCCTTGCCGCAAGTCAGGGCTGCTGTAATCTGTGTATACGGGAAGAGACTGCGGCCCATTGAGAGCACGAGACTGACTCTCCCCCTGGTAGCCATCGTTCATGGCCGACATACTTTCTGTTGGGTATGTAGGAGCGTAAGCAGCCGCCTGACTGACACGACGATTGCTCATGTAACCAGAACGTTGAACCGCCGCATGATACGCAGTCTGTGCCGCATGTAGTTCGCTGGAAGCATGGATATATCTCTGATGTAGGTCGAGTTCCCTCGCCCTCCATGAAGCGTCCCCGGCGTCCGTTGTTTTCTTGTAGTCGGCCAAGTCTTTTTCAGCCGCTTCGTCTTCGATTCTCTTTTCCTCCTCGAGATTCTTTACTTCGATACCAGTCAGCCGCACTTGCTCCTCCATTGACCTGATTTCCTGCAAGTCAGGTTCCTGCTCGTAGCGAAGATCCTGAACTCGTTGCTGCGAAATTCTGGCGTTGGTCTCCTTTTGCGATGCGATTTGAGCCGCTTCGTCTCGCATCTCGGCGACTTCACGCTCCCATCGTTGCGCGTCCTCCTGCAATCTTTCCCTCTGAGCAAGTTTTTGCTGTAGAACTTTTTCGTGAGCGGTGCGCTTGCGTTGTGCCGTGACGTTAGCTTGTTCCAAGCTCGTGACTAGACGCTTTAGCTCCTTGCTTTCGTTTTCTCGTTTGCCTTGTTGAAGTTGCAGTTCTTCCTTTCTCGCAGCGAGTGTGGTGTGTTGTTTGGTGTATTCCGATTCCTCGTCTCTTTCCTGCTCCTCGAGCAGTTGTAGTTCCGTTCGTAGCTGATCAAGACGCTCAGTGAGCTGATGAACTGTTCCACCCTGCTCATCGAAAGGGTCTAATTCATTGCCACGACCGCCGCCATGGTCGGAAATGTAGGCCGGTGATGGACGCCGCATCATTACAGCACGCTTCGGTTGTGCGTAAGCCGTAGTGTGCTCTCTCACCACACTGGGTAGCCCGCTTGTAGAAACCGATGGCTCGTTGAATGCGGCATAAGGAACAATGACGGGTGTCGAGCCAGAGGCATGGAGGCTAGTCTCAGCTAGCGGTGCACTGTCGATGTTATCGCCTTGATGTGTTTGCTCGTCTGACCGTTCGCCTTGTGGCTGTGTCTTGATCCGGATGGCTTCACTAGCAGCTTGGAAGTTGTTGGAATTCACAGCAACGATTCGAACGGTGTAGTGGTGGTCCGGAAGGAGGTTCTTGATGCTGATGGCGGTCTGCTGGGTTGGTTCTCCGACTATAGGCCATTGAGTTAGCCAATTTAGTCTGAAGCAAATATGAGTTTGTGCTTTCCACGTGCCTTGTATGCCGTTGATCCTCACAAAATACTTGACCACGGATTGCTTCTGCTCCGGCTGCTTCCAATGCAAAGAAAGACCGCACGAGGTGATTTCCAGAAGAGAGGGGATTGGGCTCGGCGGAACCTCCAGGCCGAGTAGCAAGATAAGTTCGTCGATTGGCGTGCTTAGAACCTGATGCGCGCGATAAAGCAGCCTGGATGGTCTGTTAGCAAGGCTTAGCCTAGTACAGACACGAAGGAATATGCCAACCATCCAACAGCCACCGAACCTACGAGGGTCATGAGGTAGCCGGGCAGAGAGATAACAGGCAGCATAGTGGTCGTAGGCGTGCTAGGCGCTAAGTATGATCCAGGCGTACTTCCAGAGCAAGGCCGATGCCCGATTTCATGGTGTCCAAGCAGAGGAAGAAAGGCAAGGGCGGATGTAGCCAAGCGCAACGCAAAGCAGCACTTGCCGCGCAACCGAACACGGAGGACAGGGAGGTCTATTGAATTGCCTGCGGCCAGAAGCAAGAAGACGAAGATGAAGAGTAGAGGGGAGTAAGTTAATAGCAGGAAAAGTAGATATTGCAACTAACTTAACTGGCGTCGACGAGGAGGAGGAGGAGGAACTTAACTTACTTACTAACAACGGCTTTAGAACGAGTCAGCCGCCAAAGTGACAAAACACATCATGCTGTTGTACATCATACAGCCAGCGTCCCAAACCACATTGATCGTTGCCGTCTTCTCTACATGCGCCTGCGTGTGACTCCCTGGAGACTAAGCGCCGTCGATATGTTGCCGTAGTAGGCTTTTCGGAGTTCTTTCACGCCTACGGTCATGCGCTTCGTCGCGATCCAGCTCTCCCTGCTAGCCTCGCATATCCAGCTCTAGCAAGCACCACAACCATCACCACCACGAGATGCAGTACGTCAGGTCAATATCCGGCTCCGTCTCCAAGACATGGAACTCCATCAACCCCGCAACATTGAGCGGTGCTATCGACGTTATCGTCGTTGAACACGAAGACGGTATGTTGCAGATGCCGAGGCTTTAGACTGCTCGTGGCTGAAGCCGTACAGGAACTCTTGCATGTTCGCCATTCCACGTACGGTTCGGGAAGTTTTCTCTACTGCGCCCGTCGGAGAAGAAGGTTGGCGGCGGCCTCTGTCCCTTCTTCCGTCGTGCTCCGCTCACCGCATGCGTAGGTGGAGTTCAAGGTCAACGGCGTTGCTCAAAACTATGCAATGAAGTTGGGTGATGGGGGTGAAGCGTTTTTCGTCTTCGAAACATCCAGCCAAGTACCCGAAGCCTTGCAGACGTCGCCTTTGGTCTCTCCAGCTACTAGTCCTGTCGCCCGACCGATTACTCCCTCTTCAGATGCCTCCTTTCGAGATCCCGACTTTCTTGATCTCGACGATGCAAATGTTAAGAAAGCAGGCGTAGCCATACCAAAACCGGCACCGATACCATTGCAGACGCGCGAACGGTCTCAATCTGATTACGGTGGGATATATATTCCATTCATGTTTGTCACGAACTGATGTGTACAAAGGCAATGGGACACTATCTTCAAGTAACCCCGAGCCAGGCAGTTCGTTCCAATCTCGTTTTGATAGAGCCATCGAGGGTCCGCATAATCTCACTGCCTCAGACTTGACGGCGGCGAACCGTAGTTTGACGAGCTCTCAGCGACCGGTTCTCTCACAGCACAACAGCCTTCCATCTAGCAGTGTACGGTCTCATAGCCCACCGCCTCTGTCACAGCAAGAGGCCTACACGCGCGCCATCACCCTCTCCAAGAAGCTTTGGAACTCCAACATTCCTTCGCAAGTGAACGACCAAGGCGATCTCATGCTAGATATCACCGGCTACAAAAGCAGCGAGGAGGAGTCTCTCCGTGCGGAGGTTGTAGCTCGACAAATTCTTTCAGAGGAATTTGACGGCGAAACCGACATTGGCAGTCTTATTGGGGTTGACGAGAAAGGAAACCTGTGGATATACAGCAGTGAAGAAGCCAAAGAAGCAGCTTTGAGCAAGGTCAGCTTTGGCATGGTTGCTGCTGCTTTGACGTCCACCGATGCTTTATCCGACCCCGGCTCCCAAAGCGATGACACGCAGAGTAAAAAGAGTGATGACTACCCGGCGTCTGGAGATCGCCGACGATCCGATGGCGGCGTTGGTTTGACAACGCCGCCCGACTCGCCCAATGCCGTGGGGGCCGAGCCAAGCCGCAGTTATGCGAAGACGCTGCGGTTGACGAGTGATCAACTCAAATCACTTGACCTCAAGCCAGGCGGCAATCCAATGAGCTTTAGTGTCAATCGCGCTACATGTCAAGCTTACATGTATCTCTGGAAGTGGGACATACCCATTGTGATTTCAGACATTGATGGCACCATCACGAAGTGAGTAGTTGCGCTACTGAGCTTTCGACAATACTGATCCGTATCAAGGTCGGACGCACTAGGTCATGTGCTCAACATGATCGGGCGAGATTGGACGCATCTAGGTGTTGCTAAGCTCTACACAGATATTGTCGCAAATGGTTATAACATATTCTACCTCACAAGCAGATCGGTTGGCCAAGCGGACACGACACGAGCATACATTGCAGGCATCGTGCAAGACGGTTACAAATTGCCGAAAGGTCCAGTAATCATGAGCCCAGACCGAACAATTGCAGCATTAAGACGTGAGATCTATCTGAGGAAGCCCGAGGTGTTCAAAATGGCCTGTCTACGTGATATCATGAGTCTATTCAACACCAGGAAGAGTCCCTTCTATGCGGGATTTGGAAATAGGCTCACGGATGCCTTGAGTTATCGATCTGTAAACATACCCTCGACGCGCATCTTCACCATCAACTCAAACGCCGAAGTCTCATTGGACCTGCTGTCTTTGAACAAATATAAAACAGGATACACATCCATGCGAGAGACGGTGGATCACTTCTTCCCTCCCGTGGGAATGCTCGTACAGGAAGGGGGAGAGGCCTTTACAGACTTCAACTATTGGAGGGACATCCCTCCCGACATGGACGACTTCTCCGGAAGTGATAGTGGAGATGAGGGCCGTCGTCCGAAGGGTCGAAGACAAAGCTTGCGTAGCTTGAGCGAAGACGAAGGAAGTGCTGGGGGAGATGACGAAGATGCACTGAGCGACGAGATGGGTGATAGTTACCTCTCGCGCGACAGCACGGACAGGCCAACGGCCGGTATTATTCGGCAGAGCATCGAGGTTGACGACGAGGATGATGATGACGATCATGATAGAAGGACACACCAAGCGCGGCCAGACTACAGCAACGATCAAAACACAGTCGAGCAGACACTTGATGCACTGGATCTCATGAGCGATGCTATGCCGTCTCAACAGTCTAAGAGGCTCCGCGACGGTCTTCAAGAGCCAGCACATGAACTTGACTAGCCGAACGATATACTGGTCTCAGGTTCGGAGTCTAGGCCAGGTTCTATGAACAGCTTGGTGCGAATAGTGCAGTTTGGATCATTGTGTATTAGCCTCAACACAAAAGGCCGGTCTGGATCAGGCCTCAGATATTTGTCGAACAGCATGGCTGAGTTGTCGTGTGCTTTATTTCTCCTACCTATTTTGCTCTTCCGTCTCCGTTGTCCGCTTCTCTGTCCAAGTTTGGGTATGTGAGGTTGATTTAAGCGCCCGAAGCGCGCCCGGCACGTGCCGTCACCCCGCTTGTTCGATCTTCAAACAATCGAGGGCAACCAACCTGATATCCTCCCCAATCCACAACCCTAATCTTCAATGCTGGCCGATTCCTCCCCATAAGTGCATAGGTTACGAGTTCTTCGAGCCTAACAAACCTCCATTCCCTGTCATGATGGCCGAGACCAACGGCAACACGCAGTCAAACTCTCCCGGCGCATCACAAGCACAAGCACAACACCAAGCAATAACAGCCACAACTACCACATCACCACCACCACCACCTGCCGCAACAGGCACGCAATTCTACACCTCGGGCAATGCGCCGCGCACCTCGCTGACCGACTCGGGCACGTCTCCGCGGCCGCGCGATGCGCGCACGATCCACATGGTCCTGGCGAGCCTGGGCGTGACGGCATACCAGGAACGCGTGCCCCTGCAGCTGCTCGATTTCGCCTACCGCTACACGTCGTCGGTGCTTTCCGATGCCGCGCACTTCTCGGCCGAGGGCTACGTGGCCAGTAGCACCAAGGGCAGCGCAGGTGCGGCAGACGGCGGCAACATCTCCATCCAGGCGCTGCGGCTGGCGGCGAGCAGCAGGCCCGGGTACCAGTTCACTTCGGTGCTGCCCAAGGAGACGATGCTGGAACTCGCGGCGGAGCGCAACCGCATCAAGTTACCGGCGGTGGACAAGGATGTGCATTTCGGCGTAAGGCTGCCGC
>Ga0160427_10002918_pt1 | contig 10162 bp, 6 predicted proteins | sample SolpanmetagenomL_FD_108194 | JGI IMG/M metagenome (GOLD analysis project Ga0160427, IMG submission 108194) | Solar panel surface microbial communities from Lawrence Berkeley National Laboratory, California, USA - L | ecosystem: Engineered > Built environment > Solar panel > Unclassified ...
CGCCAAGTGGGGCAACGGCTACTTCAACAACCTGTTTGGCTTCGAGTGGGAGCTGACCAAGAGCCCCGCCGGGGCGCACCAGTGGAAGCCCAAGGGCGACGCCGGCGCGGGTATGATTCCCGATGCCCACGACCCCAACAAATTCCACCAGCCGTTTATGCTGACGTCGGACATCGCCCTGCGCGAAGACCCGATTTACGAGAAAATCTCGCGGCGCTTCCACGCCAACCCCGAGGAGTTTGCCGATGCCTTCAGCCGCGCCTGGTTTAAGCTCACGCACCGCGACATGGGCCCGTTGTCGCGCTACGTAGGCCCCGAGACGCCGAGCGAAGTGCTCATCTGGCAAGACCCGCTGCCCGCTGCCGACTACGCTCCCATTGACGAGCAGGACATCAACACGCTGAAGGACCGGCTCTTGGCCTGCGGCCTGACGGGCGCGCAGCTCGTCCGCACGGCTTGGGCTTCGGCCTCTACGTTCCGCGGCTCCGATAAGCGGGGCGGCGCCAACGGCGCTCGCATCCGGCTGGCTCCCCAGAAATTCTGGGACGCCAACAACCCGGCCGAGCTCTCGAAAGTGCTCGACGTGCTGACCGGCATTCAGCAGGAGTTTAACGCGGCCCAAACCGGCGGCAAAAAGGTATCGCTGGCCGACCTCATCGTGCTGGGCGGCGCCGTGGCCATCGAGCAGGCAGCCAAGGATGGCGGCTACAGCGTGCAGGTGCCCTTCCACCCCGGCCGCACCGATGCCACGCACGAGCAAACCGATGTGCAGTCGTTTGCGGCGCTGGAGCCGCACGCCGATGGCTTCCGCAACTACCTGGCAGCCAACCACGAGGCTGCGCCCGAGGCGATGCTCATCGACCGCGCCCAGCTCCTGACCCTTACCGCCCCCGAACTAACGGTGCTGGTAGGCGGCCTACGCGTGCTGAATGCCAACTACGACGGCTCGGAGTACGGCGTGTTCACTGACCGCCCCGGCGTGCTCAGCAACGACTTCTTCCTGAACCTGCTCGACATGGGCACCACCTGGCAGGCTACCTCGAAGGCCGACACACACTTCGAAGGCCGCGACCGCAAAACCAACGTGGTGAAGTGGACCGGCACCCGCGTGGACCTCATTTTCGGCTCGAACTCGGAGCTGCGCGCCATCTCCGAAGTCTACGGCACCCACCAGGCCGGCGCGAAATTCGTGCGCGACTTCGTAGCCGCCTGGGCCAAAGTGATGGACGCCGACCGCTTTGATTTGGTGAAATCGTAAGGACAGGCTAGCGGGCACTGCCCGGGGCTTTTGCTAAAAAAGACGCCGCCCTGGCAACGGAGCGGCGTCTTTTTTATGGGCTTATTTCTGCCCTGCCTGCATAGTGGTAAAGTTCAAAATTTGTACTGTGATTAGGGCCTACAGAATATGGGCTACCTGCATCTTAAGCAGCCAACTAAAAGGCACTTTGCTAAGCACAGAGCCTAGCTCAGCTGCTTACAACTTGGCTGCTGGTTAAACAAGAGGATACCTTAAACCGTCGTGCTTAACCCTTTTATTGAAAAAAGCCCATTACTTCTTAAACAAAAATTTAGCCTGAACTATAGGCGCACCGCTACCTTATCGGCTGGTTGGGAACGAATAGCGCAGCTGGCAGCCTTTTAGTAAGAATGCCAAAATTTTGTGGCCGGCTTTTGCAAACCTACGTGCGAGTTACCGGTACTTTGCCCAGATTTTCTCTCAACCTCTAACCCTATCCTAATGGCCACCCAAGAAAATTCTTCGGCCCAGAACGGGCACGATACGTCCGCCAACGGGACCGGCACCGCCGTCAATGGCGCCGGCTCGGCGCAAGACCAGCGCACCGCCAGCGGCGAAAACGCCCAGACCCTGACTACCCGCCAGGGCCACCCCGTTTCGAACAACCAGAACCTGCGCACCGTGGGTAGCCGTGGCCCCGCCACGCTGGAGAACTACCAGTTCATCGAAAAAATCAGCCACTTCGACCGCGAGCGCATCCCGGAGCGCGTGGTGCACGCCCGCGGCGCGGGGGCCCACGGCACGTTTGAGGCCTACGGCACCGTGGGCGGCGAGCCGATTGAGAAGTATACCCGCGCCAAGCTGTTCAACACCAAGGGCAAAGAAACGCCGGTGTTTGTGCGCTTCTCGACGGTGGGCCACGGCGGCCACTCGCCCGAAACCCTGCGCGACCCGCGCGGCTTCGCGGTGAAGTTCTACACCGAAGACGGCAACTGGGACCTCGTGGGCAACAACCTGAAGGTGTTCTTTATCCGCGACGCCATCAAGTTTCCCGACCTGATTCACTCGCAGAAGCCCGACCCGGTGTTCAACCGCCAGACCGGCGAGCGCATCTTCGACTTTATCGCCAACACGCCGGAAGCCATGCACATGGTGGCGTTCCTGTTCTCGCCCTGGGGCATTCCGGCCAACTACCGCCAGATGCAGGGCTCGGGCGTGAACACCTACAAGTGGGTGAACGCGCAGGGCGAAGCCGTGCTGGTGAAATACCACTGGGAGCCGCAGCAAGGCATCAAAAACCTGACTGCCGGCGAAGCTGAAGCCATTCAGGCCAAAAACTTCAACCACGCTACGCAAGACCTGTTCGACAACATCAAGAAGGGCAACTTCCCCAAGTGGGAGCTGTCGGTGCAGATTATGTCGGACGATGAGCACCCGGAACTGGACTTCGACCCGCTCGACGACACCAAAATCTGGCCCGAAGACAAGTTCCCCTTCCTGCCCGTGGGCATGATGACGCTGAACCGCAACCCCGAAAACTACTTCGCTGAGGTAGAGCAGGTAGCGTTCGGTACGGGCGTACTTGTAGATGGCCTCGATTTCTCGGATGATAAGATGCTGCAAGGCCGCACCTTCTCGTACTCCGATACCCAGCGCTACCGTGTGGGCCCCAACTACTTGCAGCTGCCCATCAACGCGCCCAAAAAGCATGTGGCTACCAACCAGCGCGATGGCCAGATGACCTACCATGTAGACGCGGCCCCCGGCCAGAACCTGCATACCAACTACGAGCCCAGCAGCCTCAATGGCCTGAAGGAGTCGGCTTCGCAGGGCCCCGACCACACGCCGAGCTACAGCGCCCGCCTGGTGCGCCAGACCATCGACCGCACCAATAACTTCGGCCAAGCCGGCGACCGCTATCGCCAGCACGAAGATTGGGAGCGCGACGACCTCGTCAACAACATGATTGGTGCCTTGGCTGACGCTGCTAAAGTGGTGCAGGACAAGATGATTGAGCTTTGCACCAACTGCGACGCCAACTGGGGCCAGCGCCTGGCCGACGGCCTGAAAGCTGCTAACGCCAGTGCCGACGGGGGCAACCAATACAATGAGCGCCAGGCTGCCGAGGCAGTAGGCCAGGCGGAAGCCGTGGCCCACGACGCCAAGCCATATTAAGTATCGCTAGGGTCCGCAAGTAGCGGCCCGGCCCAAAAACGCCGCCCTGGCAACGGGGCGGCGTTTTTTGTATGCCTCCTTACAGACCTGCTTCGGCTGGCTCCTACTTTTACAGCCTGCCTCCAAGTGAGCCGGTGCGCTATGACCTTTCCTAACACGCTGAAATTACTACCCCTAACCCTGCTGCTCTGGGCCTGCGAGAGCCAACCTAAAACGCGTAGCGCGCCTGCCGCTGCGCCCCCGGCTACTGCGCCTCGGCCGCCCAAGCCAGGGCCGGCTCGGGAAGCCATGCAAACTTTTACCTGGCAGGATGAGGTATGTGAGAATACCGGCACGTTTGCGGTCGGCGCCTACACGCAGCGGCAGTTGCGGGACACCTATCAAGTGATAACCGGTTTTCAGCTTAGCACTACGGTCGTGCCCTTCCAGTTGAACCATTATAACGACGCGTTCTTTTCGGCGGCGGCACGGCACCTCACGCACGAGCACGATTCGCTGGCGGCACGGCTGCACGGCTTGCAGGTGGTGCCCACCCCCTACTGGCAGAAAATCAAGCGGCTGCGCGAGTTGGAACTGGCGGAAGAATATGCCCTTGACCGCGCTACGCTGGAAGGCTACTTTCATCCTACTTCCTGGCTCAGCAATGCGTACTATGCCCATTGTGCCGAGTATGCCACCGCCCTTGCCTCCACCGATTCGGCAGTGGTCATACCCGCCTGGCGAAAGCTGGTAGACGCGCAAAAGGTAGACAACGGCATTCCTGAGATATTGGAAGCGGATTTTAAGGCGCAGCTGGCATCTCCTGAGCGCATGCGATATGCCAAAGTTGACCTTATGACATTTGGTTGGAGCAACTGCGCGAATGCGCAGCGGAAATACAACGACTTATCAAGTCACTATCCGCTGCAAGACGATTTTGCCAAGCTTTTCACGCACGTCGAGCAGGCTAACTGCGTCGACGCAGATTAATTTTCTCGCCCACTCCATGCAAAAAGGCCGCCTCGAAGCATTCAGTGATGGTGTACTCGCCATCATCCTCACCATCATGGTGTTGGAGCTCAAAGTGCCGCACGGCGATAATTTTGCGGCTCTTAAATCGCTGCTGCCAGTGTTTTTAAGTTACGTGCTGAGCTTTGTGTACGTGGGCATTTACTGGAATAATCACCACCACATGCTGAGCAGCACCAGGCAAATCAGCGGCGGCGTGCTGTGGGCCAATCTGCATCTACTATTTTGGCTCTCGCTCACGCCTTTCGCCACCGGCTGGATGGGCGAAAACCACTTTGCTCCGGCCACGCTGGCCGTGTATGGCGGCGTGCTGCTAGGGTCGGCCGTCGCCTATTTCGTGCTGCAAAACGCCATTATCGCTGTTAACGGCCCCGATTCGCCCTTGGCCCACGCCGTGGGGCGCGACTGGAAGGGCAAGCTTTCGCCGGTACTGTACCTATTGGGCATTGTAAGCAGCTTCTGGCTGCCGTGGCTAGCGGGTGCCATCTACGTGGCCGTGGCCCTGATGTGGCTCGTGCCCGACCCGCGCATTGAGCGCACGCTAGCCGCCGAAAAGCCGGAATAGCCGCTAGCCCCTTTTCGCAGCTAAGGCCTACCTTGGAGCTGTTTACGCCCGGTAGCGGGCTTCTGCATATTCTTTTTATGAGCTTACTCTACCGTGCGGCCGGCGCCGCTAGCCTGCTGAGCTTGGCCCTAGCCGGCTGCCAGTCGGCCAAACCGGCCGAATCTGCGGCTACGGCAACCACCGTAGCGGCCCCAGCGGCTGCCACAGTTCCCGCCGATGCAATCACGGCCAACGATATCAGCGGCTACCTCCAGGCCGTTTCTTCCGACGCAATGCTGGGCCGAAAGCCGTTTACGGCGGGCGAGGAACGCATTACCAACTACCTAGCGGCACAGTTTAAAGAATTGGGTTTGGAGCCCGCAGGTAACGCTTCGGCAGACTATCGCGGAGGACGTACCAGCTATTTCCAGCCGGTGCCGATGGTAGAAATCAGCGTCACCCCTGCCTCCACTATGCAAATTGCGGGTAAAGGGCAGAAGCTGAGCCTGAATTATAAAACCGACTACGTGGTGTTCAGCCAGCGCGAGCAGCCCACGGTGGCCGTGCAAAACTCGCCACTGGTGTTTGCCGGCTACGGCGTGGTAGCGCCCGAATACGGCTGGGACGACTACGCCGGCCTCGACGTGAAGGGCAAAACCGTGGTAGTACTCGTGAACGACCCCGGCAACGCCGGCCAAGATACCACCCTCTTTAAGGGCCGGGCCATGACCTACTACGGCCGCTGGACCTATAAGTATGAGGAAGCCGCCCGCCACGGCGCCGCCGGCCTGCTCATCGTGCACGATACCCAGCCGGCCGCCTACCCCTGGAGCGTGGTGCTCAGCGGCGCGCTCGGCCCCAAGCTGCGCCCCCAAACCGCCGACCATGGCGCCAGCAAGTGCGCCCTCGAAGGCTGGCTGACCCTCGACGCGGCCAAGCGCCTCTTCACCGCCGCCGGCCAGAATTACGACGCGCTTTACGCCGCTGCCAACCAGCGCGGCTTCCGCCCCCGCCCACTAGGCCTCACGCTCAGCACCAGCCTCAAGCAAAAGCTGCGCAGCCAGACTTCTAAAAACGTACTGGCCGTGCTGCCCGGCACCACCAATGCCAGCGAGTACGTCATTTACTCGGCCCACTGGGACCACTTCGGCGTGGGCAAAGTCATTGCCGGCGACTCCATCTACAACGGCGCCGTGGACGATGGCACCGGGCTGGCCGCGCTGCTCAGCATCGCCAAGGCGTTTAAAAACGCGCCCGAAAAGCCGGCCCGTAGCATCGTGTTCTTGGCCGTGACGGGTGAAGAGCAGGGCCTGCTAGGGTCCAATTATTACGCCCAGCACCCGGCCTTTCCGCTGGCCACGACGGTAGCCGACCTCAACATGGACATGCTCTGGCCCTACGGCCGCATGAAGGACCTCACCGTCATCGGCTACGGGCAGTCGGAGCTCGAAGACTACGCTCGCGCCGCCGCCAAGGAGCAAGACCGCTACCTGCTGCCCGACCAAACGCCCGAAACCGGCATGTTTTACCGCTCCGACCACTTCAGCTTTGCGCACGTGGGCGTACCCTCGCTCTACGCCAGCGGCGGCTTCGAGAGCCGTAGCCAGGGCAAGGCCTACATCGCCGAAAAACGCCAGGCCTACACCACCGGCATGTACCACAAGCCCGCCGACCAATTTGACCCCAACTGGGACCTGAGCGGCGTGGCTCAGGATGCGCAACTGTATTTCCGCGTGGGTCAGCGCCTGGCGGGCGAAACCACGTTTCCGCAGTGGCGCGCCGGCTCCGAGTTTAAGGCGGCCCGCGCTAAATAATTTCGCTACCCTAGCCAATTACTTACTGTCTCCCTTCCTATTTCCCACCCATGAAAAAATACCTATCATTCTGCTTGCTCGCCTTATTAGGATTATTGGCCCCTGTCAAAAACGCTTGCGCCCAAAATGGTCCTGTCATGCTCAATCACATTGCGCTGTACGTAGTGGACTTACATAAAAGCGCCGATTTTTATAAAAACGTGCTGCTATTACCCGAAATACCCGAGCCTTTTAAAGATGGCAAGCACGTGTGGCTGCGCATTGGCCCGCACAGCCAGTTGCATATTATTCAGGGCAATAAAGCGCAGGAGCACGACATTAATACCCACGTGGCTTTCAGCGTAAAAGACCTGCCTAAATTCATGGCGCACCTTGATAAAATGGGCGTACGCTACGGCAGTTGGAAAAGTGAGCCTGGCAAAACCACACCCCGGCCCGATGGGGTAAAGCAGATTTACCTGCAAGACCCCGATAATTTCTGGCTGGAAGTAAATGACGACAAATTCTAGCGTAAGCCGCCTATCACAGCAGCGTCTGCCAAGCTGAGTTTATCGAAGTAGCTCATTCGCGTCACTAGGGAATAATCCTTGCAACGCGAGTAAGCTACTCCGATAGACTCAATTTGACAGACGCTTAATTTCTTTCGATAAGAATTAACGCGATTTATAAATCAGAATAATCGGCAGGGTGTAAAAACGTGATATCGATGTGCGACACGTTATTCTGATACTCAGGTAGGCTGGATAACTTCTTCCACTCCGGGTCGGCGCCGAAGGCTTTCCAGTGAGCTTCGCGTTCCGCCTTATTGGCGAAGGAAGTCATGTACATGAGGTTGGGCATTTTCGAGCCGAATACTACCTCGCTGTAGAAAATAGGATTGAAACCAAGGCGGTCGAATAGTTTAGTTTCGCCGCCAGCATTAAACATGCGCACTTTATTGCGGAATATTTTTTCACTAGCGCCCTCGTAGCTGCGTAACTCATACACACGCTCATTTTTGGGCGTGGCCAATTTGGGGGCTGTCAAAGCTTTCATTTCGTCAAAAGCCTTTAGCAGAATCGTTTCCTGACGGGTAAAAGCGGGATTAGTATAGGCCGTATTCTCATAAGAACCACCGGCCGCCAGCAGCTTAGCGGAGGTTTCCTGGTCGATTTTCTCCCACTGCTTCAGGGACGTAAAAGGCGTAAATACATACACGCGCCGGTCGGCGGCAGTGTCATTGCCGATGGGCTTAAATACGCCAATGGTCGAAATACCTGCTGCGTGCAGCGTGGGCAAATATTGCCGCTGTAAAAAGCTGTCAATGACGGCTTCCTGGCGATTGGTTTTCAAGTGGTATACTTTGAGGGCGAAGTAGGTAGGACGCTCGGCGGCCGGGGTAGTCGCGCTGCTGGCACTAGCCAGCCAGCCGCCCAGGCCAACTGCGAGCAGAGACGCGAAGAATGGTTTTTTCATGGGTGGGGAAAGGAATAAATTTCAATTAATCAAGTAGCGTCAGGCCCGCCGGGGTATTCCCTACGGGCCCGCCCCCTGGCAGGATTACAAGCGCGGGTCTATCGGCTCGCTTTCGAGCGCCAATACGCCGAATACGCACTGGTGTACCAGGCGCAGCGGCTGGCCGGCCACGAAGCGTTCAAGGCCCTCGACGCCAAGCGCAAACTCGCGCAGGGCTAGGTTGCGTTTGGACTTCACATTGCGCTGGCGCAAGCGCTCCAGGTTGCCATCGAGCAGATAATCGGGGCCGTAGATGATGCGCAGGTACTCGCGGCCTCGGCACTTGAGGGCGGGCTGGATGAGCGTGCGGCCGGTTTTGGGAATGAAGTCGTAGGGCTTCACCACCATACCTTCGCCCCCACTGGCGGTGAGGGCCAGCCACCACTCGGTGGCCGCCTCAATTTCGGCGGGGTTGGTAAGGTCAACTACGCGGTAGGGCGTGGCGCGCAGCAAGCCGGGGTCGGCGAGGCTAAGGGCAAGCAGGGTTTCCATGTGCCAGGCATGATCACGGTCAAAGTAGGTATGGCCCTCGGTGGCGAGCAGGTGGAAGGGCGCCAGCTTGAGGTCGTCGAGCGACTGCACGGGCCAGCAGTAGCGGCGGTAGGCGTCGGCGTAGTCGGTAGCGGCGGCGCGGCGGGCGGTGGTGCGGGCTAGTAGCTCAGCTGCGCCGGCCAGGCCCCTGGCGGCGGCGGTAGCCAGCGCAGCTTCGGCCTGGGGCAGGGCAGCGGTGGCCGCGGCCGCCACGGCGGCGTACTGGCTTTTCACCAGTTCCTGCGCCTTGGCCGACCACGGCAGTAGCTCGGCATCGAGGCACACCCAGTCGGTGCTAAATTTCTCCCAGAAGCCCGCCGCCGTGAGGGCGTCGCGCAGGCGGGTGAGGAAGGCGGTTTCCAGCGCTTCATCGGTAAAGAAGTTGCGGCCGGTGCGGGTGTAGCATTTGCCTAGGCCCTCGCCCACTACCCCTAGCCGACGCTGAATAGCGGCCTCGTCGCGGCCTAGCACCACGACCACCCGGCTGCCCATGTGCTTTTCCTCGCACACCACGCGCTCCACGCCCTGGCGCTGGTAGTAGGCAAAGGCTTCGGCGGGGTGTTCGAGCAGGTCGGGCAGCTCCGAGGTTTCGGTGGGCGACATGGTGGGCGGCAGGTAGAGCAGCCACTTGGGGTTGAGGGCGAAGCGCGACATTACCTCCAGGGCGGCCACGGCATTTTCCTCGCGCATGGTCACGGTGTTGAGCAAGCGCGTGTTGATGAGCTGCTTACCGGTCACGTCGCGGATATCGAGCAGGTCGTCGTGCTGTTGCTGCAAGGTGGCACCGGGCGCCCCCTCGGCCAGGGTGGCCGTATCGGTGGGCAAAGCATTGGGCTGGTGCGGGTTATAATGCAGCGGGCGGCTGGGCTCGGCGTAGACCTGGTGCGCGGGCACCGTCACGAGCGCCCGCTCGGGGTAGCGCAGGGCCGTGAGGCGGCCACCAAATACGCAGCCGGTATCAATGTCGATAGTGTTGTTGAGCCACTCGGGCTCGGGCACGGGCGTGTGGCCGTACACCACCATCGCCTTGCCGCGGTACTCGCTGGCCCAGTGGTAGCGCACGGGCAGGCCAAACTCGTCAATCTCCCCGGTGGTTTCGCCAAACAGCGCGAAGTTGCGCACCGCACCCGAACCCCGGCCCTGCATTTCTTCGGTGAGGCCGGCGTGGGCCACCACTAAGCGGCCGCCGTCGAGCACGTAGTGGCTCACCAGCTTGTCCAGAAACAGGCGCACCTGCTCCTTGAAGGCGGGCGTTTCGGCTTCGAGCTGGGCGATGGTTTCGGCCAGGCCGTGGGTGTGCGACACGTTTTTGCCGTTGAGGTAGCGCAGCAGCTTGATGTCGTGGTTGCCGGGCACGCA
>Ga0160427_10002919_pt1 | contig 10161 bp, 7 predicted proteins | sample SolpanmetagenomL_FD_108194 | JGI IMG/M metagenome (GOLD analysis project Ga0160427, IMG submission 108194) | Solar panel surface microbial communities from Lawrence Berkeley National Laboratory, California, USA - L | ecosystem: Engineered > Built environment > Solar panel > Unclassified ...
GCGCAGGATCGCGGTCGCGCCGGTGCAGAGCGCGGGGATCGTGACGGGGCCCGAGACGGCGCGCGGGCCGAGCGGAACGAGCGCGGCGACCGGAACGGCGACCGTGCAGAGCGCGGCGACCGCCGTGGCGATCGCATCGACGGGCGCGGGCGTACCGATGTCAGCAGCCGGACCGACATCCGGAGCAACCGTGTCGAGGGCGGCTTCCGCCGCGAGGGCCGCTTCGTGGTCATCGGCGGCCGCCGGGTGGTCTACGGCTCGCCCGAGTATCGCCGCCTGATCGTCACCGAGAACCGCGGTCCGCGCGAGCGCTACGTCGTGATCCGTGGCCAGCGCGTCCTGTACGGCTCGCCCGAATACCGCCGCCTCGTCAGCGTCCGTGAGACGGGCCCGCGCGAGCGCTACGTCGTCGTCCGCGGCCAGCGCGTGCGGTACGGCTCGCCCGAATACCGCCGCCTCGTCACGGTCCAGGAAGACCGCTTCGTCACGATCCGGGGCCAACGGGTCCGCTACGGATCCGACGAGTATCGTCGCCTGAGCGGCGGGGGTGCGGTCAGCGCGAGCTTCCGCTCCGAGCAGCGCGCCGGTGCGCGCTTCGACAATCGCGGGGGCCGGGACGGCATCCGGAACACCTCGCGCACCGAGGGCCGCCATGAGGACCGCAATGAGGGCCGGATGGATCGCGCCAACGACCGCAACATGGACCGGACGGCCGGCCGGACCGACGCCAAGAGCGGTGGCAAGACCGACGGCATGCGCAACAGCGACATGCGCGGCGGCCAGCAGGACGGTATCCGCAACGCCTCCGATCGCGGCAACATGCAGGGTGGCATGAAGGCCGGTACCGAAGGCGGCCGGGCGGGCGGCGGCGAGCGCGGCGGCGCCAGCGGTGGCATGAGCGGTGGCGCGAATGGCGGCGGCAACGGCAGCATGGGCGGCGGCGCCCAGGGTGCCGGCCGGGCCGGCGGCCAGCCGGGTGCCGGCCGCAACTGAGTGGATGCGCGGGGAGGAGCCGTCGGGCTCCTCCCCGCACCGCATCTCGCCGGGTGCTGCTGGGTTGCCTCTGCGACCAGACCGAAGGGATGGGGCAGCACCACCCCGGTCGATGGCGCCCTGTCCGGAGTTACGCGGCGGCGCTCGTCACGAAGCAGCCGGCCGGATCCGCGCCGCCGTGCCCCACGAGCGGTTCAGACCTTGAGCACGGGTTCGGCGATGTCGCCGCCGCCACCCCGCGCCCGCAGGTAATCGGGCTGGAACAGGCACATGCGCACGGCGTCGCGGTAGCGCCCGTTCACGAAGAACTCGTCCTTGAGAACACCCTCGGGTCGGAAGCCGCAGCGCTCGTAGATCCGCACCGCCCGGGCGTTGTCCCGGTCCACGTGCAGGTAGAGCTTGTGGATGTTGAGCACGCTGAAGGCGTAGTCCATGGCGATCCGGGTGGCCTGCCAAGCGTAGCCGCGCCCCTGGAAGCTCGGATGGATGGCGATCTGGAACTCGCAGCGCCGGTGGAGATGGTTGATCTCGACGAGCTCGATCAGCCCGGCCGGTTCGCCGCCCGGATCGGCCACGATGAAGCGGCGCTCCGTCTGGTTGTGGATGTTGCGCTCGTAGAGCTGCTGAAGTTCGGCGAAGGATTCGTAGGCCTCCTCGAACCAGTAGCGCATGATGCTGTCGTTGTTGTTGAGCTGGTGGACGAAGCGCAGGTCCTCCCGCTCGAGCGGCCGCAGCTTGATGGTGATTCCGGTGATTGCGTTCATGACGCGTACGCCTCGATCAGCTTGCGCAGGAACCGCTCACCCTGGCCGAAGGCATCCAGGGTGATGAACTCGTCGGGCTGGTGAGCCTGCGCGATGTCGCCGGGCCCGCAGACCACGGTCGGGATGCCGGCCGCCTGGAACTGCCCGGCCTCGGTGGCGTAGGGCACCGCGACGGTGCGGTTGCGCCCGGCGAGCCGCAGGCAGAGCCGCTCGGCCTCCGAGCCGGGCTCGGGGGCGAGGCCGGGGATGTCGACCTCCTCCAGCGTCTCGATCCGCCCGAACGCGCCGTAGCGGTTCAGGCGCTCGCGCGTCACCCGCTCGACCTCGGCGGCGAAGAGCCGAGGGATCTCGCCCGGATCGAGGTCCGGCAGGCTGCGGTACTCCCAATGAAAGCGGCAGACCTTCGCCAGGATGTTGCGGGCGGTGCCGCCGTTGATCGTGCCGACATGGACCGTGGTGGCCGCCGGATCGAACCGGCCCGAGGGATCGCCGCGCTCGATCATCAGATCGGCGATCCGGTTGAGGCCCGCGACGAGATCACAGGCCGCCGTCACGGCGTTCGCTCCAAGCGCGGGCCGGGCCGAGTGGGCCTCGTGGCCGTGGACGGTGGTCAGGCAGGTGACGATGCTCTTGTGGGCGTCCGCCACCTCCATGCCGGTGGGTTCGCCGACGATCACGGCGCCCGGCCGCGGCAGGTCGACGCCGAACCGCGCGATCCCGTCCATCGAGCCGAGGCAGGTCGTCTCCTCGTCGTAGGAGAGCAGGATGTGGATCGGCCTCTTCAGGCCGGCGGCCAGCATGTCGGGCACCAGCGCCAGCGCCAGGGCGTCGAAGCCTTTCATGTCGACGGCGCCGCGCCCGTAGGCCCGGCCGTCGGCCACGCGCAGCGTGAACGGGTCGCTGGACCACGCCTGTCCGGCCACCGGCACCACGTCGGTATGGCCGGAGAGCACGACGCCGCCGTCGACCATCGGGCCAACGGTGGCGAGGACGGCCGCCTTGTCGCCCACGGCGTTCGGCAGGCGGAGGTACGGGATTCCCCAGCCGTCCAGATAGGCGCAGACGGAGTCGATCAGGGCGAGATTGGACTTGTCGCTCTCGGTGTCGAAGGACACAAGGCGGGCGAGCATGTCGAGCGGGCTCAGCCGCTCGCCGGTCGCGGACATGACTTCCTCCGGGACGAGGCCCGGGTTGCCGGGACCTCAGTGCAGGCTGCGGCGGACGTGCGGGCTGTCGAGGGAGAAGGCGGGGATCTCGGCCTCGAAGCTCTCACCGGCCACCGTCGCCATGGTGTAACTACCGGCCATCAGCCCGTCGGGCGTGTTGAGCGGGCAGCCGCTCGTGTAGCAGAACGACTCCCCGGGCTCCAGCACCGGCTGCTTGCCGACCACACCGGTCCCGCGGACCTCCTGGCAGGATCCGTAGCCGTCGATGATGCGCCAGTGCCGGGCGCGCAGCTGCACCTGCTCGCTGCCGTTGTTCACGATCTCGACCGTGTAGGCGAAGAAGTATCGGCTCTCGTTCGGCGAGGACTCCTCCTCGACGAAGCGGGACTGAACCGTCACGCTAATTCCTCGCGTCTCGGCCTTGTACATCGCCCTATAAGGCCCTTCTTCGGACGGTACGACTCGGTGAAGCCGAATGGAACGCGTCTCACGGGCGGTGGTAGTAGGCGCCGGAATCGCCGTCAATTGCGGCTGACTACCTCGCGGGACCCCGATCCGCCCATCCGGCCCCCGGCCATGACCTGGACGCCGAGCGCGACATGACGTCGGCCTCCGGGCCGGTTAAGCCGGCATTAGCCAGTCCCGGCGAGAACGGATCGCGGACGCGGACCGGCCGGTGGCGCGCGGAGGAGGCAGGGGCGCGATGAACGCGGGCGCAGGCAAGGGGGGCGCAGGCAAGGGGGGCGCCGATTCGGGCGCAGCAAGCCGCATCGGGATCCTGCCGGCACAGGCGATCGCCGCCCTCGCGGAGGCGGGCGGCATCCAGATCGCGCGGCCCTTCGCGGCCGACCAGATCCAGCCCGCGAGCCTCGACCTGCGCCTGGGCGATACCGCGTACCGGGTGCGCACCAGCTTCCTGCCCGGCGCCGGGCGCACGGTTCAGGCCTGCGTCGAGCGGCTGTCGCTCCACACCATCGACCTGCGCCCCGGCGCGGTCCTGGAGACGGGCTGCGTCTACATCGCCGAACTCCAGGAGAGCCTGGCCCTGCCGGGCGATCTGGCGGCCGCGGCGAACCCGAAGAGCTCCACCGGACGCATCGACGTGTTCACCCGGGTCATCACCGACCGGGGCGAAGCCTTCGATCAGGTCGAGCCCGGCTATACCGGACCGCTCTACGCGGAGATCTCACCCCGCACCTTCCCGGTCCTCGTCAGGACCGGCTCACGACTGTCGCAGATCCGCTTCCGCCGCGGTGCGCCGCGTCTGACCGAGACCGAACTCGGCCAGCTCCACGCCCGCTCGGCCCTGGTCGATGCGCCGAGCCCGTCCTTCCAGGGCGGCGTGGCGGTGTCGGTGGACCTCGCCGGCTTCGACGGGCTGATCGGCTACCGGGCGAAGCGGCACACCGGCCTCGTCGACGTGGACGCGCCGGGCCGGCACCGGGCCGCGGATTTCTGGGAGCCCCTGGCGGCCGACGGATCGGGCAGCCTGATCCTCGATCCCGGCCAGTTCTACATCCTGGCCTCGAAGGAAGCCGTCCAGGTCCCGCCCGACCACGCCGCCGAGATGGTGCCGTTCGATCCCCTGGTGGGCGAATTCCGGGTGCATTACGCCGGCTTCTTCGATCCCGGCTTCGGCTATGCCGGGGCCGGCGGCGCGGGCGCCCGCGCCGTCCTGGAAGTCCGCTCGCGCGACGTGCCGTTCCTGCTGGAGGACGGCCAGATCGTCGGCCGCCTCGTCTACGAGCGCATGCTCGACCTGCCCGAGACGCTCTACGGCGCCGGCGCGGGTTCGAACTACCAGGCGCAGGGATTGAAACTCTCCAAGCACTTCGTCCTCTAGCCGGGACGCGGAGGACCAGGCGCGACCGCAGCCGCGGTGCCCTCGGTTCAGGTGCCCGCAACCGAGCGTTCGAAGGCGCGCACGAGGTATCCGTCGAGCTTGCCCTTCATGCCGTGGAGGATCCGCATGGCCTCCGCGGCCGGCAGGGGTGGCCGGTAGGGACGTCGTTCCACGAGCGCCGCGTAGACGTCGCAGACGGTGATCAGCCGGACGATGTCCGGGATGGCGTCGCCCTTCAGCCCGTCCGGATATCCCGAGCCGTCGAGCATCTCGTGGTGGTGACGCACCACGGCGAGGACCGTCTCGTCGAACCCGCCGGCCTTGACCAGGATCTCATGGCCGAGGGCCGCGTGCGTGCACATCACCGTCCGCTCCGCCGGGTCGAGGGGGCCGGGCTTGTTCAGGATCGCCAGCGGGATTTTGGCCTTGCCGACGTCGTGGACGAGGGCGGCGCGGACGAGCAGCTGACGATCCGTCGCCGAGAAGCCGAGGTCGATCGCGAAGGTCGCGGCGAGGCCCGCCACCAGCAGGCAGTGCTGGTACGTGGCGTCGTCGTAGGCACGCACGGTCTCGAGCCACGCGGTCAGGCCACCCACGCCGATCGCGCCGAGGATCGGATCGAGACTCTCATTCACCAGCGCCGCGTCGACGGTACCGGATGCCCGCGCGGATTCGAGGAGGCTGGCGATGACGGCGCCCGCCCGGTCGGCCGCCTGGGCGACGAGCGGGACGCCGGGCGCGGAGCCGGCCACCGGCGCCGTGGGCTTCGGCGGCGCGGCCGGTGGCCGGATCTGCGCCCGCAGCGCCTCGACGACGGTCCCGACCGGGGTTTCGGCCGGCAGGCAGAGGCGCCCCCCGAGCCCGCGCGCGGCGGACAGGCTGCGCGTGCCCATGCTGCGCATCAGGAAGACGCGCGGCAGGTCCGGCGTCGAAGCGATCAGCGACCGCAGCCCCGTGAGGGGCGCGGGCACGAGCAGGTCGAGGTCGGCGACGAGGGCGATGCAGGTGGCCGAGGGCGGCGGTTCGGCGGCACCCAGTGTCGTGCACGGGGCGATCTGCTCAAGCGCGCGCAGCAGATCGGCGCGGCGCGCGGGCTGGTCGGTGTAGAGGACGAGGGTACCCGCAGGCATCTGGCTCTTTTAGCGACGTCCCCGCCGCGGCACGTCCGACCGGCGCGAGCGATGGCTCCGGTTAGCACGTCGACCTTGCCAGACCGTAACGCGCCCGTCGCGTCCCCGGGGCCGTCAGCCCGCCGCGGCCTCGTCGAGCAGCCACGCCACCGCGCCCGTGCTGGTCACCCGGCCGGCCGGCAGATCCTCTCCGGCGGCGAGGCGGGTCAGGGCTGCCCGCTTGCCCGCCCCGGTGACCAGGAACAGCACGTGCCGGGAGGAGGCGAGCGCCGTCAGGGTCAGGCTGATCCGCGGGACGAAGGGGGCGAGGCCGGCCTCGGGCACCGGAACGACGAGACGGCGGATCTCCCCCGCGGCCGGTTTGCCCGGGAACAGCGAGGCGGTATGGCCGTCCTCGCCGAGGCCGAGCAGCACGAGGTCGAACAGCGGCCGGTCGGGATCGAGGCGGTCGGCCCCGTAGAAGTCCAGGAGCGTGCGCTCGTAGGCGCGGGCCCCCGCCTCCGCGCCTTCATCCGACGGGATGAAGTGCAGGTGGCTCGGCGGGACCCGGCCGCCATGGCCGAAGGCCTCACGGACCATGCGGACGTTGCTGCGTTCGTCGTCCCAGGGGACGGCTCGGTCGTCGCCGAAGAACCAGTGAACCCGCTCCCACGGCATCCGGCTCGCATAGTCCGGCCCCGCGAGGAGGCCGTACAGCACCTTCGGGGTCGAACCGCCGGACAGGCAGATCGCGATCCGCTCGGACCGGGTCTCGCCGCAGGCCACGATCAGCCGCTCGGCCGCCTCGCGGGCGACCGCCTCCGGGTCCTTCAGGACGTGGGTGCCGGCGGGAAGGCTCATGGGACGCGCCCCTACGTCTTCGGCTCCTGGTGGCCGCCGAAGCCCTTGCGCATCGCCGACAGGAGCTTGTCGGCGTAGCTCTCGTGCTCGCGGGAGCGGAAGCGGCGGTACAGCGCCGCGGACAGCACCGTCGCCGGTACGCTCTCCTCGATGGCGGCGTTGATGGTCCAGCGGCCCTCACCGGAATCCTCCACGTAGCCGGAAAAGTCGGTGAGCTGCTCGTCGCCCGCGAGGGCCTGGGCGGTGAGATCGAGGAGCCACGAGGAGACGACGCTGCCGCGGCGCCAGACCTCGGCGATATCGCCCATGTTGAGGTCGAACCGGCGCTCGGCCGGCAGCGACTCGGAATTGGCATGGCGGAGGATGTCGAAGCCCTCCGCGTAGGCCTGCATGAGGCCGTACTCGATGCCGTTATGGATCATCTTGACGAAATGGCCGGCGCCGGTCGGCCCGGCATGGATGTAGCCCTGCTCGGCCCGCGGGTCGCGTCCGTCGCGGTTCGGGGTCTTCGGGATGTCGCCGATGCCCGGCGCCAGGGTCTTGAAGATCGGGTCGAGGCGATCGACCGTCTCCGGGTCGCCGCCGATCATCATGCAGTAGCCGCGCTCCAGGCCCCAGACGCCGCCGGAGGTGCCGACATCGACGTAGTGCTGGCCCTGCGCCTTCAGCGCGATGCCGCGGCGGACGTCGTCGCCGTAGAAGGAGTTGCCGCCGTCGATGACGCAGTCGCCGGCTTGCATCAGCCCCGAGAGCGTCTGGACGGCCTCCTCGGTGATCGCGCCCGCCGGAAGCATCACCCAGGCCGCGCGCGGCACCTCCAGCTTGGACACGAGATCCTCCAGGCTCGACGCGCCGACGGCCCCGGCCTCGACCAGGGCCGCGACGGCCTCCGGGTTCTGGTCGAACACCACGGCTGTGTGCCCATCCCGCAGGAGACGCCGGACGATGTTGCCGCCCATCCGGCCGAGGCCGATCATGCCGAGTTGCATTGCTGCCCTTCCTTCCCGATCGACCCCGCGGACGAGGTCCGGCTCCCTACGGCTTCACCGCCGACGCGCACACGAGACGCGACCCCTGCCCGGATACCGGGAACGCCGTGGCCGGTGATCCGGGACCCTGCGAGGGCGGTGCCGCGACGCGGCACCGACGCTCAGCGACATCCCTTCGGACGCTGTGCGTCCCCTCGCGGCAGATCTCGGGTCGCATTCCGTCGACGCTCCCCCGAACGCGAACGGGGCGGTGATGACCGCCCCGCCGTCCCTCGTGTCAGGCCACCGCCGCCTTCAGCGCCGACGCGATGCGCTTCAGCCCGGCCTCGAGGTCCCCCTTGATGTGGACCCGCAGCGCCCGCCGGCCGCGCTCGGCAAGCACCGCGAAATCGCCCCGCGCCTGCGCGGCGACCACGGTGGCGAAGCCGAGCTTCCGGCCGGGAATCGGCAGATCCTGGGTCGGATCCGCGGTGATCTGAAGGAACACGCCGCTATCCGGGCCGCCCTTGTAGGCCTGCCCCGTGGAATGCAGGAACCGCGGACCGAATTCCAGGCAGGTCGCCACCTTGCGCGCGTCGCGCACGGCGATCCGGGCCTCTTGGAGGATCGCCGCCGTCGTCGCGTCGCGCGGCACGTAGGCGAGGAGCCCCAGATAGTCGCCGTCCCTGAGTCGGGCGAGCTGCGCCTTGAGCGCGACCTCCAGGCCGTCGGACGCCTGCTTCAACCCGTCCGCATTCCGCGGATCGGCGTAGAGGGCGATCGCCTCGTCGGCGAAGAGCGGGTCCTCGGAGGGCAGGGCGCCGCTCGCCTCGGCCTCCGCGAACAGCTTCTTGGTCTCGACCTTGCTGGCCTCGACGTCGGGCTGGTCGAACGGGTTGATGCCGATCACCGCACCCGCCACCGCGGTCGCCATCTCCAGGCGATAGAACTCCTGCGGCAGCTGCTCCACCCGGTCGAGGGTGATGCGGGCGATCGGGTGGCCGTCCCGCTCCAGGGCGCGCAGGGCCTCGTCCTGCGCCGCCTCGGCGCCGCCGTCGAGACGCAGGTAGATGAAGAACCGGTCGTGACCGTAGACCGCCGGCACGCCGACCGGCTCCCCGTCGACCGGGACGAGACCCTTGCCCTGCTTGCCGGTCGATTCGGCGATCAGCTGCTCGGCCCAGGCACCGAAGCTGGCGATCGCCGGGGAGGCGACGATCGTCACCTTGTCGCGGCCCGCGAGCGCCGCCGCCCCCATGGCAGTCCCGAGCAGCACGCCCGGGTTCACGGCCGGCGGCACGGCCGGGCCGCAGGAACGGACCATGACGCGGGCCGTCTCCAGGAGCGCCTTGACGTCGAGGCCCATGGCGGCCGCCGGAACGAGGCCGAAGGCCGAGAGCACCGAGTAGCGCCCGCCGATCTGCTTCACCCCGTAGAAGATCTTCTTGAACCCATCCGCCTTGGCGGCGCGCTCCATGTCGGAGCCCGGATCGGTCACGGCCACGAAGTGGTCGCCGGCCCGGTCGCCGAGCACCGCCCTGGCGCGGGCCAGGAAGTAGTCGCGGAAGACGTTGGGCTCCAAAGTCGAGCCCGATTTCGACGCGACGATGAACAGCGTCCTGGCCAGGTCGACGCTCGCCTCCAGGGCACGGACCTGATCCGGGTGGGTCGAGTCGAGGATCTGGAGCTTCGGGAATCCCTCGCGCTGGCCGTAGGTGAGGCTCAGAACCTCCGGGCCGAGGCTCGATCCACCCATGCCCAGCACCACCGCGTCGGTGAAGCCTTCCGCCTTCACCCAGTCGGAGAAGGCGGCGTAATCGGCAGCCTTCTCCAGTTCCTCCTCGACGATGTGCAGCCAGCCCAGCCAGTTGGCCTCGTCATGGCCGGACCAGACCGAGGCGTCGCCCGCCCAGAGCCGGCGGATCGAACCACTCGCGCGCCAGGATTCGACCGCCTTCTTCGCCTCGGCCGCGAGGGCGTCGTCCATGACGAGGCTCTGACCGTCGAGGCGCTGGCCGAGCAGGGCCGCGCGCTTGCCCGCGACCGCGCCGAGCAGGTTGTCGGCCGCGTCGATGAAGAGCTGCACGCCCTCGCGCACCAGCTGCTCGGCGATCGTCTCGATGTCGATGCCGGTCCTGGCGAGCTTGGCCATCACGGCCTCGGCGCCGGGCACGTCCTCCTCGATCGTCGCCCGCACGACGCCGTGGTCGCGGAACGCGTCCATGGTGGCGGGCGGCATGGTGTTGACGGTGTTCGGCCCGATCAGCTCCTCGACGTAGAGGACGTCGGAATAGGCCTTGTTCTTCACGCCCGTGGAGGCCCAGAGCAGCCGCTGCGCCTTCGCGCCCTTCTCGGCGAGCGCCGTCCACTTCGACTCGGCGAAGATGCGCCGGTAGCGCTGGTAGGCGAGCTTGGCGTTGGCGATCGCCACCTTGCCCTTGAGCTGCTCCAGGGCGA
>Ga0160427_10002920_pt1 | contig 10161 bp, 7 predicted proteins | sample SolpanmetagenomL_FD_108194 | JGI IMG/M metagenome (GOLD analysis project Ga0160427, IMG submission 108194) | Solar panel surface microbial communities from Lawrence Berkeley National Laboratory, California, USA - L | ecosystem: Engineered > Built environment > Solar panel > Unclassified ...
ATGGGTTTCTAGACCTGTGTGCGATAGGATACTTTGTTTGAGGGAAGGCTTTGTCGATGAAGCATTAAAAGTGCAGGCATAGATACGATTGATAAGTCTTTTCAAAGATTGTTTGCATATACCCTGGAGGATCCATGGGATCGCAGATCAGGGGAAGGTACTATTGTACTGTACTCACGATGAAACCTGGAAGGCTCTGTTATGTGGCTTGTTTTGCTATTCATGAAGTAGTGTATACGCACGCTTGGGTAGGTTCAGCCCAAGGCAGCCTCGGATATCATGCATTTTCAAAGCAAGTCAAGCGGTAGGAGTGCATCAGAGTCATGGAAAGTGTGGTGTATTTCTTCTTCTTCCATTGTCTAGAGTCTAGCTATCTATGTCTGCTGGTTGCTGGTGTAAACATAGTTGAGACGGTGCTTTTCGCACAATCCGAGTCGAGTATGAGCAATGAGTTGGCCAATAGTGTCGATAGATGAGCAAAACTTAATTTCACCGGCCCACCTCGATGGGCATCAAGCTCGATGGGCACCAAGCTCAACAGTTGTGCTTCATACCATTCCTTTCCAGTCCTTGTGACAGTGTCGTTCATTTATTTCGTTGCAAAGTAAGAAAAGTATAAGTGTAGGAAGTTCCGGTCATAGGCTGTTTAGCTCGATCAGCTCTTGTGCCGCCATAAATATGCTTGTTGTCGACAGTCCTTTGATCGTGCCGTATGTGAAGTGCTTCACTCAGTTTAGTCACTGGTGACAAAGCCCCAACCCTGTAGGTCGGGTTCGCGTCCAAGCAAACCGTCATTTGGCTTCATGACAGCAGCAGAATAAGCGGCAGCCTTTCGACGATATGCTTCATCGGAGGTATCCATTGTGTTGCAGGTCATACGTTCAATGCTCATCCTTGGGTCTTTTCGTGGCACTGTTTCTTGACCACCAGACCTCTTTCGCTTTCCAGACTCCGACGGTGTAGGTGAAGGTGACGCGATCTGAATTGCCTGGTCGATGTTATGATTCTCCATGGACGAACGCTTTCGAACGGAAAGGAGTAACGAGCTATCGCTGATGAGCTTGCAAGCTTCTTCCAGTTCTAACGTGGATTGTATTCGTTGCAAAAGACCTTGTGCTTCGTCGTAAGGCGCTGTTCGGAGGGTGTTGATAAGGTCACGGAGGTATTGTAGCTCTTGTGTAAGTTCTGTGACTTTGCGTTTGAGGTGTGCTCCCCGTGCTTCTCCGGCGCGGGTATCGTAGACGCACTCGGTGTCCTTGAGTTCGCAAAGACTGCATCTTGGTCGTTGTCCTGAATGATTGTCACTACGTTGTCCTAGTAGATGAGAGGTGGCTGACATACCAGTACACTTGGATTTTCGCTTCTGACATGCAGCACAGGCTACAAGGACTTGTTGACGCTTAGCGATAGTGCCTGAACGACCATCACTGTGCTCGCCATCGTTGGTGTTTGTCGGTCTTGGTAGGATGGATCTATGTTGTTGTTGTTGCTGCAGCTGCAGCTGGAGTTGTTGTTGTTGTTGCTGTTGCTGATTATGTTGCTGAAGCAGATGGAGTTGTTGTTGTTGATGCTGGGCATAGGCTTCCGGAGTTGCTGACGTGGCCATGGTTGTGTGTGTGTACAAGGGGCGAGACTGTTTCTTAGTGTCTCGATTCCTTGCACACACAAATGGATCGAGTTGATTAGGAGGAGTACCGCGATGTAGCAAAAGGTGAAACCAAAGACACGTCTAGAGACATAAGCGATGTCTGGGAGCGAGGGAGGATGAAGTATCCACTACGGGGAGAGTTTGTGGTGGACCGGAGTTTCACGATAAATCAACCACAGATTGGCACTGGTGGATCACGGATTCGATCCTTCCAATCAAACAAGCACTATCTTCGGAACCACATCCTGATGGGTCAAATGGGCCTTGGCGGCTATCTGTTATTTTTTGCGACACTACGTCAATCCGGCACACCTGAGACAGCCTCTGGTTGAGCTTGCCACAAAGACATCCCCGAGCACTCCAGTACAGTGGTGTTTTTTGAAATGGGCCCCCCTAACCATGGAACGAGCGTGGAGCCTAGATGTAGCCTAGCTCAATGAGGGAAGAGTTGATGCCGAAGTGATTATATATCACCAAGTCGTGATCAAGCCGAGCTGGGTTACACCGGCTATATCAGGCCGCATTTGGCTAGTCCCAGTGGGGTCATGACTCAGGGAGGCCATTTCAAAAAACACCACTGTACGTCTATCCACAAAGTCGTGTCATCATCTCATTCGCCTCCAAAAGCCGGGCCACACACGACTGCCAATGGTAGATCTTGCATGCGACGGAGATCTCGTCTCCGGAAACGCCAGAAGGAAAGGATCAGCAGACCTTATTTGTTATTGCTTTTGACAGAACCTCATCACTAGGCCATAAAGCCATGAAGAGTCTCGATTTGTGCCCAAAAGCGCCCCTAATCTACGCACATTGTGGATGACTGAGTGTGAAGCCGCCACCTTGTTGAAACCAGGTCCCCTTCTCATGATTGTATGATTATGTGTTTGAGCTCGACGATTCACATCAACAAACGCACTCGAAGCTAGATCGGCCAATCAAGAAGCTTCTCACGGCTCGCCTCCATTACACGACTCGTCTGTGTAACTTTTACACATCATTACAGAAAGCATATTTACAACTCTGTTATCCGAGTGCGCTGTCAGAGGTACTGTACACATCTTTCAATGGCCAAACTTACACAAGAAGCAGAATAATTGATGATCGGAGATCATTTCTGTAAGAGGCGCAGCTAGAGCCTCTAGAGGTGTCCACACGGCAGGACCTTCCCAAAGCAATACGGCATTCGTTCCGGTGGGTTTATCTCTTTTTCCCTATTCTCCTTCGGGCGCGGCTGAGCTGTGAGATCCCTTTCTCGTAAACAACAATGCGAGTTCAAATTCAAAGTCGACTAAATGCAGTTGAGGGAGAACAGCTGTAGTTTATGGTAATCTTGAGGTTGTGCCAGTCGTTTTCGCGGCCACGAACTCCTGCTTTCGGTCCAGCTGAACTACCTCCGTCACGGACATCGGGCCGCCCCAGACTTGTCATGCTTGATGATTAACATGAATCTTGGCTGTGGAGTTATTACTTACGGCCCTCGTCGTTATATTCAATAATTAGTTAGGTCCCAAAAGTAAATCCTCCTCAAGAAGGAAGGATGTGAGTCCTCCTCACTTTATAGAGGTTGAGAGCGTGATGTGCAATCAGGATCGGTATTGGATCCCTGCGACTGCGACCTATCAGTATGGGGAATTCTTTGTTCATGGTTTTGAAATTGTCGATTATTGACAGCAGTAATCATCAATACCATCTTAATGGGTACCAGGCATTCTGAGCTGCAGTGTGTGACTAGAGTTGTGGCCTGTTGCCCCTGCTGAGCATAGTCGACATCGGGCATGATTAATTCGTGATCTATTTGATGCCTCGAACTCCCAGCGGCCTTGGGCGATCAAGATATACCTTTCAGAGCTTATAGTCGACAACGAGGTATCTTAGCGTCTTGTCGATACAGAACTCTACATGAGTGCGTTATAGGTTCGAAAATCGGACAAGTCATGGCGTCTACAAGGAGAACCTCGTCATGATTACACCATGCTCCTCCCTCACCATCCCCCTCCTTCCCCTATCGTTAGACTTGGACTTTGTGAACAGGAAGAAGAACAAGTCGATCGTTTCGTGCTATGCTGGCAGATGTGACTGGTGAAGTCAAATGAAGACTTTCAGTCATGTCTCGTTACGGTTACTAGAGGCCTGATCATGTTATACATTGCCCATCGATCCACCATACTACCAATAACGACAATCATAATAGGCGTAGGTAGTCAGATACAATTGGAGAGGCTAGGTACAACTCATCCTGCTTACTTTTTCTTTGATCGAAGCCCGTGCGGACGGAGGTCGAGGGTCTGGTGATAGGTACAGAGATCTTCTATTGTTCCGTGTACCAGCTGACCTATCGTAGCGAAGACAGATGGGCGACACGGACATTCAAAATCACAAACACATTCCTGAATTGGTCGCAAACAGGCTTCGAATTTCTCGGTTGAATCGCAGCAGCGACAGAGACAGCTAGCCCAGACAACATAGATCGCAATACTATCAAGATTGATGTCCTCGCTTCATTCTCGCCTCATCGGTATGACTTCCTTCTCTCTCCTACTTCGGTATCATCTTAACGTCCAGATCAGGCCATTGCTCCTTAATCTTCCGACTTAGATACCTCAATGCCCACAGATTCGCCGCAATATTGGTCACACACATGACTAGCATCTTCTTCTGTTCCGCCGCTGCTAATCCAGCTTGTCGTGGCTGAGGCGTGACGAAAAGCATACGACTGTTTTCTGTTGGCAAGAAACCAGCGGTTTTCGCAGTCGAATGAGCTTGCTCGATCGTTTGAGCGTCGAAGGAGCGGGAGAAAGCTAGTGCTGTGATGGTTGTGGATGCTGCTGTCTCGGTGACTTCGTGCTGTGGAATACTGGGTATTTCCTCCTCTTCCTCTTCCTCTTCCAAGATATCATTGCCGTTGTCACCTCGATTCCTTGCACTACTCTTCGCCCGGCTATGTGTAAAGTCAAAGACACCAATCGCACCATCTTCACTAACTCCGACACAAAGCCAAAACACATCACTAACCCGATTAACCTGCGGCGCATGCCCGCCCACCATCTCTCTCAACCTCTCCTCCAGCTGTTTCGACTGAAACCTATATTTCGCAGCTCCCTCCACATCTGCAATACCACCAACCAGCCCAATCGTCTGACCACGACGATACGGTGACGGGTCGAAAAGAGGTCGCGCTGTGGTTGTGTCGATGCCAAGTTCGGCGGCGAGGGGAATGTTGAAGTTGAGATGGAGGTGGGAGGAGATTGCGCTTTGATCTGAGAGTAGTGAGGTGTGTGAGTTTTGGAGGAGGCCGTGGAGGGTTGGTGGTGGGCGGAGGAGGAACGCAAGTGGTGCTGAGTTTGGTGGTGTGTTGGATGGTGAGTGGTTTAGGGCGTGTAGGAGGTCTGGGGTGATTGAGGGGGCTAGTAGCACGTGGGATGTTGGGATAGCTTGCTTTGGGGCATCGAGAGGAGTGGGTGGTATTATCGAGGTATTCGCTGGAGGCTTTGTGGTGGTCTGGTCGGAGGAGAGGTTACGAGATTCGCCTGTTAAGGTGTAGAATGCTTTTGCGGGTGTCTGAGATTCTACTGTATGGAGAAGGGAGGTAAGGAACGCTTCTACCTCTGCAAGACTAGCATAAGAGCATTCAGCATTGTTGGTCGTCATAATAACACCCGAAAAACTGTATATCGTTGTGAGAGGGTTCCTTGGATTTGATCTTGTCTTGCTTCACGGCACTTTTTTTCGAAGCACACAAGCAGAAGCTCTCTTACTGGCATGCGAATGTCAAGACTTCCTCCTAGGTATGTCAGAATAATCAGAGACAAGAATGCTGCGATGGCGCCTCAGATACCACGCTATCAAGACGTGCTTGCATGCACCTTCCTAAAGCACACTAGCCACCACGAAACATTCTCGCCACAACATTACCACCGGGCAACGCATTGGAAGCAAAGGGCTCAATACACTGCCATGTTAGCGACTGACAGCGAACACGCGTAAGATGTTGTTGTCCGACGTCGACAATGCTGTCCTGTTCAAGTGAAGTCTATTGCTAGTTGTTTCAGTATGTGCACGGGCCATCGACGTATGTCAACCGCGTTGTTTACATGTAGAACTACCTCCTTTGTGGATACAGAACGGTCAAACCTTTCTATTTTCAAGTTTCAGATTCACGCTCACCACCAGTCGTCCATTCACCTCCACTGCACATTACAACTACACCCTACATTCTGTAACTACCGACGGCAATAGACAGACGAAACCCGTCAGACAGACAAACAAAACTCTCCTTTGGTGGCACACCCGGATGGAATAGAGACGACCTCTCTGAACAACAGCCAGTCACCGCCACACACACAGACAGCACCTTCAGACTTCTTCAAAGATGGCATTCGGCGACTTCACCAACATCTGCGCCCAAGCAGCCCTCCCCCTCTGCTCTCTCATCGGCACCTCCCCCTACGAACCCTCCATCCCCGGCCTCCCTGCCTCCTGCTACTCTCGCTCCATCTCACTCGCCAACACAACCATCTTCGCCGGCGCCACTGGCTGCATCCACATAATCGCCTTACTGATGACCGTTATCATGATCCTACACGTCCGCTCCAAATTCACTGCCGTCGGCCGCAAAGAAATAACCCAGTTCTTCTACCTCTACATGCTCCTCACGGTCCTCTCTCTGGTACTGGACTGCGGCGTTGTGCCCCCAGGCTCGCGTGCAAAACCGTATTTCGTGGCTGCGCAGGTCGCTGTCGCAGGGGCTACGTGCATCTGCTTGATGATCAATGGCTTCGTTGGCTTCCAGTTGTATGAAGATGGTACGGCGCTGAGTCTGTGGCTTCTGCGCGGCGTCACTGGTCTTTGGGCGGCAATCACCTTCCTGATCGCCCTGTTCACCTTCAACTCCCTAGCCGGCCTGAACCCCTCAAAGACCATCCCGCTCTACATCATAATGTACATCCCGAACGCGCTCTTCCTGCTCATCTACACCGTCTGCCAACTCCTCCTCGTAACCAACACGCTCCAAGACCGATGGCCTTTAGGCGACATCGCATTCGGCCTCTTCTTCTTCGTCATCGGGCAAGTAATGTTGTATGCATTGGGCGCGAGCATTTGCTCTGGCGCGCAACACTATTTCGACAGCATCTTCTTCGCGAGCATTGCGAATTTGTTGGCGGTTATGATGGTGTACAAGTTTTGGGATTCGATTACCGCGGAGGATTTGGAGTTCAGTGTGGGCGCGAAGACGGGGAATTGGGAGGTCAAGCAGGCGAATACGTCGATGCCGTTGTTTGGACATGGCCAGCAGCAGGAGAGAGAGGTTAGTCCGTATCATGATGATGTTAATGCTAGTACGTTGGCTAGTGTTAGTGCGTATGGTGGTGGGAGAGGTGGTGGTGGTGGAGGGTTGGGGAGTGCGCCGCCAATCATTAGGCATAGTTATGTTGACAACCTCTGATGGGACACTGAGGTCCTAGTGTGAGAGGCAAGAGACATATCATGATAGTACGAGGACAGAAGGAGATGTTTCAGAAGAGTTGGGAAGGCATTCCTTCAATCACGATTTCTGGTATTTGGGATTGGGTTTCGAGGTTGGGCCATATGGAATGAATTTATGATTGTGTGTAGAATATAGCATAGCATACATAGCACTGGCGTTTATCGATCACTGTTTTTCAGTATGATTTCCATCATTTCCATTCATCCCGTCTCCGTCATGCGCAGTACACGACCTCTACTAAACAACCAACAACCAATATCTAATCAACCAATCAGACAGTCTCACCTACCTGACCTATTCTTCCTTTTCCCTCCTTCTTTGGTGTTCTTCCTTCTCCTTCTCCCTTGCCTTACTCATGCTGTCCTAAAACAAGACCCGGAGCCCCTTGCCCTTGCTTTGTGCTGTGACTCTGCTGTCCGGATGGAAGACCTTGGAGACTCCTGCCTCACCTTGCTATCACATCTGAACTCATGCTGCATTGCGTAGTCGCACTTGACCACCCGCCCACCCCCGCCGCCGCCGGCCACCCTGGGGACATCTAGAATGATTTTACGAATTGTGAGCGGAGCACAGCATACGGTGGTAGCATAGCATTGGCGTTCTTATTCACCCCATCCCATAGTCATCATTTTTGATCCCAGCCTGTTACCGAACTCACAATCTTGCTTCTTTTCCTTGCTTACTCACCATCTCACTTTCTCCTTGCCACCTTGCTGTTCTGTTGGAGACTCTTGTCTTGCGGTCCTGTCATATCCTGTTATAGCACGCGTCGACTTGAGAAGACAGCAGTGATAAGACGACGACACGAAAAGCGTACACATGGTAATCCCACAAATATCTTAACACTTCTGAATGATCGTGGCGCAGGTGGCACATCTACAGTACAAAGTGATTGTATGAATAATAAGTGTCACAACCCTGCAAACCCTGCATGCAGCACTGACATCAATGGGCGGTAAGAGAAACATGTACGATCAGCTGCTCATGATGCTCATTGATTTATTCAGTTGGGGCGAATTGACAATACGCTGACATACTTTGACAGTTTGGTGGAAGAATGCTGATAATCAAACTTCATGCTCGTGGCCATACTCTCTTGCTAATCCATCCGCAGCCAAATCTGTTTCTATTCACCAACAGTTCTTTTTAATCAAGCAATCATGACTCCTTGTGTCATATGTTTCACGTTATTTCTGTTTTCTCAAGACGAGATACTCATACTCATGCTTCATGATCATTACGGTAATCATCGAAGCTCTATTCCTTCCGCTCTTTCCATACTTTTATTCAATAATAGCCCATCATCCTCCTACCCTTTCACTCTTTTACTCTTTCATCTCAACATCCCCAACATCAGGCAAAGGCACCGCGGCATAAAGCAACACAAGCGCACTATGACTCTCCCCACCACCAGCCAATTGCATAATCTTCTCCTCACCCACCTCGGTAACCTTCTCATCGTCAAACCTCCACCATCCGCCCTGCGCAGCACCAGGAGCACCAACAACATTCGCATCCTCACTCTCCTTCTCACCAGGCTTCGGTACCTTCTTGACATACGCAATATAATGTCCACTATCCGCACTAGCACCCTGATGCGTAATAACGCCTCTAAGCTCATAAAGTCCAGTTTGGCAGGCTCCACTATCCTTTAGTAGTTCTTGGTCTACAGAGGCGAGCACGTCTTTCTTTGCTGCTAGGATACCGGCGGCACGCTCGGCTTCGATTTCTGCATCGGTTTTGTAGGTTTCTCCAATGGCGTCAGCGCCGGCATCTTTCATGTCCGTATCTTTTCCAGTGGACGGGGCTTTGTCGTTGGCTTTTTTCTTGTCTTCGGCTAGTTTTTCCTCGCTTGATGGACCAGTGGCTTTGAAACTTCGGTCAGCGTCGTCTGTTACGGCGTTGTCGACAAGCTTTTGACGTTTGCGGGCTCGAGTGTCGATGAGTTCTAGCTTGCGGAGTTCGTGGACTTTGTTTCGGACAGGGACCAGTGATTTCTTGAGGGAATCGGTGCAGTATTCAGTGACGTCTAGTTCCATGGGAAAAGTGACTTTGCGGAGCGTCTTCGCCTTTTTGTTGATGTCGCGCTTCCAGTAGAAGCGGTTCATGTGGACGGGGAGGTATTTCGGAAGACGAGATATCCTCTGTGTTGATTTGTAGGTTGCTTCGCGGTTGAGTGAGGGAGATGTTTTGGAGAGTGTGGATGTTAGGGCTGCTTGGATGCCTTGGTTGAGGTGGAGGACTTCGCGGCTGGAGACGAAGCAGTTGAGCTTGAAGAAGACTTCGTCTGCTTTCTTTTCTGGCTTGTCTTCTCCTGCTGCTTTGGCTTCTTCGTCTTCGCATTCTTCGATGACTTCGAATTTACCACCCATATATTTGTCCACGAAACCTTGTTGAGCTTCTTTCGAGGCTTCTGCTGCTTCTGCGGAATTTGCTGATGGTGGATTCTTGAGCTTCTGTCGAAGGGAGGAGATGATTTGTGAATATGCCTCTTCTGCATCTTGCTGGGAATAGCCACGGCCATCTCGGGACTGCTCAGCGAATTGAGGATAGGCTGTACGGAAAGCATTCAAGAACATCAGTGGTGGAAAGCCTTCTTGTGTTGATCCCATCTGCTTGTATAGGTCGCGTAGAGATGCTACCAGATCGCCCGAAGCACCTAAACCGCTAAGGCCAAACTGGCTCAGATCGAGGTTGCCACTGCCACTACTTTGTTTATAGGCAAGGAGTTCCGTTTGTAGTTCTGGAATCGCGCGGAGAGTTTGGAGGGTTGAGTTGAGGTAGCAAGTGTTGCCTAGGTTTTGTAGACCAGAGGGCAAAGCGCCTGCACTCTGCGCTATCTCTGCTTCTGTCATGTCTTCCAGAAATTTGACCTTCTCTTTTGGCTTGACAATAGCCGCACCACCTGACGGTGTTCCCATGAGCATGAATTGATGGCCAGCCTTGAGACCTAGTTTTGACAAGTCTTGATCATCCTTTAGCATTCCACCCTTGGCGATAATCTTTTGCCTTTCTGGTTCTACGCCAG
>Ga0160427_10002921_pt1 | contig 10160 bp, 13 predicted proteins | sample SolpanmetagenomL_FD_108194 | JGI IMG/M metagenome (GOLD analysis project Ga0160427, IMG submission 108194) | Solar panel surface microbial communities from Lawrence Berkeley National Laboratory, California, USA - L | ecosystem: Engineered > Built environment > Solar panel > Unclassified ...
AGCAGGACAGCATTACCGAGCGCAACTGAACGTGATCCAATCGTAAATTTCGATATGACTGCTTCTCACTACCCGACTGACGGACAACTCATGATTGAACACCACCTTGCTACACCGTCCCAGTCGCACTGGAGCCAACTGGCGACCACACTGAGCACACTCGCGAGCATCATCCTCGATTGGCAGCTGGACACGCCGCACGGCCTCAGATTGACGTATGGCCATCCCTTGACGCTGGGTGTGCCGCTCAGCAGTCTGGATCAGACCTTTCTGCTCAGTGATCTGCTGGAGCAGGCCCAGGCGATGGGTGCCTCTCTGCGGCTTGCCAACCCCGCACCACATCAGTGGGTGGCGTCCTTCGCCGACCGACAACCCTTTGAGCAAGGCCCCATCAGCGTGATCGCTGTCAGTCGTGCGCTCCTCGCTTGGCACCGTGGACCAATGAATTAATAATCCGTCCCTGACGACGGTGCGTCAGGGCAAAGCGCTCTACAACGCGATTGTGCGTTGACACCCGGCTCAACGCGTCACGTTCTCCCCAACGGGGAGAGCGAACGTTTCGTGTGCCGTTTCGCTCTTCGCTCTCTACACTCCGTCTCAAAGGAGACACCATGCTCAAAACCCTAGAGAGGCCACTTCTGATACCGATCTTAGTCTGGCTGCTCAGCGCGAGTTCGATCTGTAGCGAATAGTTATGTTCATCCTAAAGAGTGATGAAACTTTTTACTCATTCATTTAATCTGCAAGCTATGTCACCCCATTTATCTAGGCCAACACAGAAGATTCTTCTCTTTCTTCTGCTTACCTTCTGCTTAAGCGCTATTTGTTATTACTTTTTGACTCAAGATCAGTCAAATGACCTTTTTGGGTTAGGGCTGATTGCTAGCCCTGCGATCTCCGCAATACTGACGCAGCTTTTGATCGAGAAAACCATCGGCGGATTGGGATGGTCTTCAGGACTGACATCCTTCACGCTTTTGAGCTACGCAATACCACTTATTTATGGATTGATTGTCTACGTAATCACTTGGTTCACAGGTCTAGGAGGAGTATCGGTAGCCGCTCTGTACAATCAAGTTAATGGCCATGCGCCGAATGGAATGTACGATTTCAGCTCTTTTCTGGCAAGCTATGTCTTCAAGACAGCCACACTGGGAGTACTTTTTTCTTGCGTCACTGCATTCGGCGAAGAGCTTGGATGGCGTGGGCTCCTCGTCCCTGAACTGGCTAAAAAATTCTCCTTCACGTTCACGGCTTTGTTCAGTGGTGGCATTTGGGCACTCTGGCATTATCCAGCTATCCTTCTGCTTAAATATAACAATCCTGATGCTCCTCTTTTGTTCGAGATGATTTGTTTCACTCTACTCGCTATCAATGTGAGTTTCATTCTCGCCTGGCTTAGGCTCAAATCCAGGAGTGTTTGGCCCGCAGTCCTTTTGCACGCGAGTCACAACACCTTTATTCAGACACTTCTAGATCCACTGACCGTAAAACATCATTTGACCCCCTATGTCACTGGTGAATTTGGAATAGGCTTGACGATAATTACTGCACTTCTCGCCTTCTTCGCATTTCATGATCGTCGGAATCTGCTTCTTCTGACATAAAGTTGGTGCATTACGCATACTTCTCAGGAGTTGCACCTTGCATAACGGTGTGAAAGCGCTCCCAGCCGGGAGAATCTGGGAGTGTCAAGGTCACAGATTCCGGGGGAGCGCGTTCGCCGTTTGACAGATCAGCTTCTGGCTGTTCCCACCTCACCCTACCAACAGCGCAGCCTTCAAGCTGCGCTGTTTATGTTTCTGGATACCCGCACAAAGACCGCTCTGCACCGTGCTGGGCTGGTGAGCAAGAGTGCGCTCAGTCGGTTGCTCAATCAGTACGACTGGGACACCACTGCGTGCTGGACGTTGCTGGAGACGGCACAATGGGCATTTCTGCGATTGGCTGCGCTCCGTAAGCGTCGTCCGATCCTGTGGCTGAGCGTTGATTTGACGAGCATTGAGAAGAAGGGCAGCACGCTGCCCTTTGTGCGTGTCTACAACGAGGTTCACGGCATCCACTTGGTCGTCCTCTTTGCCGAGTATGGCAGTGTCAAGTTTCCCGTCGTCTACCGGGTCTACAAGGACAAGCACACACCGAGTTCGGTTACGCTCGCGTTGGAGATGCTTCAGACCGTTCCGGAGGATATTCGTCGGCGCTTTCGGGTCCGAGTGCTCGCCGACAGCGGCTTTGAAGCCGCTGTCTTTCTAGATGAAGTCCGTCAACTCGGCTTTGAATTTGTCGTCGGTGTTCGGAACAATCGACGCACCCTGCATCCCGGTGAGGTAAGCGTCGCTGCCTGCCCACACGGCGGGTACGTCGAGCTGAAAAATTGGCCGTATGACACGTTGGTCCTGGGCCGATTTGATCGTGGGGACTGCGTGTTCCACGCGGTCGCGTCCGAAATGCTGAGCGGCGATGAGGTCATCGCCGAAGGGGCTAGGCGCTGGAACGAGGAGTCTTTTCTAAGGAGGGAGAGCATCAGTTCGGTCTGGCACAGTTCGCGCTGCGAACAGCGCAGTACGCGGCGTCCCGGAGCTTGGCGCTGATGATCGTGATCCTGAGCCTGGGACGTCTCCGGTCCCTGCCAGCACTGCTTGCCCTGGCTGCTGTGATGACGCTCGTTCAACTGAGTGACGCTGTGATCGACTTCCAGATCCATGACGCCGCCAAATCATTCGGACCGCTGGGCCTGGCCGTGCTTACTGCTATCACCGCCGCGTTCCTGCGGTGTGCCAGTGGCCATACGCTGCCTTGATAAGACGGATAGACGCAGGGTAGCTCCACTTGCTGGCCTGCTCAACGGCGCAGCTCAACACTCGCCGCATTGCCAACGTTTCTGGACGCACCCTCAGAACGCTGCTCAATCTTGAACCGGTGGTGGCTTGCGCGTCAGCGGGCCGCAGAATGACAACGACTGTGGGCAGGACCTGGTCATGGGCGTCGTCTGGCAGCGCTGTACTTAGTTGAGGCAGGTGGAAGCCCCGCATATCCACTGGAACGTGGCGTTGATGGCGGTCTCGCTTGCTCGGCTGAGTCAATTGCGTGACCAGCGCGCCGGCCCGCTGGTGTTCAGCATGGATGATGAGAAACGTCGTGCCTACAACAAGTTTTTCTCAGAGAGAATGTTGTGCCTCTTGACTCAAGAAGAGACACGGCAGGAACGCGAGGAGCTGCTTGCCAACCTGCTCGCACTCGGCGTCAAGACCGCCTAAAACTTCCTGACTACTGCGAAGGCCGCCATTCAGTACAGCTTGTCCAGCACGTCGTCTTTGATCACGAAGCTGTTTTCTTTGGCTGGAAACTGCCTGCCGCGCACATCGGCGGCGTAGTCGCGAATAGCCTGGGTGGATATCTGGCCGATTTCAGCGTAGCGCTTAGCGATCTTCTTGTGCTGGCCCTCGTAAACGCCCAGCAGATCGTGGGTCACAAGTACCTGCCCCTTGCAATACTGTCCCGCCCCGACACCGATGGTGGGAATCTGGAGGCGTTCGGTAATGACGCGGGCCAGCCGTGCCGGAATCGCTTCCAGCACCACCGCGAAGGCCCCGGCGTCCTGGACGCTCAATGCCGCGTCAAGCACCTGTTTTGCGCCCGCCTCATCGCGGCCCTGTACCTTCATGCCGCTCTGCGCGGTGGCAGTCTGCGGAAGTAATCCCACATGTCCCATCACCGGCACGCCGTTGCGCGTCAAGGTACGTGTGGCCTCCAACACTTCCGGGCTACTGCCTTCCATCTTCACCGCGTCGGCTCCGGTTTCCTGAATCAGATATACCGCACTCCGCATGGCGTCCGGCACGCCCAGCTGGTACGTGCCAAAGGGCAGATCGGCGATCAGGAAGGTGTCAGGTGCGCCTCTCCTGGCTGCCCGCGCATGGTGGGCGATATCGGTCAGGCGCACGGGGGCGGTTGTGTCGTAGCCGAGCACCACATTCCCTAGGCTGTCGCCTACCAGGATCAGATCGACGCCTGCATTCTGAGCGTGCTGTGCGCCAGGATAATCATAAGCCGTCACCATCACCAGCGGCGGCACATCAGGCGACTGGGCTGCGGCGAGTATCTCAGGAATGGTTAGTTTCATGTTCTCACCATGGAGCTGTCTCATACACTGTCAACCGGTTTCCTAGAGTCCAAGAAATGAGAGATGATCTAAAAAGGAGCGTCTGGTACAGCAGAACTGCTCTCATCCTTCAGATTCCCACTCTACTTTGATTGGTTGACGATGTCCTAAGGGGCTCATTGAGACTTTATTCAAAAAGGGGTATGCAGCCTAGACATCACATTCATGAACGCAACAACGCGAGAGGAAGCTCATTAAGGAGAGGATTCAACTGATCTTGCAAGACCCTTGTAGAGGATCAGTTGAGTCATACTTTTCTGATGCAGTTGAGCCCATAAAAGTTCCAGACTCCATGATAACGACAACTGAGGCAGGCGAACGTTCCCAACCCTGTGGTAGGGCTCTTTCTTCTCGTACTTGACAAACCGTGCAGGTGACTACTCAGCACGTAAACTGTCCCAACTCCTAGAGAGCCGGATAGAGAATCCGCCAAATTTTTAGAGTAGCACACAAGCAAATTTGCCTCACGGCGTAGTTGACGGCCGTGTTACGTGTCCGGAAAACTCAAAAACAGATTTTTGCCGTGTTCATCGTGCTGAGTAGTTACCCGTGCAGTATATGCTGCCACTTACAGTTCAAGGGCCGACCTGCAACCGTGTCGCCTGGTCCAGAGCCAGCCGCATGAGCGCTGCAGGGTCATGGCTGGGCAAGAACACACAGGGCCGCGATGCGACGAAGCGGCGAGCGAGCTCCAGCGAAATTCGACTCTCTGGAACGTTCAGCACAATGCCCCCCACTTCGCTGCGCTGAAGTTGACCTTCGTCGAAGGTGAGGTCACCTGCCAGGAAATAGGTCATATCACTGTCCTGCACCACGACCGATTGGTGTCCGTAGCTGTGGCCGGGGGTGGGGATCAGCAGCACGTCGCCGGCAGCTGTAAGCGGCAGGTGCTGTTCGAAGCTGCCGAATGGGTGTGGGGGATAGTCCAGCGGTCGAGGATCAAAGTCGCGGGGCCACAAGGCGGCCACAGCCCCCTGTGGTACACGCCGCTGGCCTTCGTATTCTGCGCGGGATACGAGTACTTCAGCGCTCGGGAAGAACGCTAGGCCGTCGGCATGGTCGAAGTGCAGGTGCGTCTGGATCACCCAACGCACATCCAAGGGAGACAAACCCAACTTACGCAATTGTGGCCCCAGTTCATCGCCAGGATCGACGTGGATACGGAAGTTCCGGGGAATAAAGAAACGCCCTGTGGTGTCAGCTTCCGCCAGGTAAGCCCCAAGGTCATTGGCGCCGGCCCGTTCCCCGGCGTCTACCACGATTAATCCATCGGGGTGTTCGATCACCCAGGACAACAGGGGTCTGGCCGAGGTCCAGACGTCGTCTGCAAGGATGGTCTGGAAGCGTTGGTTTTCAGGACCGTCTAAGCGGTAATGGGTGGCTTTGAAGTGAATCCAGCCCGTTTGGATTCCATGCAACCGCACCCCGGATGACAGGGTGACGCTCACGGGTGCGATGGAGGGAAGGCGCTCCACGTCCTGCATCACTGCACCACTGGTGCAAGCGCCGTGATACGCCCTTCGGCGAAGGTGTGGCCCTGTTCAGGGTCGCCGTAGATGAAGCTGGCGAGTTGCGCCAACCCCACGATTTGGCCTGCGCCGCCCCATGAGCCCTCCTGAATCTCACGAATGATTGACCACACGCGTTGCGCATTCTCACGGTCCATCGGTACGCCTTCCGCGTCAAGGATGGCCTGGGTGACGTCCCTCACGTAGCCTGCTCGGGTTCGCTCGTTCACGGCTCCCTGGGGGAAGTGGGTGACGAGCCGGTAGATTGGGCGCTGGGTCGGTTGTCCGGCAGTGAAGATATGGTGGGGCTCGACTTCGTGGAAGAACACCCAGGTGAGTCCCTGGGCGACGTCGTTACGCTCGGGGAAGGTCTCGATATCCCACTCCTCCCAGCGTATGGCGATGTGGGTAAGGTGAGCGGCAAGGTGGCGTTGCATGTCGAGGGTGAGCGCGCCCCTGGGCAGGGTGAGATCGAGCATGGGCATAGGGAACCTCCTGAGGATAGGCCTCTTCCCAATAAGGCTGAGTCTTTTGGGTGAACTCAGGTTACTCAACTCAGTTTCCAAAAGCAACTCTGGTGTTAAGCTGTTGAGGTGGCTGCTCCCCTGATCGATGTCGCAGATTGCACGATGGCTCATGCGATGGAGGTGATCGGCGATCACTGGACATTGCTGATCCTGCGCGAAGCCTTCTATGGCGTGACTCGCTTCGAGGACATGCAGAGTCACCTCGGCCTCGCGCGCAACGTGCTCACCAAGCGCCTCACCCGCCTCGTAGAACAGGGGCTGCTCGAGAGGACGCCATATAAGCCAGAAGGACAACGCACACGGCGCGAGTACATCCTCACCACCAAGGGACAAGACGTCTTTCCGGTCTTAATAGCGCTGATGGCCTGGGGGAACCAATACATGCTGGGTTCCAGCGGCCGTCCCCTTAAGCTCGTTCGGCGGGATGGGGGCCAAGAAGTGCGGGTGGCGCTCGTGGATGAGCAAGGGCAGATTGTAGATAACATTCATCAATTGAAGGCAGTTGTGTGGCCTGACCGAAACAAGCTCACAATGCCGGAGCCTTGAATTCGTATTCCAGGCTATGCGGCTACCTGTAAAGTGCGTACAAAAACTCTGTCAGGTGCAGACTGGACAGGCGAGTCGTTACCACATTTGACAGAAGACCGTACTGATTCCCCGTACCACTGACTTCAACAAACTCACCGCGCAGAGCACCTTGATCCTCATTCACCCCACCGGCAAGGTCACCAACGCCGCCCTTGCCGGTCACACGCAGCACTTCGCCTGCCCCTGCGGCAAGCCCCACAGTGCTGCCGAACCCTGCGCCGGGTACCACTGGTGGACAGCCCCTGCTGACATCGGCCAGACCCGCCACCTCAAGCGCACGAAGTACACCGTCCACGCCCTTGATGTGCTCGCCCCCGCACCCACCTTCACCGCGGCCTACATCATGGCCGTGCCGATCAGCAACCTCAGCGTCATCCGCAACAAGAACGGACACGTCAACCAGGACAGCCTCGGCAGAGCACAGCAGTCCCACCTGCCCGTCCGCACACCAGACAGCTGAACCCCAGCAGGGGAGGGGAGAGGAGCGCAGCTGAGTCGTGCGCTCCTCATTGCGTGACCCTCACGCGGTGCGTGCTAGCAACGGCATGAACGCAAAACGCATCCGCAGCACAGTCGATCTCACCGCCACCATCGCCCTGGCCGCCCAGCACCTGAGTCTCAAAAGCGAACTGCACCGCACCCACACGCAGCGCGCATACAGCTTCGTCGTCACGTCCACCGCTCAGCTCAGTGTGTACGACGTGGCAGGTCACGAACTCTGGCCCGCGAGGACCGTCAGCGACGACCAGCTCCGCGCGCTTGCCCAGGACGCCGCGACCCTCCACCAGGGTCGTGGTACGGCTCACCCGGTGGCGGCCGCGCCTCTGGTGCGCGAGTTCCACATTCTCAACGTCAACTCCGACAACCGCATGGGCGTGGGGTATACTGGCCGTACTTTCAGCGCTACGAGACGTTTTCTGGACGCGCCGAGCAGCGGAACACACCTGACCAACACGGAGTATCTCAAGGCGGCTGAGCGCATCGCCTCAGTTCTGGTTCACAACGGCTTCACCCTGCGGCAGGCCGCCGTTTTGCTGGGGACGGTGTACAGCTACACGCTCAGTCTCACTCAGGAGGAGCAGGCCGCTTATCCGCGTCCAGATGAGCGCTCAACGCTCTACGATCTCGAGACGCGCAATGCCCGGCTGGACCCGGAGACCTTGCCACTAATGATCGCAGCAGGTCCGGTGCTGCTCGATGCCTTTGACCGCCGGTATCGGGAGGGCCTGAGCCTGATCTTAGATGGAGCGGCCAGGCAACTTGCCGGAAACACAGCTGCACCTTATTCATGATGGAGCAATCAGATCGATGAACGGCTGAAGGGCTGCGCTCAGCGTCTGGTGACTGGGCGTCAGTCGGCGCAGCATCAGCACGCCGATCAGGTGCTGTCGAAACAGCCGTGCGTGCGGCAGTCCCAGGCCCAGCGAGGTCGTGATCTGCGTTTCCAGTAGGTCGTCGAGTGTCTGACCGTTCAGGGCCTTGAAGGGGATACCCTGGGCTTGAATGTAGTCAAGTGTCAGCAGCAGCAGCCCACCGACCTCCGGTTCACTAACTTCCAACTGCTGGGTGATTCGCAGCAGGGTGGCCCGCAGGCCGACGCCCTCTGGTCGGGGCAGCGTCGTAAAGGCCCGCTGGAAGTAGCGTTCCAGCAAGGCGTAGAACAGCGCTTCCTTGCTGGGAAAGTAGTGGTAGAGCGTTCCGAACGAGACGCCGATGTCCTGGGCGAGGGCCCGCATCCGCAAGTGACCGTAGCCCCGGCGGACGAAGACGGCGAAACTACGATCCAGGATGAGGGCACGTTGTTGCTCGTGGTCGACGATCTTCGGCATCTGTCGAGTTTAGATTACTTCGTTTATTTAGATCATTTGATTTACAAAAATCCTACGGCTTGCTAGGCTGACCGTATGACGACTCCGAGTCGAGGAAAGGCCATCGCCCGAATGTTCCGCATGCACCGCTCTGCGCTCGAAGCGCTTTACCTCCAGCTATCCGCTGATCAGGGGGGCTTCCGGGCCTGGGAGGGCGGGCTGAGTTTGATCGGTCTGGCTGACCATCTCGCGGCCACCAGCGGGCGTGTCCCGGCAATGCTGCGCGGCGAGGTCCCTGCGCCGGACGCCCCAGCCAGCACCACCCTGGCCGAAGCGCAGGCGCGGCTAACGGCCAGCACCGAACAGATGCTCACTCTCTTGGACCACCTGAATGACCAAACGCTCTCACGCGAGGTCACGGTCTTCGGCGGTGCACGCATGACCGTTGATGGCCTGATGGACATCGTGCTCGCCCACGAAGCGCACCACAAAGGTCAGGTCTGGGTGATGGCACGTCTTCTGGGACTCCAGCCGCCCCGCTACCTCCATCTGGGCTGACCCGCTCGCCGCATCATTTGACCGAACAGACGACGCCGCCCCCGCTTACTCACCAAGGAGACTTCGATGACGCTTTCCCTTCCCCCACTGCCCTCCCGCGCTTTCTGGGTCTGCTGGGCCGTCACCAGCCTGAACGCGCTGGTCAGCGCCGGATATGCCACTGCCGGTGTGCTCAGCCAGGGCGACCACAACGTCTACACACAGTACGCGGCGTCCCGGAGCTTCGCACTGGTGAGTGTGGTCCTGAGTCTGGGACGCTTCCGATCGCCGCCAGCACTGCTGGCCCTGGCTGCCGTGATGACGCTCGTTCAACTGGGCGACGCCGTGATCGGCTTCCAGATCCATGACGCCGCCAAATCATTCGGACCGCTGGGCCTGGCCGTGCTGACCGTTATCGCCGCCGTGTTCCTGTGGCGCACCAACCGCCATGTCCTGCCTTGACAAGACAGCTGGACGTGGGGCAGATCCACTTGCTGGCCTGCTCTGGAAGGCGATTACGACGAAGCAATCCGCATTTCGGCGCACCTCCAGCGAATGGCTGCGGACACCGAACCATTCCAGCAGCAGGCGCTGGAGCTGAGAAGAACTCAGGTGGCTGAGAGAAGATCCATTTCGCGTTGACGAACCAGGGCGACGTTGGCTTCCGCCACGATTCGTGTGCCGTCGCGCACCATCCACGCGCGCACGTCAACGAAGTCAGGCAGGTGACGGAGGTGGGTCGCGAGCCGCCAGTTCTTGCCTGCGACCAGGCGCAAAGAGCGTGGCGAAGCTGTGGCCCGCACAGCGTGTGACGCGTTTTGAAGTCCTTCAATCAGCGGGCATGCACGCTTCTGAACGCCCCCATGGCGTACCCTGCGACTCGACGACCTATGATTGAACACCCTATTACTACAGTTGCAGTTAAGAGCGTTAGATTGAGGAATGTCGAGCTCTTTCGCGCTGGCTCAACCCCGTCACTGGTGGGCAGACCTCAACGCACTCCACCAGCGCATTGCGCCCCGTTTCACCC
>Ga0160427_10002923_pt1 | contig 10158 bp, 9 predicted proteins | sample SolpanmetagenomL_FD_108194 | JGI IMG/M metagenome (GOLD analysis project Ga0160427, IMG submission 108194) | Solar panel surface microbial communities from Lawrence Berkeley National Laboratory, California, USA - L | ecosystem: Engineered > Built environment > Solar panel > Unclassified ...
CTTCTCGGGCATACGAGTCATACACCCCAACATCCGACCCAGAAGAGAACGAGCCATGGCATTCCACAAACTATCGACAACTAACCCAGGCTGATTTCTATAATCCTAAAAGGGACGATTTCCTTGTTGTAGTGGTGTTCTCACCAGATAATACACAACTGGCATCAGGATTTCACAGGGGAAAAATCGAGCTGTGGGATACTGGAACGGGTACCATTAAACAAACCTTGAAGGGCCACACTTCGGGAGCCTTTGTATTAGCCTTCTCGGCAGATGGCACACAACTCATATCAGGATCTGGTGGTGGAATAGTCGAGTTGTGGAATGTGACAACAGGAGTAATACAACAATCACTAGAGGCCCACCAAGACGAAGAGATCAATGGGATTGCATTCTCGCCAGATGGTATGCACTTTGTTTCAGCGGCTTCGGGAGGAGAAATTAAGCTGTGGAATGTCACGACATGCGAGAAAGAATTGACTTTAAAAAATTACACTGGAAAGGGGAAAGCGATGGTCTACTCTCCAGGTGTAGAATACGATAGTGTTGAAAGCGTGGTCTTCTCCTCGGATGGTCGGCACCTTATCTCAGCTTCCCATAATGGATTGATCAAGCTGTGGGACATTACAACAATAGGCTTTGTACAACAGATAATAGAGGTCGACTCTGATAATTATGATTGGTTTGACAAGATACAGTTGTCATTAGATGGCACACAACTCGCTTCGGCGCTTGATGATGGAACAATCAAGATTTGGAATCTTACAACAAATAAGGAGCAATCAGTTCTCAGAGGTCACTCTGGTATGGTGAGCGCCATGGCCTTCTCACCAGATGGTAAACAACTTGTTTCAGGATCCGATAATGGAGTTATCAAAATTTGGAATACCGGAACAGATAACGTACAAGAACAGCCACTAGAGAGTCATTCTGATAGTGTTGATATAGTAGTTTTCTCACCAGATGGTGCACAGTTCGCCTCAGGATCTAAAGATGGAACAATTAAGCTGCGTAATATCACAACAGGTGAGGAGCAATGGGTTCTACGAGGTTGCTCTGGTAGGGTGAAAGCATTGGCTTTCTCATCGGACGGTTTACAGCTTGCCTCAGGATCTAGTGATGGAGCAATCAAGCTTTGGAATACTAGAATGGATACCATACAAGAACTGACGCTTGAAAGCCATTCTGATGGAGTTAATGCGGTAGCATTCTCGCCAAATGGCGCACAACTTGTCTCGTCGTCTGACGATGGAACCATCAAATCATGGAATACCATGACAGGTGCCATACAAAAAACGATCATAGCCGAGTCCGTGAAATTTGACGCAATAGCCTACTCATCAAATGGTTCACGACTTGCATTTGTAGCAAAAGGTGAAGTTGTCAGCCTGGGAGAATCTGAAAAAGATGTTATAGTGTATGGGCTTGAAGCAAGAAATATCGATATATGGAATATGAGGACAGGCACCATACAACAGGCGTTTAAAACCCACTCCCCGCAAATTAAAGCAATAGCCTTCTCACCAGACGATGCACAACTTTGGCTAGCATCGCAAGAGATAAACTTGGAATCACCAAGTACAATCGAGCTATGGGATCTATCTACCTTTACCTATATCTATTCCATCCAAATGCCCCTTCAAGTGGAACATATGTCGTTATCTCCCGATAATTTCATTCTCTTTACTAATGTAGGCGAGTTCAATCTCAACCTTGACTCCCATGAAGTATGTTCAGAGGCCCTCGGTCTGCATTATAACAGGAAGAGTGGATGGGTCACGTGCAACGGACAAAACATTCTCTGGTTATGGAGGTATCGTGGATTGATTTCTAGCTATACCATTTACAAGAGTTTTCTTGTACTTGGGTTTCATTCTGGCAAAGTCATGTGGATAAGTATTGATCCAGCGTCTGTGTCAAAGATCTAAATTAAATGCTTTCTGAAATATGTTCTTTCACTTTATTCTTTATTCTTGATTCAAGACACAAATCTATATCATCATCATTTCATGTGCCGCGGCTTCTTGTAGATAAGGAGAAAGATACTTGATTGTCCCCATTTGTGTTGCGCTTTAGTAATCGTCAGAAGAAGAATTGACGGACAGATCTGGCTAGATTAGTTGTAGCAGCCGTTGTCCTGATATCACCTTCAAAGCTTGACCTGACGGGTCTTCTCAAGAAGCTCACTTTATATGATCAATGTTTGACTTAAGGGGACCTGGTTGGAATTTAAGAAAATGTCGTGCTATTCCGGTTGCCTCTCTCTCTTGGAATTGGTTCCCGGAGCCCAGGAAGCATCCTCGGCGGCCAATGAATTTTTGTTCCACAAATGGATATGCACTTTAGATACTGATTATCAGCGGCTTGTTGGACGCCACTAGATTGCAAGCTAGACGCCCCAATCACACAGGATAAGTTACACTTTTCGCGATTTAGTGAACAGGCTTTTTCCCAACACAACATCCCTTCAAGTTCCTTCACCAAAGCTACCACGACAGGAACAAGCAATCCTTAGGTTTCCAAAAAAAAAAGAATGGGACTCTTCGATGGACTGTTCGAGATTTACCACCGGAGCACCTTCTTGGGCTTTCTAGGCTTTGTATTTTACGCAGTCTTGACCTTGCTTGCGTTGCAGATAGCACAGAGTTTGTACAACATATCGTCCCTGCACCCACTGGCGAAGTTCCCGGGACCCACGTGGGCGAAATTGACATCATGGTATGAGTTTTACTGGAATGTCATAGTGAGTCCTCCTTCTCCATCTTTTGGTTCTGTTGTAAAACTTGAGAGGACAGGTTTTGATACGTCAGGACCTAGATTGATGGACAATTTATTTTTCGCATCGAAGAGATGCATGAGAAATATGGTACATACCTCCCCATAAGTTGTCGCTTGTTTCTTGGGGAAAAAATGTTGGAAAAAAAACATATTTCGTAATGAGAACCATCTTAACAATGTTTGAGCGGAAATCTTATAGGACCAATCGTACGTATTGGACCAGACGAATTACACGTCAATGATTCCTCATTTTACCAAACGCTGTATCCGTCTGGGTACAAATTCCCAAAATATCCTGGCCATTACAAACTATCCGCACAAACGGAAGCAGGTATTGGTCTCATGGACAGTGAAGTTCACAAAGTCCGCCGAAATGTTCTCGGACCATTGTTCTCGACACAAAGTGTTCGTAAACTGGATCCCATGATTCGAAAATACATTGATATTGTCGTTTCACGTGTTGGTGGAACTGATAATCAGAAAGGGTTCGAGATCAGCAAGATATTTCGCTGTTTGGCAGTAGACGTCATTTCTGAGTACGCTTATTCGGAAGGCTTTGAGACACTGAAACATGGAGATCTAGATGCTCCCTTCTTCGTGGGAATGAAGAACATTGTTAGAATGGCATGGTTCTTCAATTGGTTTTATCTGTTACAAGACGTTATGCTTGCCATGCCATACTCTTGGGTGAAGAAGATAGCGCCGTCTGATGCTCTTGGTGTTATTGACGCGCAAAAGGTAGGAACTGGACATCAGTTGTTGTACATCTGTCCTATCGATCGAAAAAGGGACATTTTCACTGAAATGAATTGTTGAAGAACAGGCCTGTGAAGATCAAGTCGTGGATTTTGTCAAGAACCCAGAGAAGGCGAAGGCCAAAAATACGCATGCTACTATATTTGAAGTTATGCTGACACCTGATGATTCTAAATCATATCGGGTGCCATCTCTTACGGCGTTGAAAGAAGAAGCTTGGGGTAACCATGACCTATACCATCCATATCGTCATTATCAAATTGCTGATCAGAAACATTTTATATCCTCAAACTACATAGGTGTCCTTGCTGCTGGTACAGAAACAACCGCAAATGTATTGACAGTGGGAGTCTACGAAGCTTGTCGGAACGTTGAGATTCAAGAAAAATTGTACAGTGCACTGAAAGCAGAGTTCAAAACCATGGACGAGCCTATAACTGATGTACGATGTCAACAAATCCCCTATCTTGTAAGTTGGAACACCCTATTCATTTTGAAACAGAATTTTTACAGTATCCTTCCACGGAAAACATTAAACTTACATCGCAAAAGGTTTGCTTCGTTAAAGAATGTCTACGAGTTGCTCCCGGTGTGGTAGGACGTCTTCCGCGAGTAGTACCACGTGGTGGATTGACGCTGAATGGATTACACGTACCACGAGATGTAAGAATTGACCACTGAGGAAGCCTCTCTTCCTCCCACCATGCAACGTCAACATAAAGCGAAAGTTGTAAGGCTGACTTTTTCAAAGACCATCATTGGAATGAGTGCCTATATGATGCACAAAGATCCCGAAATCTTTCCAGACGCTGGAAAGTTCAGACCGGAGCGATGGGCTGATGGCGTGATATCAGGAGACCATTTGGTATCGTTTGGTAAAGGATCACGATCTTGTCTAGGCATCAAGTATGTAAACCCAGCTCTTGTTCTTATCAAACCTTCCTCTGGTTGCGATAAGTCGAGAGTGTGATCCTGTCCTCCTTCTTCATATCCTTCGATCTCGTGAGGCAACGCATACTGATAGGTAATGTTTGGTTCTTCAGCCTTGCATACGCAGAATTGTACATGACTTTTGGTGCGCTTTTCAGAAAGTTCTCTTTTGAACTGCACCCCAGTTCCAATTTATCAGATACATGGGTGGACAATTTTGTGCAAAAGAGGACAGGAGAATTGCTGGTGAAAGTGGAGAAACGACAAGGATAGAGAACTTTCTCGGATACGAATATGAACCGGGCAGAACTAGAATAAATCAAAGTTGATACATTGTGATAGCTAAGGAGAAAAGGAATGCTGGAATTCACTTGTAGCACATAGATCGTTGTTTTTAGTCAACTACTAGACGATCTTTATGTCAAATTCATATGAATAAGTGCGATAAGAGTTGATGTATGTTATATACATGGTATTCGGATAGCGATTGTATTGCGTGATGTTTCCACAATTTAGGTTAGTCGTAGAAGTGTGAGTCAGTCAACACCTCAAATTCTATACAGCATTTGGTAACCCATGCGATTTGGTTGTTTGACAACACCAGCTTCTACCAGGTATCAACACAGCTTGAACAGAAAGAATACACAATGATACCACAGCTTCCATACGAACTCTGGCAACAGATACTAATACCTGAAGATGATTACCGGGGTATTGCCGAAAAGTGCTTGTCCCTCAGCCTTGCCGAAGTTTTATACCCTAAAAACATCATGTTTGACACCAGACATGTTGATGGGTGCTTTTGCAAAAGTTCGAAAACCTACAGGCAACTAAGATTAGTGAACAAAGTATTTAACGGCATCATTTGTGGGCACATCTTCGCGAGTGTTACGATTTTGTACGAGAAGGACTTTTCATTTGATAAACTAGAGTACCTTGCAAAGAGGGATGGTCTCTGCAAGTACGTGAAAGAGTTTGATTTCATCTGTCGTCAAGCACGGGAGCCAGGAGACGAAGAAGTCCTTCACGGTAAGTTTGAATCGTAATACATATATTTAGTTGACCTGATCTTGACAAACGGACTAGAATTGATGGGTGGAGTCAACATTTCTGAGGAAGGTACAACAGGGCCAAGTGAGAAGAGAAGAATTGCGCAAGAGATGGAAAGACTGTTAAAAGAGCGTGTTGGACCACAAATTCTCGATAAACAGGCCAATCTACTTTCTTTGTGTCCAAAAGTGACTTCTCTATGTCTCGAGATTGGCATGGAAGCACTTGCGGCACTTCTACACCCAAACGAATCTCCAAGGCTTCTTTATTTCTCTAGATTGGCGAATTTTGTCTTTCGCGCATTCTTGCGTACATGCTATCATAAGACTCTTGCCCCACTAGACCATTGTCGAATTACAGATCTCTCTATCGAAGACCTCTCCGAGGATTGTGCTTTAGATGGACTCACAGCTTCAGCGATTGATCAAGCGGTTCTCGGCATGTCTCATATTCAAAAAATGTCCCTTCGTGTTATAAGAGTGGGCAGACCGGCAGAGCAGGATGGAGAGCTTCAAAAACCCTTAGATAAATTGTTGGGCAAGCTCCTTCGTGGCGCAACTGCAATGCAAAGGCTGACTTTCAACTTTCTCAACGCAAAACCTGGCCGCAATTGCCAATTTCATCTCAACGATCTTATTATGAATGATGACAAGGACAATCTAAGCACTCAACAGTGGAAGTTCCTATCTTTTATCGATCTAGAGAATCTAGGATGTCATTCTATCTCTCTGCTAGCTTTTCTCTCAGCACACAAGGGTACCCTAAAGCATTTGCACCTTACAGGATGTTTCATCGTAGATTTAGACTTTGAAAATGGATGCAAAGACCCATGGACAACATTATTCATCGAATATAAGAGAAGCCATCCAGTAGAGAAGCCGGTTTATGCACGACTGAGCTCTTTAGGATGCGGAAAATCTCGGCACGAAATTCCAGAGGAGACAACGTCAGAACTAGAAGAGTTGTTAGGAACATCAGGCGCTGACGACATTCAGAGCTTCTTCGAACGGCAGACGAATCTGTTTTACGATGAGGATATTGACGACGATTATGATAATGATGATGATGGTTCTGACACATCTTGAGTGCAAGGAACAATTTAAGTGGACAAAGCATAACTTGTTAAGATAGCGAGCGAGCAGAACATGCCATAGCTTGATCTAAATCCATCACAAGTTCTTATGATGATGAGCTCCGAGCTATTCAGTACAATTGTCAAATAAGAGTTCTCGAACACTTTGTTATGCAACTGATTGTATCGCAATAATATCACCATCGGAAACAGATGATAAGGGTTAATGCTTGCTTCATTGCCTGTCCTGGACTCGCTTATAGACATGATCATGAGCTAGCTAGTAATAGGACAAAAGTGCACTCTTGCCTACAATTAATTGACGCATTTGAATTTACAGCCTAAATTAATCAATCACCATACCATTTGTGTACCATCTCGGCACGTTTCCACTCGAATGCGAATTAGTGTAGAGATCTCGTATCCGAGAATTGACAGAGGGGTTCTTTAGGCAGACGAAAGGCACACGACAGGCAGATGCCCCTTCTGCAATGACCATTCATTTTCCGGAAAAACCCTACATTCTTCCATTTTGATCATGTTGTGCAATAGACTTTACTATTACTTAGCTTGTTATACTTAAACTCAAAAAATAATCTAAAGAAATCGCCCATAGCCCTTTTTTTGAGATCTTGTTAATGCGCACAGCCTCCCACCAGTTGTACGTTGACATCAAGAAACACAAAACTGCACGACATGTCAACCTTAACATATCCTCACGCACAGGACTTGCACGACAATTATCTCAACAACGACAATTACTTGACCAACGACAACTACCACAGAAGCGATGACTACATCCGCCTCGATCATTTCTCAAACTCCATCATTCCACCACAAGCGACTTCAGAGATCGACGAACAACTTCCCTCATATATGCTAGTTGATACTTATACCACAGTTCACAATAGCTTTACACTCCCTCCAGTCCATACATATACATCGCCATCCTCTGGATCTTCAACTCTAACTTTCACTCTCGACCCGGCAACCAACGCAATCTGCTCTTCCTCTCCATATACTCTAGATACCTACACGACAGGCTGCTACATAACCCCCCAAGGCGGCCGGGGTAGATCGCTACACCGCACCATCCCACCAACTTACGACGGCTTACCCGCATCAAAACACCTCATCGGCGTCATTACATACACACCAAACGACTTTTATCAACTCTGCATCACACTGCGCTGTCCCTTACCATCATCATCAACACCATCAACATCAGTATCGTCGTCCTCTTCCCAACACTCAGTTCCACAAACACAACAACAAAAACAAAAACCAAGGAAATACACTGGCAGAATCCACATCGGAAAATCCCCCTTCGGCACATGGCGCGCCCTCTATGAAAAGCCTTCAACAGACGGTCCCATGAACGCAATATTATTCACAAAACAACAAAATTTAACCGAACTCCTCTCATACAGTACTCGAAAAAACGAATGGCGGAATAAAGTGACGGGAAAGGCTGTGGCGACAGAAGTTCAGACAAGGAATGGTCCCTCGTTACATGTAGTGGGGTATCATCAGCATATTACCGGTAATGTTAGCCACAAAGACGAGGAGGAGGAGGAGATTGATATATTGGTCGCTTGTTGGTATGCTAGGCAGATGTGGTTGGGTGTTAGACGGGATTATTCATAATTCTTCTTACTCTTCCTCTCTGTTCTTTTTATATTCTTTTATAATTTTATTTAATAGTTGGGCGCTTTCGCATCATGACTTTACGGGCGAAAAAAGTGTATATAGCAATAGCAATCAATTCTTTACACCGTCTTCACGAATCAAATTTTCTTTTTCCTCTTTTCTCTTATTCTCTCTGACTGTTTGCTCAATAGAAGCGAGTTCATTCATAATCTACATCAATGAAAATCCAGCAGTCACATAGATTAGTATATATACTAAGAGCACAAGTATTATAATGGATTGACCAAGATTTGGAAAGAGCAAGCTTTCAGGGGGGATTTGATAATATTAGAGACAGATTTTGATTAGTACGATATATAGAAACAAGAAAATGTTGACTCATGTGTAAAAGAAGACCACAAATCAAAACACTCTTGATACAAAAATAGAAACAAAAAAGAACAGAAGCCAAATAGTGGAGAAAGTAACAAATGGGAAGAAACATTGTAAGAATGTAGAGATTTTTTGATATGTCCAACAGATCTGAATGTAAGGGGGGAAAACAGCAGATTGAAGACAGAAAAGAAAAAGAAAGTAAAGAGAGAAACAGAATACCAAAGGTTCCAGCTCGATATTCTCCTTCTAATCCGTATCCAAGAATTTGTTTTTGAAGGGTAGTTAGAACAAGACATAGTGGGGGAAAGAAATTGGAAACAAAACCCTGACCATTACATGATATACCCTACGGATGATGATGATGAACGAAGAGGAAAAACACAAAATATTATGTAGTAAAATTTTTGAATAGATTTGGAAAAAAGATATAAAATGATATGTTTTTAATCAACGTATAAGGGTAAAGGCAATGTACATGGAAACGAAGTGTTAAAGTTCTGCTCAATATAAAGAAATGTCGGGTCGAAATGATTTTCTGATCTACTCTTGTTCGCCCCAGCCATTGTTGCCACTGATGGACATTTGGCTGTAGTGTCCATTGGTAGTGTTTCCGTTTGGTTGTGCACCCATCATGCTGAGAACAGGCAAACTAACTGCACGGGAGTGAGCCGAGCGAGGAAGGTTCAAGCTGTTGGAGTTTTGTTGCTGCTGTTGCTGCTGCTGCTGTTGTTGCTGCTGACCTTGACCATTCATGTCAATGTCGTTGTCTTGTGGAGGATAAACATTAAATTGCTGTTGAACAGCGGCAGAGTAAGCAGCAGCTTCTTGTTGTTGCTGTTGGTGAGCGAGATAAACCTGAAGAGGGTTTGCGGCGACAGCATTTTGGTTCAGACCTTGCATACCTGGTGATGGGGACATGGCATCGGCCGAGGTTGGCGAGTGTGAATCGTGGGAGCCGTTACCCATTCCATTTGGAGAATGCTCGTGCCCATTCATGTTGCCATTACCAGTCTGTCTTGGTGCGTTTCCACATCTGTCCTTACCAAAGTTGATCTTGAACCGGCGGTAGTCTTCCTTACCACGAACAGCCTCAATAGCCTTGATGGCATTTGCGATGTTGGTAAAGTTAACAAAAGCACACGACTTCTCGCGAAGTGCGTTGACCAGTTCGATCTCGCCATATTCAGCAAAATCCTGGCGTAGTCGTTCCTCTGTCCATGTATCATCAAGGTTACCGATGTAAACATTTCTGGATGCTCCTCCAGAAACAGCCAAGGCGATTGCTGGTGGGAGGGCGCCAGAGTGTTTGCCCCATCCGATCTTGAGTCGTCGATTGTGAATCATAAGTCCTTGCAGATTAGAGAGAGCATAGAATGATGCGGCGGCTGTAGGATCGATGAAAGTTACGAAGCAGATGTGTTTGTCTGGAATGTATCGAATGTGGTGCAAAAGGCCGCCTCTGACTACGTTGCAAATCTCTTCAATGGTGGTCTCAGGATGAATGTTTCCTAGGTAGACTGTTCGGTTGCCAAGGTTGTTCAATCCTC
>Ga0160427_10002924_pt1 | contig 10156 bp, 7 predicted proteins | sample SolpanmetagenomL_FD_108194 | JGI IMG/M metagenome (GOLD analysis project Ga0160427, IMG submission 108194) | Solar panel surface microbial communities from Lawrence Berkeley National Laboratory, California, USA - L | ecosystem: Engineered > Built environment > Solar panel > Unclassified ...
AAAGCAGGATCAAACTGTTAACATTTTGATATCAATACATGTACAAAAGATTCAAAGAGCGTTGAACGAAATTTTATATTATCCCACTATCATCTTGTTGATCATGATCAGTTTAGACTCTAGAGTAATTTCGCTTTTTCTTGCTTAACATTTCTCATGGTTGAAAGACCTTAAGAATAAGGAGAAATCATTTGCATCAATCAGTTTTACCAAAGCCAGTAGACGTATATAATCGCTAGATTCACCACAACCTGCAATCTCGATATGACTTTCAAACCTTTAGTTTTGGGATATCTAGAAAGGTGCTTCGTCTCTAGATCTGCGACGTCTTGTATGCTTCTCCTCGTCACAGATACTTACAAGAGGACAGGGTGAAGCATCTTTAACATGGTATTGAAGGGAGAAGAATATCTCGTGGTTCAAACACTCATACGTATCCTCTTTTATGCGAGATAGGAAAAGACGCATAAATTTTCTCCTTCCTCTAGATTTTTCCAATATCTAGCTAATGGCAGAAATGGCGCTTTGTGAATACTGTGTGGCGTTATATATGTTCTTTATGACTTGCTAGCTACAGGTGGGATTTTGTTAGTTTGAAGGAGAAGATTCTGCAGTGATGCAACGAGGTTCATTGTGGTTTTATGTGAAAGGGATAGATAATCACATCAGTTTTTACCACACAAGCAAATAGGAGGATGTTGACTATGTGATGGAGGCTGGGACTTGCAGATGGGATTAAAGAATTTTGGCCATAATTATGCAGTTTCCTCCCAGTTGTAATTTCATACTAGGATGCTTACTCTCACAGCCTTATCTCACAACTGCAGGTCCAATCCCAGCTGTGTACAATTTGAATCCGCACAGGCGATGACGTGCAAGGGAATTTTGACAGCCTCGCGGTCGAAACTAATGTTGTTCCTGATGATAGTCTAGATGTTGAACCAATGACAGCCTTGGCCGCTATATCCAATGGAGATGCCGAAGACGTCAATGCGAGGCTGATCTTTTCAACACTACTCTTTGATATTGTGATTCAATTGCCTTGCTTGCAATTGCGTGCCTTTTCTACCCTCTCGTAATGATTATGGTCATCCGTCTTCGAACCCTTGGACTTGTACAGTTCGCATGACAATGTCAGAGAACATGTAGCTACAACCTAGCCTCACAAAACTTGAGCTTGCGATTTCTTATAGCCTTGAATACGTGGTCTCTTATCCCGCTCTAAAATCATGAGATTGCATGATGCAGATTGTGCTATTCTAAGCACTGAATCGCGTCAACATAAGTCGTTTGGTATGTGACAAAAACAATACATGGGGTATCGTTCAATTCGTGTTGATTTTGGCATAATTAATTTTGCAAACTTCTACTATAGCTGCGACATGGATATTGTATATGTTGTAACCATAGCGACTAAAGAGGCTGCTTGTATCATGACATTCCCGGCTGACATTCGCAATGGGTCATTTGGTATCTCTGGTATGCAAAGTCAGCATTGTGTAATACATAACGATCGCAACGATATGCCTGCAGCTGATTTCAATGTGAGGCATTTCGATTGCAACTACATGTATATCAATTTTGAGAGAGCCTAATTGTATAAACACAAACACAACGTCCTTTGTCCCACAGATCCATCTAGTTTGTTTGTTGACCTTGTGGTTTGATAGAGCGAATAAGACTCATGTTAACGTTAGTGCAAACTTACCATCACAATATAGGGAGCACAACTTAGATATTGTAATACAATACAATACAACACAATCACCCTCAGTCTACAATTGAGTGTAACAAGAAGGCTGCAATTGCATACTCAGAAGCTCCATATGCATGCCTGGTGTAGTCGCAGACGATGCAGGATTCCGATGATGTTTGCTTCTAACACATACACAAGGGTAGAATTTGACAGGCTTATCTACACCCTAGGCCTCAACGTACAAGGATGATTCGTACGGCTTATTCATTTCAATTGTAAATAAATTCCAGTTCGCATGAGATCTGTCATAGAAAGTCATATATGATCGATGTCTAGGAATTAGCGTATGCATATAAAAGCCTTGTATGTGTATATATGTTGGGGCCAAAGTCGGACCAAGTTTATAACATACCAAAACATTATAATCTAGCCTAATTCTAACGATAGCATATTTGAACAGACTGCATCTAGATCACTCTAATTATCAGTTATTTTAAATGATGACCTAGCCTTCACTTGTGAGAATCAGGATTGAATTGATCGCCACTACCTGAGAACGCATCATAAGCATCACATGCTGTAAAGATATGAGTATTCATCCTCTTGTGATATACGGGCTGTCTTTTCGATCGTGTCCGGTCGTAATGAGAATCCATTTATTTCATGATCATGAGTGTAATTTCACATGTAGCTGGTGTAAGATACATTCATATAACGCGATCGGATAATTTGCTTCTCACATACATATGACACATCCCATATGTGTTCACTTGAGTTCTAAATGACGATATAGTAATTACACAGCATATTAGTATCTCCTGGACAAGTTTGTCATCTATACAAACATATAGGGTCGGTTTGTTAATAAATACCTGGACTTGCAAACGCTAAGGAAGCCACATATTATTGTGTATTCACAACGCCAGTTTGTCAGGGACAAACGCTAATGACCTTGAATAGCTCTTATATCATTTGATAACCATACTATGTGAACCTATTGATCCATCAGCTTGTCTGGAGGAACATAGAAGAAGATTTAATCTTGCTGTCTAATGGCCATATGATACAGCTTTAAAAGTAGGCTCACTTCAGTTGAAAGCTAAAAGATGTGTGTTCACGGCTGGAGAGTGAGCGTGCACGTGTACTTCTGGTTGTAGACAGGTATCAAGCAAAGCTAATCAACTTTCAAAGACGATCATGGTGAACATGTGATAAAAAACATTGTTACACAGGTGAATTTTAATGTCATACCAAGATGTCAATATTAGTATCTTATTTTGTATACATGCATATATATGTAGTGTAATCAATTGAGAATGAGATGATTATAGTCGTCTAAAACAGGACGTAGGTCACCTCAAATCGTGTATGCTGAAATTCGAAATATGGTATGTACCACCATGCAAAATCATCTGTAAATGACATCTATCAGCTGTAGCTGTAAAGGTCTATGGCCGTCCGCGAGGAGTACAATTACCTTCAATATTCATTGGATTATTCTCTAAGCAACAAAAGCAAGAAAGTTACTTTTGAGAGAGACGTAATACTTTCCAAACATATTCATAAGGATTGAACTAAATCACCTGCTATATTGAGCTCATATACATGTTTTCAGCCTGCATTTTTGACAAATGGTACCAAATAGCAGCTTGTATGTACATGGACCAGTGATTTATCACATGTGGAGCAATAGCAGTTTGCATAGACAAGGTAGATTGATGACAACAATATACACTGCAGATGTCTCAAAATGTCCACAGTATATATTATCTGACTCTTTCTTTGCCCTGATATCACTTATGAAGAAATTGAGCGCTGGACATTGTCCTTCCGTTTCTTGAACCCAATGTACAACAGCAGAATCAATATTCCCTCAAGACCAGTATGATTTTCAAGAGTCATTAGAGACGTGGGTCCACTAAAGAAGGAGTGACGTACATCATGATATGGAGCTCTATTTATTGGAGGTCAAGGTTTGATACATCAGTAATTTGATTAGATGTATGTCTCTTATAGAATTTTCTATACGGTCGTTTTTCGCCCACCGCAACTATGAGGGCTTTAAATTTACCATACAGCTGCAGTCGCGCGTATCCAAAAATTCACCAGCCTATGAATTGCCAAGATGGGGGTTGACGTGTACCATAGGCAATATATATTTAGCAGAGTATCTTGCGACGCGTGGTTTGAGTCACCTCAGAAAACCATCAAGGGCAAGTTTTACCGTCCAATAGAGAATGTAGAAGGTTGCCTGAACTATCAGTGTAACGAGGAGAGCCATATGAATCACTTCACACGTTACAACCACCATGGCCATAAGGGAACAAATAAATAGCTTATAAACAGAAGCGCTATTCCAGAAATTTTATTGGAGGTCAGTCACTTACTAAACCCGATCAATCATATATCATATCATTTTTTGCTGAGTAGAAGTTCTGTTTGACGATAATAATGAATGTAGTATTTTTCAGGAGGCACAGATGAAACTTGTAATTAGGCAGATGATAGATTGTACAGTTACGACAGCTCCAACAGTGCAACAACCAACTGTGCGGACCAGCCCTTCTCGGACTTTATATTCTCTTCTTTGTCTAGCTATATGCAATTACAAGATTGAGTCTCGTTACCAAGTTTAACCACAGAAGGTTCACGCATGTTATTGAGGCACGCTTCTTGATTTGTTCAACTTCCAAGATCGGCTGAGCCTCTCATGATACGCAACCACTGGCAGGAAGTGTTACTTTAAAATACTTGGCTGATTTGGTTTGTGCACATGCACATGTAGCAAGCTTGGTTTTCAGCTGCTGTAGTTTGCGAGAGTAAATCGGGCCAAACATACCAAGCAGTTGCTACCAGTTTGCACAGTTTGCATGTTGATATGAAAAGGCCAAGACCCAGCTGCAATACACGTATAACACGAAACATGTACAAATAACTGTAGACAATTGTGATCTGAAGATATGTAACGGCACAAGCCTCAATCGAGTTCGTTTTATTGGCTTTGATCTGCAACTGAGCATGAACAACTGTGAAACCTGATTGTAGCTTAATTGTAACGTTACTCGAAGTTTGCGACAAAACTCAAAGCGCATCTATAGCTACCTGTTTTGTACTAGTCGATACTTAGTAGCACTACATAAGCCACAAATATACTCAAGTGGCACGACGTCACTTAGTATATACAGTTGTGCAAATCCAATTGCACAGCCACTTTGAAAATTGATTTTCTTCTCTCATTTAGTATAAAGATAGACACAAGAACGAAAGTCTCAGCTTGCATTATCCAGGTTCAACTTTTCGATGCGACGGGTACTGACTCTTATCAAATCATTGAGCTGCTAGGTAAGTAAAAATGTGGATTTGCTATATAACTTGTTATCTGTAATATGTACCCATCACTAGTACTTTCGGGACATCGATATGGATCAGCTCATCTGAAACTCATTTTCGCCACGCCCACGACCACAACAGCCGGCATGCAATCAATTCTTCACATGGACGGCAATGCAAATCCATTTGAAGTCTGGTATAGAACTCGATAAATCGGTCATTGTAGGAAGTAATGGAGACATCTTAGTCATGTTGGATGCCTTCTGAGTCAACACGCTTCTGCAGCTGGTATCAGTCAGTTACAGCTAAGTGTGTTTGAGCTGAGACAACCATAATGTACGTATATAGTGCGTGTATGTATACTACCCACGTCATTTAGTTTATGTTCTTGTACTGAACTTGAGAACTAGGCAGGCCATAAAAGATAGATTAAAGTGTGATTGAAACCCTCATCTGTCCTCGAATATTATATGTTCGAGACTGAAGATTGGCTAAGCTAATCAGGGACCACACAAGTGTACTGCAGCTGGGAAGGGCAATTATACCACAAGGAGGGCTATCCCAGCTTCGTACTCTACCTAGTGATGTAGAAATTGTGCGTCATCTGATCTCCAAAGAGTCATACCATACCCAAAAAAATACCTGGGTGGGTTCTTGAAGCTAGCCCATCTGGATTTACAGTATAATTATGACATTATTAAGCGCATGTGGAGACAAACAACACAACCAGCAGATACCGACGTTGTCTCCAGGCCCAAGATCTATTCAATTTAAGTCAGCCTTTGCACTAGTAGATGTTCTGGAGAGGAAAGGTCCATGGAAATCTATCAAGTCTAACCTTAATTCGATACATACTCTAATAATATGTCTCAGCGCCTTGGTGAAATTCGTAAGCTCAAGACATCGACTCCTAAGTTTTCACCAAACCTTGTATAGCGTCGCGGAGGAGTTTGATATGCAATGTCATAAGAACCAGTAATAATATCACGTCACGTCACACATTTATCTTCGATGTTGACACCAGCTCCGCGAAGATAAGTTAGCGAAGTATTGTACCTATGAGATAGTGCTTGCAATCTTGATCTAGTCCATCTATCACTTGGAAATTTGAGCACCACTCAGAGCCACTATCACAATTTTGTATATATATGTCCATGTACTGTACTGTAAGCTCACAGTCCGGGCTGCAGCATTGATGCATAAGTTCCACACATCCTCGGACTCGGATTACTCAAAACGAGTAGTGCAAAGGTCTGAGCCGACTTGTCAATGCGGCACTGGTTTGTCATGATGATGTAAAAAGTCTAGAAGCTTCTTGAGAGCGGAGCAAACACAGAAACAAAGAGAACGTGTTGCTGTATCAACCTACAGGATCTCATATGATTTTATAATTTGGTCCTCGAGCATTTCTTTCAATAGTTAAAAATCAAAAATGCATTGTCCAATATCCAGCTTGAAAATCTTATCTATATCTAGTCTGAGCAAGTATATTGTGATCATCTGAACCCAAAAATACCTTACGTCGATCTCAATACTCTCGTTCCAAACTATATTGATCACGAAACTTTCACATTTGTCAAACACCATTTTTCTAAATATAATGCTTATGGCGCTTCTGACTAATCGCCGGCTGTTCGGCGTTTAAATCATCCGTATGAGATGATCACTGTTGTGCAAAAATCATTATTTGCTGATTACTTGTAGCTACTCACATATGCTAACCATAAGTTGCTTAGTACACATGTATACATGAAGGCTATGCTCTGTAGCGAGATCACAGAAACCGTCTTCTCAAGTATTTTCCGAAATTTTTATTTGAGTGATGGTAGTTCGCCCAAATTATATCTACTAGACACTTCTAGATTTATATAGCTACTCTGGCCATATCCAAAACAGATGGAAATTGAGAAATGATTTGCACATTCTTTTCTTCGGCTCAGCCTTCAAAAATTTGCAATCTAACACAATGCATGATCAGCTATGTATGGTAGAATCCTCCTGTTGCTTCGGTATCACCAACACGAATACATGCAAGCGTCGGCGCACATACTCGAAAAACACAAACTAACTAGCGATCTCAAATCACCGATATACTGATGTAAGCTCACGTCAGACCTTGAATTTTATTGAACTATGACCATCTATTTGAGTCAAGTGTGTGGTAGCTTCATGTTTGCCTTCAGCTTCGATGAGTAGTTCTTTCGTATCTGAAATGTCCATCATATGGATTTAGCCACCACTAGATGCCAGTGGCTACCTGCAAGTTTAGGGTTCCAAGCATCTCTCAAGATTGTCAAGAAATCTTCAGTTTCAGGATATCCTATCATTCGAATCCCGTTTCTGCAAGTTTTCAGCGTCATAGACAGCTGACCTCACTCACATCACTACCTGGACTACAAATCAGTCCATCCTTTATTTTCATTTGTCTTGTTTGTTTCATACTGGGATGTACGCGAGTCAGTGCGGGGCGAGTAGTTGGGATAATTATAAGGGATAAAGGATAAAGGAGAAGGTAAATGAAAGTGAAGCCTTCATGATCATGAAACCTAACCTCACACCCTCACTTATATCGTGATGCTCAATCACAAGACAGCACGATAAAGTTTGTTTTCGCAATCTGAGCTGTTTAAATTTATCGGCGACCACCAACTATCTAGCCCAGACCCGGAAATGAAACCCCCTGTGGTGCAATTCGCCCCTACAGTGCGTCATTTTCTGTAACAATCAACTTATTTTCTACAATCACAATGCACTAGAAGAGCGAGGAGTTTGACGAGCCATGCTGCCTAGTCAAATCTTTGTTAAATGCGATCTAAATTGCTCAAGTCTTCATCCAAGGCTCAAACACAGGGAGCATTAAGGCATTGAGCCTTTGTATCTGGTTACACGAAACGCCGAAACTATTGATCGTAGTGATTGGATCAAAGTTATTGAATAAATGTCACTGCGTCCAAAAGTAGGATATCATGTTTTTCACGAAGTTTAGTTGACGGCAATGGGCGTAACAGTGAATTATGCAAACCTTCCCGTGAATGAGTATGTAGTTTCTCTCGTGATCAAGGCAAATTCCCTTTGTCAATTCAGTTGATTATGTTCACGATCCATCTTCTCAAAAATTCATCATCTCAATGATCTCTTGAACTGTTTTGTACACTGTATATCCTATATCGAAAGTGAATGCAATGTTCATATTTCATTTTCGCAATTGCCAGTCTGGCTATTTATTCTCTATGGATTTAATATATTTCAAGTCGTGGCATATACGGTTGTAAGTCGCAAGTACAACTTCTCTAAATATATCTCTAGGCTCAATTATTTTTAAGTTATCTGCTTGAAGCATGCTGTGTTATTGCAATATTGACGGTCCGTAGATATACCATGCTCATTGACATCTTTGACAATTTCTGGAGATACAAATCATATATCATTTGCATATCAACATGGTGAAAATATTTTTTCAATTTAGTAAATTATTTCGAGCTGAATTAAATTTATAAAGATCATAATTCGATGACTATCGATGACCCATCTTCATAGTCATACAACTGCAGTTGATATGGGTTTTAAAAAATGGAAGTCTTTTGACATGTCGTACAAGCAATGTACCACACGCGCCGCTGTATTGATGTACTTGTTCATGAATAACGTTGGTCTATCGAGAAGGAGAGAGTGAGACGGAGATAAGACAGAAGGCCTACGCGTGTTCCTGTTGTTGCTGATGAGGGTTTCCTCACGTTAGCCTCCATCAATGGCACAGCAAGTTTGCAACATATAAGTACAACGATTTGTCTGCGATTGTTCTGTCATCTATTGTATGCTATATCGAAAGTTGTACAAACAAACAATTCAAATCAAGAAACCACCAATATATAGCAAAGCAAAGCATTTTCGCTCTAAAACACTAAGTAAACATGCGCAATTCTCACCACAAGTCTTACACAAGGTAAACAATACAGTGCAAGCAGATTTGCGGCAACAGCCGCCACTATACAATGATTTAAAGCGTATGAGTATCTCAATGGTTTAACATCATTCCCCAAATAGCGCATGCTCGTCTTCATCTACAGCTAGTAAATGCCACGCAATGATCAACACCAACAATTCGAGTCCACTTGCTACACGCCTTTATCGCTATCGCTACAAACACCAATCCAATACAGAAGATGACTGAACAGTATTCAAAAAATGTTTGGAGTCTTTTCCGATCGACTGTTACCTCAAGCTACGGCAACATTGGGGTCAAGGGGAGCAAGCAAAGGTCTAAAGCAGGTAATCAAGTTTAATTTGATTTGATATATCAAAACAACATCATAGGCATGCTTTTGATAGAAACACTACCGTCAGTGTTATATCATGGCATACATGACTGCACTCAAGTTTCATATATGGACGTGTCAAGACCATCATAACAATCACCTATCCAGAGGGAGATACACGTACACACTGCGTCGAGACGATGCAATGGTTGTCTAATTCGAATATTGCAAGAAGATACAACTATTGGATAGTGGTGAGTGTTGTTTTGTGATTCAGCATAAGCTGGTAAACGATTTATCCTACATCGATATCACCATCTATTGGAAGCCCAACCATTCCATGAGCTGAAAGATTTCGAAAGCTTTTTGTTTATAACAACAGAAAAGACCTTTGCCATTCTTGAATTTTGATTTCTTCCTTCGAAGAAACATCTCCAGACAGACAGACAGCCAAGCGTCAACTTATATTCTTCTTTTCTCGACCTTCACGCTCATCCGATCGCAAATCTCTTCTTCCAAAAAGAAATTATACTCTAAAAGACCATTCTCTTCAAGATAGGTATCATGGACGTTCTCGTAATCAACAATTTCATGTTCTGTAAAGATCACGGGGAGGAATATTGCAAACTCTGCGAGTGGGATTATCGTATCATCAACCACGTTTTTGTTGAGGATGAGCTACATCTATCCAAAATTAAGGATCCCAGAATGTTGGGCTTGTACAATGTAAGTCACCAATCGTAAAAACTTCTGACAGCAAGATGACGGATGGGCTTTCCATCTTTCGCACTTGTTTCAATCTTGATCGCGTCTCAAAGCATCTGGTTGCTATTCTCGAAGAAAAAGCGTAAACGTGACGTGACGTGTCTTTTCA